>Ga0190273_10000618_pt1 | contig 12990 bp, 8 predicted proteins | sample Popmic504IS_FD_134513 | JGI IMG/M metagenome (GOLD analysis project Ga0190273, IMG submission 134513) | Populus adjacent soil microbial communities from riparian zone of Shoshone River, Wyoming, USA - 504 IS | ecosystem: Environmental > Terrestrial > Soil > Riparian zone > Trees stand | place...
ACGTTCGGCCCCGCTGCCAGTTGCGAGATCTGGATGAAGTCTCTGGTCGACTCGTAAGCCGGCTTCGGACTCATGCCGTGCACGATGGCGTTGCTGCCGATTCCCGACAGCAGAAGGGTGTATCCATCTGGCGTCGCGCGTGCGACTTCGGTGCTGCCGATCGCGCCGCCGGCGCCGGTCTTGTTGTCCACGACGAAAGGCCTCTTGAGAGTCCTGGAAAGCGTCGAGGCAATCAGCCGTCCCATCACGTCGCTGGTCCCGCCCGCAGGAAAGGGGACGACGATGCGAACGGGTTTGCTCGGATAGTCGTCCTGCGCATATGCCGCCAGTGGCGGAGCGCTCAGGGCTACCGCCAACGTCGACATGAGGAATTCGCGTTTGTTCATTCAACGTCTCCTGGAAGGCGGCACGGTGACGGAAGCAGGTGCCACGATGACAGGCATGCTGCCGCGGGTTGTGGCCCTAAAATATCATCTCGACCTGGCTTGTGACCTGATCCTGCATCGGCGCATCGACAAGCAAACTCCACTTGTCGATCCACCTGTTGCCGCCTACTATTCTCGAGCCCTTCCGGACACTTACTCTTCGCGCAGCGCACGCAAGGTTCGGGAGGGCAGAATCGATCGACTTGCATATCAAATCGAGGAGACGAACCAATGCTCGTTCATTCCCGGAATTCGGCTGCATGGTGCAGCCTCCGTTCTGCCTTCTGCAGGCTCTCGGCGGGAGTACTGACAGGACTTGCCGTTGCCGGCACTGCCTGGGCAGACCCGGTGCCGAACCCACGGGTAACAGGACCGATTGCGTCGGGCATACCCAACGATGCATCGAACAACTACCCGTTTTTCGCTACAGAGAAAGCGATCAACGTCAAGGGATACATCGAAGAGGAGTTCTTTATCGAAGGACAGGCCAAGAGCTACACAACGCCACCCGGCGATACAGCCACGGTCCTCAACGAAGGCAACCCGTATCAAACGCGAATCGTCGTGCGGCGTCCCTTCGACGAGAAGAACTTCAATGGCAACGTCATGGTCGAATGGTATAACGTGACAGCTGGTGCGGATGGGGAAGCAGACTGGTTCACCTCTCACGAGCACTTGATGGATGCCGGGTATGCTTGGGTGGGCGTTTCGGCGCAACGCGTCGGAGTGGACTACCTGAAGACGTGGAGTCCCGTTCGTTATTCGGCACTAGACGTGACCGCGGGAGGAACTATCACGGACGATTCCTTGTCTTACGATATCTTCTCGCAGGCCGGCCAGGCGATCCGCAACCCGGTCGGGATAGATCCCCTCGGCGGCCTTTCTAGAGAGCGGGTCGTGTTTGCGGACGGCGAATCCCAGTCTGCTGGTCGCCTCGCAATCTACGTCAATTCCATCATGCCGCGTGGAGATATCGCGTACGACGCTGTCATCCTTCATTCGACGACGACCGTTATCCGCCCGGACAACGCTGTCAAAGTGATGGTCGTGAACGCAGAGTACGACGCGGCGGGAGTGACGGCCGATCGCGTGCAGCAGGATACGGATTTCCTCCGCATCTGGGAAGTGGCGGGAACTGCGCACTATGACTGGGACATGCAGATGAACCGTCTCCCTTTACAGATGCGGGACCAGTCTGCGAGCGCTGCCCAGGTCGCCCAGTGCGAGGTGCCACAGCACTTCACCCGCACTCCCTTCAAGTACGTGTTCAACAAGGCCATCGATCACGTCGCGAACTGGGTGAGGACAGGCGCGCCGCCGCCGATTGCCCCGCGGCTTGCCGTCGCGTCGTACACACCTAGCAGTTTCGGGCGCCCGGTTAGCCTGGTTCGCGACGCCTTCGAGATTGCTCAGGGCGGTATAAGGCTACCGGATGTCGATGTACCCACGGCACTCAACCATGGTGAAAATCGCCTGGCCTCCGGCGTCGGCAATTGCGCGTTGTATGGCCACTGGATTCCATTTTCCGTCCAGACGTTGAATCAGCTCTACGACAGCCACCGCGAATACGTGAACAAGGTCGCTGCCAATGTGCGCGTCAGTATCCGTGATGGCTACATCAACAAGGACGATGGCCGGAAGCTGATCCAGCAAGCCATGGAGTCCGGTATCGGTCGAGCCAAGAAACGGGGAGATCCGTATATCGACTTCGATACCGATCCGGACTTCAGGAACTAGCGTCTCGAATCTCTCGGAACGCAGTGCCAAGCGGACGCAGGCCCGCCTCGATGGCGCGCCGCGTCGCGTTGACCCGTTCCGTCAGTCCGATGTAAGCCTCTTCTCCCAGGTAGTGCATCACCGCCCAGGCCGCAGCGATGGCCCCTCCGGCTCGCGTGCCGACGAGCGTGCGGGTCGCGTACTGGCCCCGGGGGCCAACGCGGCAAAATGCACCGAGATGTTGAAGGGAAGGCCGATGCGCTTGCCTTTCAGATCGGCAACCTTGCTTATGCCGGACGACTTCTGAACCACAAGCGCTTTACTGTCGATGATGTTCTTGTAGATGTAGACCAGCGAGGCCTTCGCGCCGTTGGCATAGCCGACCACCATCGGACTTGAACCGGCATTGCACATGTCGAGGCTGCCGCCGGCCATCGAGGAAAGGACCTCGGAACCGGCACGGACGGTCACGAAGTCGACCGCCGTATCCGGGCCGAAGGTGTTGGCCATCGATTTGCGGGCCAACAACCGCTGAGCGGATCACGGAGTGCTGAAGCCGTACCGCTGCAAGGTCGTCTTCCCTGCCTCGTTCGATACGTATGCAACGAACCGGAGTGCCAGCGCCTTCTGCTTGCTCTCCGCAATGACCGCAATCGGATAAGTGGCTGGCGTATGGCCCGTCGCTGTCAACACCACCTTCACCTTGTCTCCCATGATCGCAGCGTCGGTCGCGTAGACGAAGCCGGCCTCGACCTCACCTCGGCTGACGTAGTCGAGCACCTGCCGTACGCTGTCAGCCTGGACCAGTCTGGGTTCCAGCGCCGTCCATAAACCGGCGCTGTCGAGCACCTCCTTCGTGTAGCGTCCAACGGGCACGCTGGCGGGCTTGCCCACCGCAATTCGCCTGACCCTTGGCCCGCTCAGATCTTTCAGATCGTTCAGGCCAGGGCCATCCCGCCCAGGCTCGATCAGTACCAGCGTATTCGCCGCAAAATCCTTGCGCGAGTTCTCGGCGATCAGCTTCTGCTGCGCGGCCCGGTTCATGGTCTCCTGGTCAGCACTGGCGAAGACATCCACAGGAGCGCCCTGCCTGATTTGCTGAAGCAGGACGCCCGAGGCTGCGAAGTTGAAGCGAACGATGCTGCCTCTTTCGGCCATCTCGAATTGCGCACCAAGATCCTTGAAGGCGTCGGTCAGGCTGGCCGCCGCAGAGACGGTGATCTGTTGCGCCGTTGCCGGAAACGGCAGGAGGAACGCGAAGGCAAGGCTCGCAAGCCGCGTGGTGTTCGTGGCAGGCTCCGGAAAAGCTGGCGAGGCAGGATGAAGCGTCAGCCAGCAGCTTGCGCGATGGTGATCCGAGGCATCGCCCGGTCGGGGCGACGAACTGCTGCCTCGAACTCGTCTAAGCCTTCAAGACCGGCGCTATGCCCAAGCGCACACCGGCTCTTGCGTCTTCATGGCTTCGTTCCTCATGGGCGGCGACCCTGGCCGACACTGCCGATTGCGCATCAGCAATGGCCTGATGCCAGTCAGGCGCGGTCAGTGCCCGAAGCACGTCGGTTATCAGCAGATCGCGTCTGGAAGCGTACGAGAAAGTCCGCGCGACTCGGATGTCGTCGGCCAAGACTTCGATCTCGCAACCTGTATGTCGTGCATCGAGCGCCTTGCAAAGTTCATCGACTCGGGCGTTCAAGTTCATTATTCTTCCTCCGTATGGACGAGGCACCCCGGATTCTTTGGAAAAGCTGCGCTTTTGTCAAAGCTGCTGTCGCCTCTGTGTCATGCCAAGATCTGGAACGCCGGAAGCCGGTCGATCCCGACCTAGTGACCTGACCCCGCAAGCCGATATCCTCCAGGCAAGGAGGTCGCACCGGCGGATCCGATCGATGACGGAGAAACAACATGATCACGCTCTATGGGTTCGGAAACATCTTTCCCGAGGGGCGCGGAGAAACGAAGGACCTCCGGGCGCAGTGGGCGCTCGAGGAAACCGGCTTGCCTTATCGAGTTCACGCGCTCGACCATGCCGGCGGCGAGCTGGATGGTGACGCATACAGCCGGATCAGCCCCTTCCATCAGGTGCCGGTCATCGACGACGACGGGTTCGTCGTCGCCGAGTCGGCCGCTGTGGTGCTCTATCTCGCCGAGAAGGCCGGCAAGCTGATCCCAGCTGACGTCCAGGGACGCACCAGGGTCGTTCAGTGGTGCTTCGCGGCCGTCAGCAGCGTCGAGCCGACCTTGGTGTGCCTCGACCTTATCGGGATATTCGACAGCGACAAGACCGCCGACAAGGTCACCGCGGAAGTGCGCAAACTCGCCGGCCGTTGGCTCGGTGACATCGAGCGGCGCCTTGAAGACCGCGAGTGGATCGCCTGCGCCGAATTCACCGTGGCCGACATCATGATGGCCGGCGTCCTGCGCAGCATCCGAAAGACCGACTTGATGGCGCCCTTCCCGAGGATGAAGTCCTACTACGAGCGCTGTCTGGCCCGCCCTGCCTGGCAGCGCACCCTCGGCCTCTACGCCGAGCGGATCGGCGCGAGCGTCGAGGCCATCCGCTGACGGGCGATCCCGGGAACTCGGATCGCGCCCTTCATCGCCATTTCTGATCGTCTTCTCACTCCATTGGAGGCGGGGCCGCACGGAATGCCGCCTCACTGATACCGCCGCCCGGGTCCTGCACGCCAACATCGGAGAAGGTCGTGAAGTTGTAGGCCTGCCAGTCGTTGGTGATGGTCCTGGTCCGGTTGATTCCGATGGCCGGCGCATAGGCTTCAGGGTAGATGCTGGACGTGGTGAGGTAGTAGTCCGCACCCACTTGCAGCCCTACTTGCGCCTTGGCCCTGTCGTCGGCTCTGGAAGCATCGGCTACTACCATCCTTGCCTGGACGGTCACGAACATGGCAGCGATGTCCGTGGGATCGACGCTCAGGCGGCCGGCTCCCCACCAGCCATGCCAGAAGTAGCCCCTGTTCTCCGGAACCTTGATCGCCGAGGACGTCGCCGAGCTGCTTACGACGACTTCGTCCAGCGCGGGAAGACCCGTGTTCGGTTTACCGTAGTAGGTTCCCGTGGTAGCGACAGGGCCCCCGAGCAGCACCCACTTGCCCGAAGCGCGTGACTTGATGTAGGTGCGCATGTTTCGGATCTCTACCGCCACGTTCGAAGCGGCATGGTCTACGCCGTCGAAGATCACCACCCAGGGAAGTGCCGCCTGGGCGACTTTGCCGATGTAGTTCGGATTCTGGTAGAAGATCGACCATGACGGACTGTTGCTGAAGCTTGGGTCGTTGCCCATGCTGTTGACGCCCGGCCCTACGTACCAGCCGTTCTTGAAGGATTCATAGCCCTTGAGAACGAAGTCGTTGAGCATCCTCATATCGCTGACGATGATGTCGGCTGAGTTGATCACCCCCGGCGGTGGAGGGGGGGGTGGTGGCGGCGTGATCGATCCGAAGGGGACGCCGGCGGCGGAACGAAACCACTTGCTGGCGCCGGTGTCGTCGCGCTTGGCTTCTTCCTCATACACCAGTTGCTGGCCAATATCCGCCGCAACGATCGTGTAGGTCGCGCTGGTTGCACCGGCGATCAGGACGTTGTTGCGGTAGCGGCGCCCTGCCACCGGCGTGCTGCCGGGGTAAACGCCAACCACACGGGTCAGGACCGTGCCTGATGAGAAGGGGCCTGCTCCGATGGAAGGTAACCGGGTCACGCCGGGATCCGTGGAAGGAACCGCAACCGCAGCCGAACGGAACCACTTGCGCACCTTGGAGTCGTTTGCTTCGACTTCTTCTTCGTATACCAGTTGGTGCCCGACGTCGGCCACGTCGATCGCGTAGCTCGCGCCGGTTGCACCGGCTATCAGGACATTGTCGCGATAACGGCGCCCGGCCACCGGCGTGCTGCCGGGGTACTCACCCACCACGCGAGTGATGGAGGTGCCGGGTACCAGCGATCCGACTCCGAACGACGGCGCCTTGCTCATGGTGGGAGTGCCAACGCCGACAGGGGCAGAACGAAACCAGTTGCGGACCTTGGTGTCGTTACGCTCGACCAGTTCCTCGTACACCAGCTGCTGTCCCATATCGGCGGCAACGATCGTGTAACTGGCTTGAGTGGCGCCAGGTATCAGGACATCGTTGCGGTAGCGGCGTCCGGCAACGGCCGTACCACCTGGGTAAACGCCGATCTTGCGGAGGATGGCTGCGCCCGTTACGTAAGGGCCCGGTCCAAACGACGGCGCCTGACTCGGGGCTACAACAGCCTTGACGACAACGCTGCTCCCAGTGGTTGGGGCAGCATCGGAATTGTCACTGAACCCATCGAGAGCTTTGGCGCTGATCGTATTGACATCGCCCACCGCCACGCCGCTTTCATCGAACCTGCTTTCATCCGACTCGATCAGTTTATCTCCGGAGGTTCCCTCGCTGGAGGCCATCACGGAGGATGGTCCACTGGCGCCGGAATCGGAACTCGAACTTCCACACCCGCTGAGCGAGTAACAAGCAACGATAAGGGCCGCAAGGATCGAGGTTCGGGAACGGACAAACGGTAGGTCGCCCTCGCGGGTCTCGTTCGAGTGTGCAAAGGCCTGTGCCTTGTCTACAGGGAGATACGATTTCATCTTGCTGTCCATGAAAGTGACGTCTATAAGCACCGAATTCGTCAACTAGAAACAACGAACTCGGCTCAGCTGATTCAGACGACACTTTAAAGAGACAGGTTGTGCGACAAAATACACAAAACGACGACCGGTCATCGGGAACAGAAGGACGCCGGGTTCTCCCGACGGGAGGGCTTGCGGGGAGGCTGATCGGTGAGCGCAAGCCGCGCGATCACCTGCGCAGGCCCGGCTCAAGCCACTCACGTCAACCCGCGGACGTCACGGCACGGGTGTCTGTCACCACTCGTTCGCTCCGGCGAACCATTCGGCCGCTGGTCTTCCCCGAGCCTCTTGGGCCTGTGACCATGACGAATGCGGACGAGCGACAGGGTTGTGGAACAGTCGCGACCAGATGCCGGCAATGCAGGTAAATCCATGACGCCAAGCAACGAACCTTCACCCTCCGCAGCATTGAAGGCGCGCGACGACGCAAGCGACGTCGGTTCCGACCTTCGCCATTCGGAGACGCTGCTGAAGACCGGCGCACTGCAGAGCGCGATCTTCAACAGCGCGAACTTCTCCAGCATCGCCACCGATGCCAAAGGCGTGATCCAGATCTTCAACGTCGGGGCGGAACGGATGCTGGGCTACACGGCCGAAGAAGTGGTCGACCAGATCACGCCGGCTGACATTTCGGATCCGGAAGAACTCGTTGCACGAGCCAAGACGCTCAGCGCCGAGCACGACACGCCGATCGCGCCTGGTTTCGAAGCGCTGGTGTTCCGGGCGTCACGCGGCATCGAGGACATCTACGAGCTGACCTATATCCGGAAGGACGGCAGCCGATTCCCGGCAATGGTCTCGGTGACGGCGCTGCGTGATGCACACGAGGTTGTGATCGGTTATCTGCTCATCGGCACGGACAACACGGCCCGCCAGCTGGTGGAGGACGAGCGGCAGAAGCTCGATCAGCGGTTGCGGGACCATCACTTCTACACGCGGTCCCTCATCGAGTCCAATATCGACGCGCTGATGGCCACGGACCCGCGCGGCATCATCACCGACGTGAACATGCAGGCGGAGGCACTGACAGGCTGCACGCGCGACGAACTCATCGGCGCGCCGTTCAAGAAGTACTTCACCGATTCGAAGTTGGCGGAGGCCGGTATTCGGCGCGTCCTGGCGGAAGGTCAGATCACCAACTACGAACTCACCGCGCGGGCCCGGGACGGGAAACTTACCGTGGTGTCCTACAACGCAACGACCTTCCACGACCGCGACCGCAATCTTCAGGGTGTTTTCGCCTCCGCGCGCGACATGACGGAGATGAAGCAGTACGAGCAGACGCTCAGGCAGAAGAATATCGAGCTGGAGGACGCCAGCCGCATGAAGTCCGAGTTCATGGCAAACATGTCGCATGAGCTGCGAACTCCCCTCAACGCCATCATCGGCTTCTCGGAGGTGCTGAAGGACGGGCTGGTCGGAGCGATGAGCGACAAACAACTCGGCTTCATTCAGGACATTTTCAGCAGCGGGCATCACCTGTTGTCGCTCATCAACGACATCCTCGATCTCTCCAAGATCGAAGCCGGGAAGATGGAGTTGGAACTCGAAGCAGTGCAGATCGCCTCGCTGCTGCAGAACAGCCTGTCGATCATCCGGGAGAAGGCGGGAAGCCGCGGGATCCGCCTGGAGATGGATGTTGCGCAGGGCCTCGGCGAACTGGTGGGAGACCCGCGAAAGATCAGGCAGATCCTGTACAACCTGATCTCCAACGCCGTCAAATTTTCTCACGACGGAGGACTGGTCACGCTACGGGCTAAACGCGTCCCCGCGTCGAGGGCAGGTCAGCACATCGGTGACTGGCCGGGGTTGGGCTTCCCGGTTGCCGAGCACGCCTTCGAGGAGTTCCTGGAGATCAGCGTGATCGACTCGGGCATCGGGATCTCGGTCGAAGACGTCGGTCGGCTCTTCCAGCCGTTCAGCCAGATCGACAGTGGCCTCGCGAGAAGGTTCGAAGGCACAGGCCTGGGGCTGGCCATGACCAAGCTGCTGGCCGAACTTCATGGGGGCACCGTTGCGGTGGAAAGCGCAGCGCATGAGGGCTCGCGGTTCACGGTCTGGCTCCCCTTCCGCAGCGTCGCGGATGATGGTCGGAACCTGGCTGTGACTCCGGCGCCTGACGTGCGTGCCGCACCGGGCTCGCACGTCGCGATGGTGGTGGAGAGCGACCCGAAGTCCGCTGGGCTGATTCAACTGCAACTCGAGGCTGAAGGCTTCACCGTCGTCCACGCCGCCTCTGGCGCGGCGGCGATGTCGATCGCAAGCGAGCAGCCGTTGGCACTCATAACGATCGACATCGTGCTTCCCGACATGGACGGCTGGGAGTTTCTCAGTCGGCTACAGCAGTTTCCAGCGCTTGCCCGCATTCCCGTCGTGATCATCTCTTTCGTTGCCGATCTCAAGAAGGGCTTCTCGCTTGGGGCTGCTGCGGTTATCCAGAAGCCGGTCTCCCGCCAGGGCTTGTGCGCTTCACTCGCTGATCTAGGGCTGCTACCTCTTCCCGCAGGCGAGGGCTTGAAGATGCTGATGGTCGATGAAGAACCCCGTTCGCCGGAACTCACCGAGCATCGTACGCAGGGTATCGCGAGCACGGTGCTTCATGCGAGCAGCGGCCAGGAAGCGATGGAACTTGCGGAAGCCGAATCGCCGGACGTGATCGTGCTGGACCTGATGACGCCGCAGGTCAACGGCATCGAATTGGTGACGGCCCTCGGCCAGTGCCCGGACACCGCCGAAATACCGATCCTCGTGGTGACGGCTAAGGAGATCACTGAAGAAGGCACCAAGAAGCTGGGTCAGGACGCAAGTGCGGTCCTGGAGAATACCGACTTCGACACGGAACAGCTCTCGTCTGAAGTCCGACGCGCCATGTCGGGCCGGAAGGTTGTGGCGTGAACGGCTCGGTGCCGGCGGACGCCAGATGATCGCTGCGTCGACCCGGTCGCCGCATCCTGACGCTCTCCTGTTGCCCGTTGCTGGCGTTCATGGATCAGCGTCAGGAAGGCCCCGCGCGATGCGACCCGAAGGCAAGACGGAGATTCATCCTGACAATGCGGTCGACAGTTCACCCGTCATGCTGCGCATCCGCGCCGAGAGGTAGATGCCCAGGTTCAGCAGCACCTTGCCGGCAAGCACCGGCTCCTCGAGCCGCAGGCGTTCGAAATCCTCTTTCGACAGCCGGAGAACGCTGAGGTCGGCCTCTGCGACCGCATCGGCTGACCGCACCCCGCCTTCGAGCACTGCCATCTCCCCGAACACCACGCCGGGTGCAAACGACACCAGCCGCTTACCCCTTCCGTCTCCCGCAGCCGGCAGCAGGATGCTGATCTCGCCGATGGTGCTCAGGTAGAGGGCATCGCCAGGATCACCCGCGCGAAAAATGTACTGACCTGCCTCGTAGCCTACCTCGCTCATCAGACCGGACAAGAAGGCCAGTTCGGCAGGTGCAAGGCCCCGGCCAAGCACCGTATCCACCAGCGCCAGCGGGCGCCTTGGAACGACGGGCAAGCCCGCCTCTTCGAGAACCCGGTCTTCTGCCCATTCGAGCGCGCGGTCGACATCGGGCTGGTATGAAAATGCCTGTCTCGACGGGACCGGACTCATCGACTCGATGGCGAGCATTCTGGCGTCGCCGGTACTCCAGCCGAGTTCGCAGAGCACCAGCCGCTTGCCCAGCGCGGCAAGGCTGCGAGCAGTCTCGTGCAGAATCCTCGCACCGGTGGGATCGATCTCGGTGAGCCGCTTGAGATCGAGAACGACGAAATCCACGTCGACGGGCAACTCTTGAACGCGGGCGGCAAGCTGGTCCGCCGTGCCGAAGAAGAGCGCACCTTCGAGGGTCAGCAGGGCGATCCGGCGGCCGTCCCGGGTAAGTTGTGCCGTTGCTTGCGGCTCGCGCACTTTGATCGACCGACGCGAATCACCTCGCACCACGCTGCGCACGACGCTTCGCGCGTTGCTCCTGACAAAGAGCACCATCGAGACGATCAACCCGAGTACCACCGCATTCCCGATGCTGCCGATCACCATGGTCCCGGCGACCATGAGCATGAGTGCATAGTTCTCCGCCAGTACTCCTCGCTGCCCCGGCGCCAACTCCCCGCGCGTCAGCAGGAGCCTCGGAACCCGCCGACACCAGTCGTCGATCAGCTTCAGGCCGGACACTGCAATGACGGCAGCCACCGCACTCATCGGGATCAGCTCAAGGAAGCGCGGAGCGACCAGGACCGCGGTTGCGATGAACAACGAATAGAAGTAAACCGACGACTGCGATCTGCCGCCCGATTCGTGACAGATCATTGTTCGCGGCACGGCGCCGCCGCTCGGTTGAGCGCCGAAGACCGACCCTACGACGTTCGACCATCCCTGTGCCATCGCCTCGCGATTGCTGTCCCGCCGAATACCGGTAGCGCCGTCCATCTGCGAGGCAGCAAGCAGCGACTCCAATGTGCCGAGCAGGGCTACGGTCAACACGAAGGGCATCAGCAGTGCCCAGTGATCGACAAGCTCCGGGTCCGAGAGAAGACCCACCCAGGCTTTCGGAATCGTCAGATCGAGTGCCGGGATCGGAATTGCGACCATGGCGGGGCCGGCTTGAACGCCGATGACCGCGGCAAGGCCGTGGAACAAGGCAATACCTGCCAGCAAGGCGATCAGCGGTGGCGGCAGCGGAATGGCTCGCGGAGACCGAAGCATCAGGACAACCACCAGGCCGGCTACAGCAAGAGCGCCGGCATTCTCACGCGTAAGCAGGCCCGGAGCATCGCGCCAGGGGATCGCGTCCGACAACCCCAGCATCGGCCGCAGCGCGCTCCCGATCAGAAGCAACCCGACGCCGGCCATCAGTCCAGCGTGAACCGGGTAAGGAATGAACTTGGCCAGCGAACCCCACCGCAGCGCTCCGATGGCGACCTGCAGCAGGCCGGCCATCAGCAGGCCAAGCGACAGGAAAGCCAGTACCTTCGACACGTCGATCTGCGAACCGCTCCGGAACGCCGGGTGGCTGGCCAGCATCGCACACGTCGCTGCGACCATCAGCGTCAGGGAAGTACGAGGGCCGCCCAGCAGGAGGCGGCTCCCGGCAAGTGCTGCCACGGCATTGCTGATGGCAGCACTATAGAGGCCGCTCAGGATTCCGACAGAAGCGAATTGTGGTCCCAGCGGCGCGAGAGCCAGCATGCCGTAGGCGCTCTCGACGGGAATCTGGACCAGGGCGGCGGTCAGGCCGCCGGTTAAGTTTCCAAGAAGGCCGGGGGGCCGGACAGGCCGGATGTCCATGTCCGGCCCAACGCGGTGGAGATTAGGATCGATTGTGACTACAGCGATAGTAAGGAGAGAGAGGATATACGCGAGTCTAATGCTCGTGACTACAGGACACCAAGCTGGCGTGGACGCACGTCCACCCACGACCGGTCGAAGGTCCCGGCCGCGATCGCCTCGATCTCCTTCGGTTCCACAAGGTGCTTCTTGCTGGTCGCGTCGTGTTGCCGCCAGGGAGAAAGGACCTGGCTGTCCGGCAGTGGGAGCGGGAGCTTTGCCGTGCCGCGGATGATCGCAACCGAAATCTGCCAGGCTGACGGCCATGAACTGGGCCGTAAGTCGTCTCTGATCCGGCGCTGCCTTCTAACTGACTGCAGGCCATTCGGGCGGGTGTGACCCGGGTGGCATCGAAGGTCGGTTCCATCCCGACGGGGAGTGCGAAAAGCGCGCAGCATGGGGCACGCCCGTCAGCCGACCGAAGCCCGATTCGCTCTCTTCCCATTCACCATCGAAGAGCGGCCAGACGTGCGCGGGTCCATCGACAAGTCGGCCCAAATCGAACAGCCAACGACTCACGCCTGCCAGTGAAACGCGCACGTGCCAGCTGCCCCCCGACGTCCGTTGCCGCCGCAAGGCGGCCGACGCGCCGAATGCGAGCAGATAAGCGGCTCCGTAGTCCAAGGCCTGGAGAGGCAATGCTCTCGGCTCAGGATCGCCAAAGGCTTCGGCCTCCGCAACGTTGATACCGGTGGCGGCCTGCACCAACGAGTCGAAACCACGCCGGGACGCCCAGGGGCCCTGATGGCCGTAGGCCGAGAGCGACACGCAGACGATGCCCGGGCGGATCCGCGCCAACGCCTCGGGCCCGAAACCCAGGTCGTCCAGTCCCCCGGGACGATAGCCCTGCAGGAAGACATCGGACTG
>Ga0190273_10000619_pt1 | contig 12980 bp, 11 predicted proteins | sample Popmic504IS_FD_134513 | JGI IMG/M metagenome (GOLD analysis project Ga0190273, IMG submission 134513) | Populus adjacent soil microbial communities from riparian zone of Shoshone River, Wyoming, USA - 504 IS | ecosystem: Environmental > Terrestrial > Soil > Riparian zone > Trees stand | place...
CTACGCTCGCGCAAACGCCTTCGCCGCAGACGCGCCCGCGACGCGCACAGGACGCAGCAGCGACGACGCCTTCTTCTCCTCCTCCCGCACAGTCTCAGGTCTCAGTCACTCGTTTAAGCGCAGAGCCCGTGATGCGTATCGGTCTGGCAACAGACCAGCGCTCCGTCAACATTTCGACGAGCGGGCGATTGGTCAGTGTGGCGGACGAGAATGCTACCGTAAGCACGCCGCTCACAGTCTCGCGCGTGCGTCTTGAGCCGCGACTGCTCGCGCCCACGCCGCAGCCCACCGCCGGTACAATCTTTCGCGTCGAGATCAGCGGCGCGGCGACGCGCGTTGACGCAGAGCGCGCCGTACGCGAGATACAGAGCGCGACGAATGAAGCGTCCGAGATCGCTTTCGATGTCGCGACTAACACCTGGCGCATACGTGTCGGCAAGCAGGGCTCGCGTGCCGACGTGGAAGAGCTTCAAGCGCGCCTGGAAGAAGCAGGCTTCGCCAACGCCAGGATAGTTGATGCAAGCAGCGCTAACTCAACATCAGCCTCCGCCACGCCTGGCGGCAGAGCGAGCGCGACGACAACAACACCGCAGAGTCCTTCGTCGGGCGGCAGCACGGTGCGGCCCGTTTCACGCGCGAGTATTCCGACGCGCGAGATCGCGGCCTATGCTGCGCCGGGCCGTGCATTGCTCCTGAGTTCCCGCGCGCCGCTCACCTTTGCTTCCGAGGACGAGCGCAACTCGCCCGTGCGCTTTAACGAAAAACCTTATCGCGGTCGCCTGGAAGTTTTCACAGCCCCTTCGGGCACGCTGACTGTTGTCAACGTCATAGGACTTGAGGATTACGTGCGCGGCGTTGTGCCCAATGAGCTTTCGCCCGGCGGCTATGGGCTGCTCGAAGCGCTCAAAGCGCAGGCGGTCGCCGCGCGCACCTATGCCGTCAAGAATCGCAAACAGTTCGCCTCAGATGGCTTCGACCTGCTGCCGACCACGCGCTCGCAGGTGTACGGCGGGCTCTCTACGGAGCATCCGCTCTCTACGCGCGCTGTGGAAGAGACGCGCGGCATGATTGCCACTTACAAGGGCGAGCCGATCAACGCGCTCTACACTTCGACGTGCGGCGGTCGTACGGAGAACGTCGAAAATATTTTCAACACGCCGACGCCGTACCTGCGCGGGCGCGAATGTTCTATCGAAGGGCACGCGCATTTTGCGCCCTTCACCGTCCGAAGCTCGCGTGAGCTGGCAGATATTCGTGAAGAGCAGAACGCGGCGCTCGCGCGTGACGTAGCGGTTTTGTCCGTCAACGATTTTCCTCTCGCTTCAATGGGACGCCTCAACGATGCTTGGCTATTGTCTGCGGTCACTCAGGCGGAAGTTCGTAACTGGCTGATGGTGGCCGCGCGTCTTTCCAGACAGAGCGCGCCCGCCGTGGCCTCAGATGATGCGACGAAGCCGCCGGGATTCAGCACGGCGCTGATGTCCGCTGTGTATGGGCCAGCTTATGCCGATACGTTGCTGGACGATGCTGATGTGGAATACCTGCTGCCTCAGCGAGAGATGAGCGACATCCCTGCGCGAAATCGCGCGGACGTGGCGATGCTGCTGCGCGACGGCCATCTGGCGCTCTATCCGGATGCCACCTTGCATGTGCGCGACGCTATGACTCGCGCTCGCGCCATTCGCACCATCGCGCGGCTGCTCGAAGCGCGCGGTATTCTTCAACTGCAAAAGGGCACGACGAAGCCGACCATAGGCGATGCGCTGGTTTTACGCTCCGCCACCAAAGGGCGCGATCAGCCCGTCAGTGTCAGTGACGATGCTTATCTTTTTCGCGCTTACGGCGACGGGGTTTACCAGATGCGACAGGTCGCGCTCCTGGGCGGCGAGCCCGTCACTTTTCATCTCAACAAGAGCGGGCAGGTTGATTATTTGGAAGTCCGTCCCGCTCCGAACGGCGCGGCGGCAGACCGCTTCTCGCCCTTTACAAACTGGACAGTCGCGCTGAGCACCGGAGAGGCGCAGTCGCGTCTGGCGCGTTGGAGTCGTGGGATCGGGACGTTGACGGATTTGCGCATCGCCGCGCGCGGCTGGTCGCGCCGCGTCACAGACCTTGAGATCGTCGGCACGAACGGCACGAATCACCTGCGCGGCGGTCGCATACGCTCCGCGCTGGGGCTGCGCGAACAACTTTTTGTTATCGAGCGTCGTTACGACGAGACTGGACGAGTCACGGGCTTTAATATGAGAGGTCGTGGCTGGGGGCACGGCGTGGGGATGTGCCAGGTCGGAGCGTACGGGATGGCCCGCGCGGGTCTCCCCTTCGAAAGGATTTTAAAGGCTTACTATACCGGCATCGAGTTGACAAAACTCTATTAGCCTTCAGCCCGGCCTCAATCTCAAGGGCTGCTTGCTTGCCTCGCACTGACGACAAAAAGAAGACTACTCATGCTGAACAATCCATCAGAGCGAATGTGCGGGCGCGCCGTAGCTTTATCGGCGCTCTGTCTTGCCATGCTCTTTTCCGGCTGCGCCTCCTGGTCCAAGTTGTCAATCAGGGCAGTGGATGAAGGCACTGTCAATGCCGTCGCCTTCTCTCCTGACGGGAGGCTGCTGGCGAGCGGCGGATCGGGCGGCGAGGTGAAATTGTTCGATGCCGAGAGCGGTGAGTTGTGGCGCAGTTGGGAAGCGCATGATGGGGGAGTTGATGCGATCAGTTTTTCTCCTGACGGAAAACTTCTGGCCAGTGCTTCCGATCATACAGCCAAATTGTGGGACGCGCGCACAGGAGAGTTGCAGCAGACGCTGACGGAGCAGCCTTTTCTTAGAGATGCGACGGGCATCGAAACTCTCTCCTTCTCCCCGGACGGACAGACGCTGGCGAGCGCCGGGGACAAGTTGATACTATGGGATACGCGCACCGGCGCGATGAAGCAGACTCTCAAGGAAGGAAATCACGTCGCCGCCTTCGCGCCCGATGGGCGCACTCTCGCCGCCGTCACACATCTTAATCTGGTCGGGCTGTGGGATGCGCAGGCGGTCGAATTGAAACGAGAGCTCATGCATAACGAAGATAAATATGTGCATGTTAAGTCAATCGCTTTCTCGCCGGACGGAAGGTTGCTCGCGAGCGCAGGCACGGACAACCTGATTAAGCTCTGGGATATTGAGGCCGGTACTGTCAAACTGACGCTGACTGCGGCTAAACTCGATTATGGGCTGCAATCGGTTGCCATCTCGCCCGATGGCAAGCTCGTCGCCAGTGGTAATGGTAACGACGAAACGATCAAGGTGTGGGACGCACAAACCGGAGAACTGAAGTCGACTTTCAGAGATAACGGCTGGGTCACTTCAATCGCCTTTTCGCCCGACGGCGCGACGCTGGCCAGCGCCAATAATCGCTCGATGGTCAAATTGTGGGACACCAGCGGCCTGAAAAAATAGGATGACGAACGATACTGGCCGAGCTACTTATGTCACGCTCTACGTCGTGCCCGCCTGTCCGCTGTGCGCGGGCGCGCGGCGCTGGCTAGAGCAGCACGGCATTCGATACACGGAGCGTGATGTCGCCAACGACTTCGGAGCGCTCAGAGCGATGCACAAGTTGACCAGACAGAGGTTCGTTCCCGTTTTTGAGCTAAATGGACGGGCGCTCGTACGCCCGAGCGAAGCAGAACTATCGGAGCTTTTACTGTAAATTAACGATGCGTTTTTCTCGTGCACAAATCGTGGGCGCGCTCCTGCTGCTCTTCTTTATCTGGCTCTTGATTATCGTTCGTTTAATCTCTTCCCGCGTGTGACACTCTCCGAACAACAAAAGAAGCGCCCCGCCGTCATCGCCGTCGTTGGCCCAACCGCTTCGGGTAAAAGCTCGCTCGGGATAGAGCTGGCACTGGCCACAAATGGCGAGATCATCAATTGCGATTCCGTGCAGGTTTATCGTGAGATCGAGATCGCGACGGCCAAAGTCCCTTTGGAAGAGCGGCGCGGCGTCCCTCATCACCTGATAGATTTCGTGCCGCCTGAGATCAATTATACGGCTGGCGAATGGGCGCGCCTGGCCGTCTTAAAGATCGAAGAGATCGAAGCGCGCTCGCGCACAGCGCTGCTGGTCGGGGGCACAGGCTTTTACCTGCGCGCGCTGCGCGAGCCCTTTTTTCCCAGCCCGCCGACCGACGAGAGCCTGCGGCGAAGACTGACAGAGATCAGAGAACGGCACGGCTCAGAACATCTACATAAACTTTTGCGGCGCGTCGATCCTGTGGCGGCGGCGAAACTTTACGCGCGCGACTGGCCGCGCGTGCAGCGCGCGCTCGAAGTCTGTTTTCAGACAGGGCAGCCCATCTCCGAACAGTTAAAGGAGCGCGCGCCTGCGCACGAGAGCGCCGCACGCCTACGCGTTCTCGCTCTTGCGCCGCCGCGCGAGGAGCTTTATCGCCGGATTAACGAACGAACGGAAGCGCATTTCGCCGCAGGGCTCGTTCATGAAGTGCGCCATCTTCTGGAGCGCGGCGTCCCAGCGAACTCCAACGCGCTCGGCGCACACGGTTATCGCCGTGTCGTCGAATACCTGCGAGGCTACAGAGACATAGGGAGCGCCATCGAGCAGACCAAACTCGACGTGCGCCATTATGCCAAGCGACAACTGACATGGTTTCGGCGCGAGCCCGGAGTGGAGTGGTACGAGGGCTTCGGCGACGACCGCGAAGTCCAGTCGCGTGTCTTAAAGGCCGTGACGGGCGAGGAGTGACAGGCTCTGCATAAGAGCCTAATTTGACGCGAATTCGCCATCGGACAAGGACATTTACGTGCTCTTATTCGGAACAAGCTAAAGCTCGTCACTCGTCACTTGTCACTTGTCACTGTTTTAGGTAATCTGGCAGCACCGTACTCTGTTTTAATTTCCCGACCGGAGACTAGGGTGGATTCAAAGCCGACACCGCAGAATATTCAGGATGCCTTTTTGAATACGGCACGCCGCGAGCGAAGCACAGTCACGATCTACCTGCTGCACGGCGCGAAGCTGACGGGGCGCATCAAGAGCTTTGACAAATTCTCTGTGCTGTTGGAGTCCGGCTCGCAGGATCAACTGATTTTCAAGCATGCCATCTCGACCATCACTCACGCGCGGCGCGGAGGCGGCGGAAGCGGCGAGTTGCGCGGGTCACAGCCACAGAGCGCGCCCAACGCGGAAGCATCAGCCGACTCGACGGATTTCCCAAGCTCTTGACCGACACACACTCTCCAGACGCTAAACCAGAACGAATCTTTTGAGGACACGTGGCCGGCGCTTTTATCACCTTTGAGGGTATTGACGGGAGTGGAAAATCCACTCAACTGCGCATGCTCGCGAGCGTGCTGCGTCTCGGCGGATTCGAGACGGTCGTGACGCGCGAGCCAGGCGGCACGCCGCTCGGAAAGCGGCTGCGCACGGCCCTGCTGGACGCGCAGGCCGAGGTCGATCCGCTGGCAGAACTGCTGCTCTATGCAGCCGACCGCGCGCAGCACGTCCGCACGCTTCTGCGCCCCGCTCTTGAGACCAGCCACATCGTGCTCTCGGATCGCTACGCGGATGCAACCGTCGCTTATCAGGGCGCGGGTCGCGGATTTACTCCGGAGTTGATCGCGGAGGTCGTCGAGCTGGCCACTGGCGGGCTCAAGCCTGACCTGACTTTGATCTTCGACGTGTCCGTGGCCGAATGCCTGATGCGCACCAAGCGCAGAGAGGCGAACGATCAGAGCAAGGATCGCCTGGACGGAGAAGACGTGGATTTTTATGCGCGCGTGCGCGACCGCTATCTTGAGATCGCCGCCGCTGAGCCGGAGCGCGTGCGCGTCGTCGACGCGAGCGGCTCTGTTGAAGAGACGCACACCAAAGTGATCGAGATCGTGCTGCCGTTTCTGGAAGCGCGAGGGATTGTCGGGCAGCCCTCCGAGCAGAATGCTCCGCCGACAGGCACACAACCACAGAAGACGCCCGTCAACTGATCTATGTTTGAGCCTCTCATTGGAAACCATCGTGTCAAAGACATCCTGCGCCGAATGCTTGCTGCGCGTCGTGTGCCAGGCGCTCTGCTCTTTGCCGGTATCGACGGGATCGGCAAAAAGCTGTTCGCGCTTGAGCTGGCGAAGGCTCTGAACTGCCGCACGCCCAAGGGAGTCGAAGCCTGCGATGCATGCTCGTCCTGTGTACGTATTCAAACTTCCAAGTTCCCGGAGCATGATTCGGACGACGCGAACAAGAAAAAGATCATCTGGAGCGAGCACGCAGATGTCGCGCTGTTGCGCCCCTTCAATAAGATCATCAGAGTCCCGACGATGCGCGAGCTTGAGCGCGAGGCCAACTTTCGTCCCTACGAAGGCGCGGCGCGTCTCTTTATCATCGAAGATGCGGATAAATTGAACGAGGAATCGTCGAACGCGCTGTTAAAGACGCTGGAAGAGCCGCCCCCTACGACGCATCTTGTCCTCGTCACGTCGCGACCGGACGCGTTGCTGCCGACGATTCGCTCGCGCTGCCAGACACTGCGCTTCGAGCCGCTCGATGCCGCAGTGATTGAAGAGCAGCTCAAGCGCACGCAGACGAGTCCGAAGAAGAAGAACACGGTTGCGCCTGACGCGAGCCTTCGCGCGCGCGCAGCTCAGGGCAGCATTGGTCGCGCCTTGTCCCTTGACCTTGAGGGCTATCTGTCGCAGCGCGAAACGATGATGGGCATACTCGTCGCGCTCACCATTGAACCGGATCGCGCACGCCTCTTGCGCGCCTCGGAAGAATTGGCCGACCCGAAGCGCAAGGATGAGTACGAGCCGCGTCTGGACGTGCTCGCGACACTGATCCACGACGCCTGGTCGCTCTCGCTCGGCGCGCCGCGCGAGCGTGTCGTCAACATCGATCTGATCGGGCAGCTTACAGAGATCGGCTCAAGACTTGAGAGTCGCAGGGCCGCCCAGTGGCTCGCAGAAATCGAGCAGCACCGGCAAGGTCTAGTCGTCAATATCAATCGCAAGGTCGCGACCGATGCGCTGCTGCTCGGGATGGCCGCAGGCAGCGCTGATAAAGTTATGTCTTGGCGCGCAGGCTAAGAAGGGGCGCAGGTTTTTTAAGGCGCGAGAAGAGAGCGTTAAAATTTAAGAGCTGTAGATATTCAAGACTGGAGAAAAGATGGCGAAAAAGATTCTGGTGGTTGATGACGACCCGGAGCTGCAAGACCTTGTGAGCTTTGCGCTCAAGCGTGAGGGCTACGAGGTGACGAGTGCTATGGATGCATACGAAGGGCTCGAAATGCTTGAGAAGGAGCGTTTTGATCTGGCGATTATTGATGTGATGATGCCGAAGATGGATGGCCTGATGATGCTCTCGCAACTTCGAGAGCGCGACAAGGATTTGCGCGTGATCGTGATGACGGCGCTGACGACGCCCGAGACTGCCGTCGGCGCGCTGCGCGATCATGCCTCGGATTTTTTAGCCAAGCCCTTCGATGTCGGAGAACTTCTCTCTTCCATCAGTAGTATCTTCGAGCTTGCTCCGAAAGAGGTCTCGATAGAAGTGCTGTCGGCCCAGCCCGACTGGATAGAGCTGCGCGTGCCCTGCGATATGGCGGCCATTGATCCGCTTGAGCGTTTGATGTCGCAGTTAAAGACCGACCTGCCGACCATCACGCGCGAGAGCGTGACCTACGCCTTTCGCGAGATGTTGCGTAACGCCATAGAGCACGGCGGCAAAAATGATCCGAGCCAGTATGTGGAGGTCGGCTACCTGCGCTCGCCCCGCATTATTCTCTATCGCATCAAAGACCCCGGCGAGGGTTTTAGTATCGAATCGCTCTACACACCCGAAGGGCCCATCGTGGCTTTTCTCAATCCCCAGGGCGACCCTATGCAGCACGAGCAGGTGAGAGAGGACGAAGGCTTGAGGCCAGGCGGCTTCGGCATTCTCATCGCGCGCGACCTCGTCGACGAGATGATCTACAACGAACGTCACAACGAGGTCGTGCTGATAAAATACTTGAGCCCGGAAAGTGAAGCGGCAACACAACGGAGCGCCAAATAGTTCGCGACACTCTTTCCGGATAGGCCCTGGAAGACTTGTACCGGAAGCAACCGATACGTCGATTGACGGCGCGCTTGAGTAGACGGACGGGTTATAGTAGTCTTCGAGAGGGTCAGGAGGGCGCGCTTCGATTGTTGCTGCTGCCGCTCTTAAGACAATACTTCGCGGAAGGTACTCCCCGGTTCTCCAAACTTTATCTATCTGATTTCTGTAATGATGAGACAAACAATCCGTTTCCCTGCCAGGTTGAGCTGCACGATCATCTTAACGCTCGCCTTCGGCTTCATCTGCTCTTATGACAGAACGGCTCTGGCGGAAAATACGGGCGGCAACATTGCTGTGCCGGAGAGCGCACCTTCCGCCGCCAACCGCAGCGAAAAAGAGTTGATGGAGATGGAAGACAAATGGCTCGAAGCAATGATTCGCGGCGATGCTAAAGTGACGGCCCTTCTGCTGGCCGAAGATTATCAGGGCATGACGCCGACTGGCTCTGTCGAGGACAAGTCGCAGTTCGTCTCAGGGGTCAGGGCCGGAGACTTGCGCGCAGACTCTTATCATCAGGATGAGCGCTACGTGCGTATACTGGGAGAGACGGCTGTTTCCACGGGCAGACTTTCCTTGAAACAACAGGACGGCTTTATTCAAACACGTTACACGCGCGTGTATGTCAGGCGGCAGGGGCGCTGGCAACTCTTCGTTATGCAGACCACCCGCATCGCCAGACAGTAGGCCGCAACAAATCCGGCGACCAGTATGGTTCCAAGCATTTATATCCCTCGTTCGGTAGAGGCATCCGCCAATCAGCGTGTGCTTGCGCTGATGATTATAGGAGCGACGCTGGCGGCGCTCGCTTACCTCTTCCTTTATAATCCCTCTACGGGCGCATCCTATTTCCCTTCATGCCCGCTCCGTTCCTTGACGGGACTTTACTGCCCTGGCTGCGGAACATTGCGCGGGCTGCATCAACTGCTGCATGGCCACCTCGGCGCGGCCTTCGGGTTCAATCCGTTGATGGTGCTCTCTCTTCCCTTTATCGGATATGCCTATCTCTCTTACACGGTGATGGCCGTCAGGGGACGCAGCCTGCCCAGATTTTTTGTGCCGCCCGTGCTGATTAAAGCGTTGTTCTGGGTCGTCGTCGCCTTTGGAGTTCTGCGTAACATCCCCGCCTACCCGTTTTCTCTGCTCGCCCCTTAACTTTGATCCGCAATACAAAAGCCATCAGGCAACTCGCGTTGTGAGTTGGCCCGATGGCTTTTGACAACAGTTCGCTTGTAGATCAGCGAGAGACAAACTATCTCGCACAACGTCGACTCTCAAGCTTGAAGCGTCGACACTGTCTCCCTCAACGGAGTTAAACGTTGACACCGCCTCCGCCCGGAGTAGGATTCTGCCCCTGTTTTGCGGCTAACGCTCTTGCATCTGCTTCCTTCTTCTCGGGGAACTTGAAACCTATGTACGTCCCGGAGCTGATTCCCATCAGCGCCAGCAGCGTCTCAGGGAACTTCGGCATCGTCAAAAGATTGTAGATCGTAAAGAGGAAGATGATCCCCAGTACCAACGTCCAGATTACTATCTGGAAACGATGAAAGCTGACCTTTTCATTTTCGTCCGTCGTGATGTCGTTGAAAAAGCCCTTTGTAGGCTGAGGCTTGACAGCGGGATTGGTCTCGCCGGGCCCGCTGGTATTAATCAGGCTCGCGCCGAGCGCTGTGGCCGCGCTGATGCCCAACAAGGCCAGAACCTCCGCTGGGAAAACGCGGTATTCGCTCGTCACCATCCAGATAAAAACATAAGAGGCGGCGACCACATAAAACCAGAAGGCCATCTGACAGAAGCCTAGACTGTAGCGTTGCGGCTGATCCTCGGCTGGTCGTTTTGCCACACGCAGCAGATCGCTATTCCTTGCCCATATCAAGAGCCCAATACTCAGGCCGATGAGTCCCACGACATAGACCCAGTACCAGCCTCTATCAATGACCGTTAACGCATATTGCTTCACGTCCGTCGGGATAGGCTGCTTGCCTTCGACGCCGACGCTGACGCTGACCGGCTTCGTTCGCGGGATGGGAAGGCTGGGCCTGCCAAAGAGATTGTTCCAGCGCGCTTTCGTCTCATCGTTATCCGTCTGCCTGATGTCGAATTGCAGTTGGTTTGCCTCAGCGTTCTGCCTTGCATCGATTCCTTTGAGCGGGTATCCGTCCAGGTAGAGGACGAGCTTCGAATAATCATTGCCCGCTTCCTTGAGCAGGGACGGAAGGTTCTGGACAGTGACCTTGATGGTATTAAAGAGCGCGAGCTTGCCCTTGACCTCCGTGACCTTCACGGCATTCGGGTCATTAGCGCCTGTGGTGGTAGTCGTGCCCCCGCCAGCGCCGTCCGGCCCTGTCGGCTGACCCCCGCCGCCTCCGCCCGGCGTCGTAGTCGTGCTCCCGCCGCCACCTCCGCCGCCGTTCGAGTTGCCCGGCGCGGTCGTGACGCCGCCGTTGCCGTTTCTATTGCCGTTACCGTTGGTGTTTGTCGAGACCGTGCGGCTGGCATTACCGTTCTGCCCGTTATTATTTTCGTTCTGCCCTTGAGCAATTGATAAACCCGCGAGGAAGAGTCCGGCGGCCAGTAAAAAACTGAACGCACTCAAACTTGCTGTCTTCGGTTTCACGCGTTGAATATGCATGTGAGAGACTCCTTCTGAATGTGTATGGAGGGCCACAGTGGTTGATTAAAAATTTAAGTCGGACGTATCTACGGCTCGGTTGATGACGAGTACGGATCATGCGCGTGTATTCAAAACCGTAGACCAATCGGCCACGGGGCATTCTCTTTCAAGTCGGCGGCGAGTCGATTTGATCCGACATGGCCTTCTCCTCCAAATCGAGTTGCCAGGACGCCAATCGTCCTGCTTACTGTTTCCTCATTCGTATATGAAGTTTCGGGGCAAGGTATTTCATCAGGCCGGATGAGAATAAAGAAAGAATTTGGCCGTCGGGTTCTGACCCGTTACGCGAGCTTTGAAGCCTTGGCCCTTCGGTGTAGCGGCTTCTCGGCGCGAGCCCCGAAAACCTGTTCCGAAAAAGAAAGCCCGCCTCCTTATTAAGAGACGGGCTTCGTCGCACAGTTTTATGATGCTCTATTTGATGGTCACAAGCTCGGGTTCCATCTTCTCTTTGTAGTTCCCCTCGGCGAGCAGCTTTTCCGTCTCGCGCACGAAGGCTTCGACGATGTCTGCGCCCGCCACTTTGCGCATCGGCACACCGTTTTTGAAGATCATGCCGACGTTGCGCCCGAAGGTCACACCCAGATCGGAATCGTGCGCTTCGCCCGGCCCGTTGACCGCACAGCCCATGATCGAAAGATGCAGAGGTTCTTCGATATGCGCCAGACGGCGCTCGATCTCTGTCACGATCTCTACGAAGTTATCGACATCAAGCCGCCCGCAGGTCGGGCACGCGACGACCGTCACACCGCGCTTGCGCAGCTCCAGAGATTTCAGAATCTCCCACGCGACGCGCACCTCTTCAACGGGCTCTGCGGCGAGCGACACGCGTATCGTGTCGCCTATCCCCTCGTGCAGCAGCACGCCCAGGCCAATCGCCGACTTGATCGTTCCGGCAAACGCCGTCCCGGCCTCCGTCACGCCCAGATGCAAAGGATAATCGACCTGCTGGGCCAACAATCTATAGGCCGCCACGGTGCGATGTACATCCGAAGCTTTGAGCGAAATGATCGTGTCCGTAAAGCCTAAGTCTTCCAGGATATTGATATGTCGTTTGGCGGATTCGACCATCGCTTCGGGTGTGGCCGTCCCGTATTTCGCGAGCAGGTCTTTTTCGAGCGAGCCGCCGTTGACGCCTATACGGATCGGAACTTTTTGCGCCTGCGCGGCACGCACGACTTCACGCACGCGCTCAATCGCGCCGATGTTGCCCGGATTCAGACGCAGCTTGTCGATACCGGCTTCGAGCGCCAGCAGCGCCAGCTTGTAGTGAAAATGAATATCCGCGACGAGCGGCACATCCGGCACACGTTTTCTTATCTCTTTAAGGGCGAGGGCCGCGTCCTTGTCCGGCACGGCGAGGCGCACGATCTCGCAGCCTGCGCGCATCATCTCTTCGATCTGCGCGACCGTTGCATCGACATCGACCGTATCAGTCTTCGTCATAGACTGCACGGCGACGGGTGCGCCGCCGCCGATGATGATGTCCTTAACTTTTACCGCTTTAGACTTTCGCATATCAATCTATCTATTCCGGGTCTGTAGGAATTTAAAAGCTCCCTCTGCTGTTTCTACTCAAAAGACGAATCCCGGAACTATTTCTGCGTTGCGGGCGTGCTCGCGGGAGCACTTATGTTGGCCGCAGGCTGTTGCTGCTGCTGTTGCTCGCGCGGTGCACCCCAGCGCGTATACTCTTTGTTGAGGTCGTTAAAGATCACGAGTCCCATCAGCAGGAGCAGCAGCACGAAGCCGACCTGCTGAATACGCTCGCGCACGGTCATCGAAAGTTTAAGACCGACCCATCCGAGCACTGCCTCGACGAGCAGCAGAAAGATTGCGCCGCCGTCCAGGACAGGGATCGGTAAAAGATTAAAGACGCCGAGGCTCAGGCTCAGGAATGCGAGCATCGTAAAGAAGCCGCCCCAGCCGCCGATGGTCACGGCCTGCGAAGAGGCGCGCGCGATTCCGATTGGCCCGGAGACGGTGTCCTTCGCGGAGCGCTGGCCTGTAAAGAATTGTCCGAGCGCTTTGCCCGTCAGACGCAGTATCTCGATATTCGAGTTGACGGCGTAGGAGGCCGCCGCGATGGGCCCAACGCGCTGCAAAGGCATCTCCTCGTCGGGCAGAAAACCAAGACGCTCCTTGCCGTCTGAGAGCAGGCGCGCTTTCGCCGTAATTTCCTGATTCGCGCCGCCGCGCTCGACCGTCAGGCGGATAG
>Ga0190273_10000620_pt1 | contig 12967 bp, 9 predicted proteins | sample Popmic504IS_FD_134513 | JGI IMG/M metagenome (GOLD analysis project Ga0190273, IMG submission 134513) | Populus adjacent soil microbial communities from riparian zone of Shoshone River, Wyoming, USA - 504 IS | ecosystem: Environmental > Terrestrial > Soil > Riparian zone > Trees stand | place...
CATATCCTACTGCCTCAGGCACTAATCTCCAATCATAACTCGACCGTCGCGTCGCGTCATGGCGCGTTAAGCAGCTAGGTGCCATATCTAAATCTACGGTTATCGCATCTCCGCCTCACACAGTCGAGCAGTCTACGCCCACCATCCAGGCGACGCTCCGGACTGGCTAACCCTCACTTGCCTCCTTCTCACCATCCCACGAAACCTCAAGCGCCGCTCAAACGCCATCTCCCGTGACAACAATGAGTCCGCCTCAGAAGCCTCCTCCGACTCCCCACCTCAACGCCGCCGCACAAGCCGTCCCGCCTCCGACGCTTCACCCTCCCAAAGCGATGCCTCAGAACCCGACGAACCCCCCACAGACTCCCTCACACCTCTCAAAACAGCCATCAAAAAGCTCGTCCGCCTCTCCCTCTCAACCGAGTACGCACGCCAACCGCTTCGCCGCACAGAAATAATCGCCAAGATCCTGAAGTCTGAGACTGGCACGACGAATGCAAAGGTGACGTTTCGCGCTGTGTTCACGGGTGCACAGGCCGTCCTCCGGGATGTCTTTGGGATGGAGTTGGTGGATTTGCCAGGGCGGGAGAGGGTCGCTTTGGGGGACAGGAGGAAGGCAGCGGCTGTGGCTGCGACGCAGAGAGAGAAGGAAGGAACGCAGAGGGGAGTAGAGGAGCGAGAAACACAGACACAGGGACGGCGGGGGAAAGACCCGGTGCTGAGCGCGCAGAGCTGGATACTTGTGTCATGTTTGCCTGCGGCGTATAAAACAAAGGTGGACCTACTGGTGCCGCCTCGGGCGCCGGATGAAGCAGTGGAAAGCGCGTACATAGGACTTTATACGATTGTTGTTGCGTTGTTGTATCTACATACGCCCAGTGGCAGTGGTGGGGCAACGGGGAACGAAACAGCAGAAACTCAGACATCGCAAACAGAGGACACCACAGAGCCGATTTCCGATGCGAAGTTGCATCGATACCTGGATCGGCTAGGTCTGAGCGAATGGGCGCCTATGGGTGTTGAGGGCGCTAATTTGGATAAGCTGTTGGCAAGGATGTTGAGGGAGGGTTATGTGGAGAGGCGGAGAGATATGAGTGGCGGAGAGGAGGTTGTTGAGTGGGTAGTAGGACCGAGAGGGAAGAGGGAAGTAGGACGGGAGGCGGTGGCTGGTTTTGTCAGGGCAATTTATGGGTTTGGGGTTGATGGGAGCGGGAGGGGTTTGGAGATGCCACCGCAAGGGGATGAAGACGACGGTGAAGAGGGTGGGCAGAGGAGGAGGCCTGTCAAGATGGAGAAGGATGAGTTGGAGGGAAGGTTGAAGAGAACATTGGGGGATGTTGTTGCAATGAAGATCGACGATCAACGAGGACGGATGGGTGCTGAGCCGGAAGAGGAGGAACAAGGGCAAAGAGCTGAGAGTGGCCGGAGAAGGACTCGTGACGCGGGTGAGGGGAGAGCTGCGAGACCTTCTGGGCGTCGGAGACGTGACGATGATGAGGAGATGGACGATGACGAGTGATGATTGCGATGAGATATGATACCCTGTGCCAACACGAATTCCGAGCGTCTCTTCCTATGAATGATGAAGCGATATCAATGAGATGGTGAAGAACCAATCTTCTTACTCTTCCATAACACCTCTAAGCTGTGGTACGGAAGTCATGATTTGTGCTACATTAAATTCAACACCCTCAGGTACTCTTGAGTAACCTCAACAACCCAGGAAAATCTACAATCTCGAGACCTCAGAAGAATGCTCGCATCTCATGCTGGAGAAGCACTCCTTTCGTGATATTGTAGCAGTCTATCTCTTTAATCCCTGGATGCGCCTAACGAGCGGACCCCTGTTGGAGCTCTGAGCTCACAAATATTTGAATAAGCTCGGGTTTTTCTGGCAACGCCACAAATCCATATGCACAACTCACTTGCGCCGTCCAATGCTCGCTTGCTAGATAGCCAACTGTCCTGTCTTGTCTATCTGTACATTAAGGATGTCGTATCTCATGTATGCTTCGTACTCGCCTAAATGTCTGGTATCTGGTCTGGCCTGATTAGGCATCATCTCGTCTGTGGGTGAGCGAGTCATTGTCGGGATTTTAGTGTCACCCCAGTTGCAACTCCTCAATGTCTTCAAGTCAGCCCGGCTTGTCGTTTTGAAGTTAACATGGACCCAGTATACTCTTGTACATGCGTGGCTGTCGATTTTTCGTGCTCTGCGTTGGGTTATCCGAATGGGAATCCACCGCCTCTTCCACCGCCCATTCCAGGCCCGCCGGTCGAGAACGTAAAGCCACCGCCGGGGAATCCACCTCTTTGACCTCCTCCTCCACCACCACCAGCACCGCCCATGCCACCCATCATGTTGAAGAGCATCTCCGGGTCGATCTGAACGCCTCCTCCCATCCCACCCCCACCGAAGCCACCCCCAAATGGATGACCCCCCATACCGCCCATGCCAGGCTCCATAAGATCAGCGCCCGAATCATAGATCTGTCTCTTCTGTGGATCAAGCAGCGTCTCCTTAGCCTCAAGACAGTCCTTGAACTGCTCCTCTTTCTCCTTGTCGCCCTGAGTCTTGTCTGGGTGCAGCACCGCCGCCTTCTTCTTATATGCTCTCTCGATGTCTTTGTCTGATGAGTCCTTCGTTACACCAAGGATCTTGTACCAGTCTTTTCTCTTCGACTTCTTGAGCTCCAATTCTGCGTTTCGGAGCTCTTTTGCGATATCGGCATCTCCTGGGTTCTCCTCGACGAGTGCTTTCAAGTCTTTCACCGCCTGCTCCCAATCTCCTTGCTCGCCTGTGATTTTTGCGCGAGTCTTTTTGGCTTTCATGTACATGGGGTCAAGCTTCAGTGCAGCGTCACAGTCGTCTTTTGCTTCGTCGAACTGGTCTATCTTAGCGCGTGCAAGGGCTCTGTTTCCTAGAATCTTGGCATTGGTGATCTTGTTCGAAGGGTCGATTGATAGAGATTCAGTGTAGGCATTCACGGCTTCCTGCCATTTGCCACGCTTGTACAGGTCGTTGGCTTCGTTCTTGGACCGTTCTAGCCTTTTCATTGTCCGGAGGCAATCTCGGGCGTCGGACATGTCAGGATCAAATGAGAGGGCTTTTCGAAAACATTCCTCTGCCCGTTGATAGTCTGACTTTCCCACACCTTTTTCGTCTTTCAGGTAGAAGGCACGGCCCGCGAGGGTCATTGCCTCGGCGTCCATTGGGTTATCACGCATTAGGATCTGAGCTATGCTTTGGACTTCGCCGAGTGCGTTGGATGAGCCGATTTTTAGATTTGCTTTTGCTCGTAGGACCTGCCAGAGTCGAGGCATGGGTGTGCCGTAGCCTAGAGTCTGTTTTGCTTGGTCTATACTCCATAAGGCCATTCTGCCGTCTCCATCCTGTGCATTGATTTGCTTCTCTGCCATGTCGATGGACTGCTTTGCTTTTCGGGCGGCGCCAGTATCGGTGGCAGAGGCATTCGGTATCCTTGCATAGACTCCAAGGGCATCGTCGGGTCGGCCGAGTGAGGTGTAAATCCTTGCTAGTCTGTGCAGTATTTTGTCATTCCCTGAGTCCATTCTGCTTGCTTGGAGGCAGTCTCCGAGGGCATTCTGGAACTTGTTGTCGGACATGTAAGCCGCTGCACGATTTGAGAGGTACGTTGGGTTCGATGGCTCTGCGTCAACAGCTATATCGATATTAGTCACTTGCACCAGAAAAAGTAGTGTGATGTGAACGCACCCTTGCTGTACTCGACCACCGCCCGCCCATAGTCTTTGGCCTTGAAGAATTTATTACCAGCGGCCTTTGCAGCCTCGGGATCCATCTTAGGCTGAGTATTGACTCGGTGCGGCGGTGGGGGCGGTGACAGGACTTCTTCTTCTCTTGCGTGGTCGCCGTTAGTCTGTGGCTCCGATGATGGAAAAGCACCTGGGGTGTTATCACCAGGTGTAGCTGGGTCTGAATGCGGACTCGAGCCAGTGTCGGCCTGAGCCTCGCTGCTGGCGTTGTCACTCATATCGACGTCCATCTGGGCGGACGAACGTTTTTCGTCCCGTGCCATGCGTGCACTCAATCTCTTCAGTTCGTCAGGCGGAAGGTTTAGTGGGTGCTCGTCCTGATTTTTGCTCTTTCGCTTGGCCCAATTCTTCTTTTCTGGAGACTTGGACTTTGTCTTCCGCATGAACGCAAGGAACTTTGGATCGTCGAAACGTGGGTCGCTGGCTTCTTCCGAGGGATGAAAGTGTAAATTTGCCTCGCACGCAGCCTGGAGATTTTGCAGATTCTCCTCTGTCAGCGGCACTTGTGCTAGATTCCGAGTTGCACTAACAGAAACCCGCCGTGGTGCCTCGTCCTCGTCGTCGAAGAAAAGTGGACTTGCATATGCTGTTGAGCGCTGGGGTTTCTTTGGTTGTGAAGAGTAATCGTCCGCTTCAGTGTAGGCAGGCCTATGGCTCCTATCATTGGCAGTGAACGTTCTGGAATTTTTGGCGGGTCCTTTGCGCCCGTCGCTGTTAGGCGGAGCTTTGGCGGGCGGAGCCATGCCGGTAGGCTCGCAAGCCTTGCAAGCGCTGGTCGGGCTGGCGCTCGTGCCGATGTGCGACTCGTCAGACTTGTAATATTACCATTTCTTTGGTATTGCTGCAAAATAGGCTCTGGGTGCTCACGTCTACGCCGCGGCAGAAGGCATCGGTCTCAGAAGTTCACAGCTATTGAGCGTCTCAAGATGCTTGCCAAGCCGGTTCCGTCCGTGCAAAAGGTCCAAGAGGGTAAGGCAAGATCGAGAACAATCGAAAGTGATGGTTTTGATCAGAGAATATGTTTCTTGGAAGCGAAGATATTCACGCCAGCCCAACCAGCAATTACTTAGCAACATGATCAACCTGTCAGCAAAGCCTGCAAAGCCCGCAAAACTGGTGGCTACGAATGATCGGTGAGCTAATCTAACACCCACGCCGGTAAACAAACTTGTAAAGACGCTCACAATTCTTTCACAACCCTAGAGGAGCTCATGACACCATCTCTTCAACCTAGACGACTATGGAATGTGCTCTCATCACACTTAGCTGCACAATGATATGTCGATAGGCAAGCATGTTCCATCGACTTGATAGCGCCCTCAGCCAAGATGTAAGACCGACATCAGCGGGAGCCCATTCCTTCCCAAATGTCCAGCTTCCACCAAGTACAGACCCTCCTTCAACAGCAAATCCAGCTAGGCAAGCAGTATGGCTCATATTCGGAGCGTCGGGCCACATGGGTCGATCTCTTGCGAACTCAGCCATGGCACACGGAGACAAAGTCTGCGCGGTCGGTAGACAGCAAGAGGACAGTCTTCGGTCTATGCAAGACTGGTATCCTGGCCAAGAGAGCTGTTACCAAGGCACGCTATGTGATGTTCGGATGCGGGAGTCGGTCGATGCGGTGTTTGAAAAGACACTCAAGCGTTTCGGTGACATGGACGTGATAGCAATCTGCCATGGGTACGGAGTCATCGGCGCATGTGAAGATCAAGATGAGTACGAGATCCGAAACCAGTTTGAGACAAACTTCATGGGCACACTGAATATCATTCAATCGTCTCTTCCTTACTTTCGAGAGCGTGAGGATGGCCGATATCTGATCTTCAGCAGCACTTCTGGCGCCCTTGGAGTTCCAGGGCTGGGACCATATTGTGCTACGAAATACGCTGTTGAAGGATTGGTCGAGTCCATGTTGTACGAGGTCGATCAGTTCAACATCAAGCTCACTCTTGTGATAGCGGGGCATATGAGGCGCGATGACTGTGTACAGCCTGCTTCGCCGGGACTACTGCGGCATGAGTCAACAAATGGTGCACATACAGCGTCAGGCAAGAAGTATCAGCATTTCCAGATTCTGCGTCCCTCAACACATTACTCAACTCCTGACTCACCAGCTTCTCATGCCCAACGTATGCTGCAGTGGATCGGCGACAACCAGCCGACAAGTGCTGTAAAAGCGGCAGAGTTGTGTTGGCAGCTAGGCCATTGCTCGTACCCGCCGTTGAGGCTGTTACTTGGCACTTTCGCCGTGGAAAGCATCAGAGACAGATTGAAGAGCATCATTGAGGAGATCGAGGACTGGAAAGAGTTGCATTTCCCACCAATTGAAGGCATGGAAGGTTCGGACGACGATCAGAAAGAAGGACAAGAGCAGGATGAGAATGACGAAGCGCCGGCTTCTGCTGGGCTAGCTGCAAATGGAGGAAACCGGTATAGGGACGAAGAGGTCGTAGCTACTTTGTATTAGTGCGTCATATTTTGTGTAGAAGCACTGCTGCTGCAAGTAACGACCACCGGAACTGGTTCACACAGCACGGTTTGCGTAATAATGCAAGAAAGTGAGGTTGATTCAGCTGTGAATCTCATTAAAAGTCTAGATGCTGGGTATACGCACGGGCTTGAGGCATCTCATGCCCAGCGACACAACACAGAAGCACTGTCCAACAGCTCTAATATAGCGCTTGCACGCCGTCAGGAAATGCGCTCTTCCAATATCCAAGGCATTCCAGTGTACTGCTCAAATAGCGTATGCGTCCCACCACGCTCATGGTAATATTTTATACAATTACTCTGCCCAATCACAATATAATTCGTTGGTGGTCATTGCTACCGAATGGTTTGCCACAGTTTGGGCACTTCCTCGATCGTAGCTGAATTACTTTATCAACACAGTTGTGGCAGAAAGTGTGGCCACAGGTCTTGATGACGGTGTTCTTGAGCTCCTTCCGGCACACCGTGCAATACGCAAACTGTCGTAGAAGTTCGTGCTCCGCTGACTGGGCACCTTTGCTCTTCCAGGCTTCGAGCGTTTTGCGCGTGTCAGCCAGAGACGCTTTAAGACCTTCTGCCTCAACTTCGGCCGATCTGCAAGCACTTGAGGTACTGCTAAGCTTAGCATCTTTCGTAGAAAGAATGTTTCTTAGATCTGTGACTTGTGCATTCAGCCTTGCAATTTCAGATGCCTGAGTTGTGCTCTGCTTTGATGCTAATTGCTGCTCATTCGTCTTGGCGACCAGTGCCATTTTCACTTCTGCCAGTTGCTTCTCCAGATTCGTTAACAGGGACTTTGAGGCTGCCTCCGCTTCTTTCAACTGCGAGATCACCTCCGAAGACTTCGTTGTCTGCATTCTCAGAGTGCGTACTTCCATATCCCGCGTCTCTTTGCTCTTCATGGCTGCGAAGTATTTCTGATCAGCCTTAGCCTTCTCAGCAGACAATTTTGTCATCTTCTCTTCGAGTGCAGTGTAATCTGCGACCTTCTGACTTGCTAGTCTCTGAGTCTTCTGGTAAGCGCTGGACATGGAGTGAAGCTCGCCATTCATCATAGAGTACTTCTTTTCGAGCTCCAGGAACTTGGCACGCAACTCATCTGTGCTCATCGAGTCCAGCTCAGATGAAACAGCCATCAAATTGCCAGCTTGAGCAGTCAACCGCTCGTTCTCAGATTCTAGGGCTTTTATGCGATCCTCGTGAGCAGAGGATAACTCCTTGAGCTTTTTCAGAGACTCTGCTCGTTCGTCCAGAGATGCTTTCTTAACTGCTTGATCTGCCAACAGCTCGTCTCGATGGTTTCTCACGCGTGCCAGATCCGCTTGTGTCTGAGCTAGGATAGATTCCTTCTCGCTTATGGCGCTTCTGCTCTCGTTTTCTAGCTGCTCCTGGTTCTTAGTCTGCGTGGATTGGAATTTGCCATTTTCCTCCCTCATTTGACTTGAGCTAGCCTCTAGGTCGTTCAATTTCTTCACTGCGTCGTCATGCTGGATCTTCAATTGCTTGTATAGCTCTGTTTTGGAGTAGTCCTCGTCGGTAAACATAGACGATTTCGTAGTCAACTCCGTCACTTTGGTGGCAAGCTGGGCGTTTTCCTCCTCAAGTTTGGCAATTTGTTCCTGCTGCTTCTCGTTGATAGCGGCGGTCTTGTTGACTTCGGCTTCAAGCTTCTCTAAATCCTCGCCGTGTTCGGACACGCCGTTCACTTGATTGTCTTCTCGCTTTACCGAGTTTGCTTCATCCTTGGCAGAGTTAACACCGCCCATCAAGAAACCCTTGTCTAGTTTTGCAGCAGTCACACTTCGCGCACGATCCAGTTTCTTCTCAGCAACCATGTAGCGTAAAGAAGCATTCTGAAGGCGCTCATCGAGATCACTGGTCTCAGCGCGCAACTTTTCGAGCTCGGCCAAATGTTCTTTCTCAGATGCTAGCAACTTGGTGAACTTGGTATGTAACTCTGCCGCATCTGGAGTAAAATTCTTCGACACAGTAGAAAGTCGCTGAACAAGTGATTGGATACTCGCAGCATGACTTTGAAGATGCTGCTCGAAATCCTTCTGATCTGTAAATTGTAAGGCGGAGGGGGCCGAGTCTACGTCCATAGAGTCCTCCTCTTCTGGCATTAACAGTTTAACTTCGTCGATGAACTGTCTAAGCCATGCATCGATGGTTCGGAGGTGATCATCGTGGTCGCGTGCCTTTTTGCGCCTCTCGGATAATTGACTTTCGAGATCTTTTACGGTTCGCTTATATTCGTTGACTTGTCTTAGGAGAGCGTCTTTTTGTACTTTCTACAGCAGAACACCGTATTAGTCATCGATCGCGTTTCGAAGTAGGAATTGCAGGAAGTTCTCATACCTCGAGGTCGTCTTTCCAAGGCATGTCATCGTCGCGATGGCTTTTGCCTGCACCATTTGCAGATGTAGCCTGTTTCTTTGAAGGATGTGTAGAGTCATGGTGATCGTTGAGAGGTCGCTTGCGATCTTCCATCTTAATAAGGCTGGATGGCGACTGAAGAGAAGAAGGGGCTCGGGCTTGAACGGCCGTCATGAATACGGAGAGCTGCAGCAGTAGAACAGGTTGAAGATAGCGAATGTATAGTTGACATTGAGTCGACAAGATTACAAATGTAACATCGATGGGCGAAGGCGGGTGGTTTGATGGCTGTTAGAACAGGTGTAGTTGTAAGATCGAGCATGTCCAAGTCCTTCCTGCAAGTTTCTTCGTAGCCGTAGTCCTTGGCGCGAATCTGGACTAGTCCCGACCAGCTCTAGCTCGAACTGCGGACATCCGAGAGTTTCGTACCGCACCTGCGGGGGAGCCGGTCGTGACTGCTTTTCCGTTCTCTGCGTGAAACTTACCATTTTTGCCATATGAATACTCGCTCGTTAGATTAGGTATTGCACCAATAGCACAACAATGATGCCAATCACCTCCTCGAGCGAACACACTTCTCCCCCCATATCATGTCTTCCTTCAGCTCGGTGATTCGAAAGCCAGGCACAAAAGTCGCTCCAAAAGCCGCACCTAGACGGAATATTGTCCGTAAAGCCACTCAGACTCTCCCTATTCCCGATGTCACGCCGGTCGTAGAGTCTGGAAAGACCGCCTCCACTGCACCGTCTGAGCCCACCCAGAACCCCCAAGGAGCCAACGATCAACAGCCGGGAGCTTCTGCGGCAACGGAGGAGGACTCTCAGACTGAGCCAGCCAGAGATAGTGCCGGACGAGATGATGTTACTGAGGTACAGAATGCTACTCGTACGCAAAGTTCAGTGGATACCGTCGAAGCAGTTCCAGCGCCCACGAGGAATGTTCCAGAAGTAGCACCATCGCTGCCATCGAATTGGCCCACTCAGAAAGAGAGACCAGCAAGTAATAGTGTTACTCCCAAACCGCGATCTGCTAGTCGCAGCGCACGGCCAGCAGCCGCCGAAGCTTCCAGACCAGCGACATCAGGCAGTGATGAACATGCAGAATCTGGTCGCGCACATCAGGGTGGTTCGACCACGAGTCAGAACGCTACATCGCCTGAAACACCTCGACCCAGAAGCAGGAGAAAACAACCACCAAGAGGCAGTGCCAAAGTCATCCTAGCTCAGCCTGCAATTGTGACACCTCCTACGACTCAGCCTTCTCGAAGTCCAACCCAAGAACGCCTTCCTTCAGCAGTCTCCCAACGTGCCCAATCCGTTCTTTCACAAAGATCCCAAGCTGAAGAAGCTTTGGATCGAGTAAGTGCTTCGCTGCGAAGAGTTGGAGATATAGCCGCAGAGATCGTCCGAAGCACTCCTGCGCCCGGATTCCAGATCCCAGCTGCAGAAGACAATGCAGAACAGACGACTTCTCGAGATAGGCCACGAAAGAGGCGGAAGAAGAACAACGCAGAACCACAATCCATTCAGGATCAAGCAGCTGAGATCGTCGCCAATGCCATTGGTTACTCAGACCTCGCTCCCCACAGACGCCGGAAGGCAACCCCCGAGAACGCCGAAGAGCACGAAATTGAAGAGGAAAGTACCATGCTGTTCGACCTTTGCGATACGAAGCACAAGTATGGTAAAAAGTCCGAAGTCGAGAAACAGATGGAAGCAAACTGGCCAGAAATCCTAAAGCGGCGGAAGGAAGATGCAGCAGAGCGGCTAACCAGAAATCTCGAAGGCCGTCGCAAGAAGGACCGAATGCAACTCCCCGAACAAAGCGGAGATGGCAACATGGGAGAAGTCCCAGAACTCGTCATTCAGGATGGCCACATCGTCGTCGCATCCCGCGAAATCGACAGGCAAGCGGCTACAACCACAGCAGCCAATGCAGTCCTCGAAGAAGACGTCAGAGAAGACACAGATATTTACAAGCGCGTCAATAGCAGTACTGTTGGCCCCTCTCGTTCTCAGATAGCGCCGGGACAGCACTGGGACGACTTGAGCACTGAGCAGTTCTACCAGGGCCTGAAGATGTTCGGTACAGACTTCAAGATGATTAGCAACATGATACCGGGCAAGAATCGTCGACAGGTGAAGTTGAAGTACAACGCAGAAGAACGGCTCAACTGGGCAAAGATTCAGAGGTGCTTAGCACAGAAAGAAGAGGTCAATCTCGAAACTTATGCAACAATGACAGGTCTCGAATTCGGCAGTGTCAGTGACGTCTATAAGCAGATGGAAGAGGACGAAAAGAAACTTCGCGAAGAAGACGAACAGCGCAGACGAGAAGAAGGTATCATCTCGCAGCAGCCTGAACATGGCGAAGGCGAAGCAGATGTGCCACTACCTTCCATCGAAGGACAAGACCATGACCGAGACGGGGAGACCACTGCGGCAGATGCCAGCGTTCAGCCCGCCGCGAGCGACAGGCAGAGTACTGCTGCAGCTAGTCATGTCGGCTCAACGACAACTGGTCGACACACAGCGCAGCCACAAACGAAGAAGAAACCACAGGTCCGCAAGAGTACTGCTACTGCGAAGCGCGGGAGGCAGGCGAATGCTAAGAGCAAGGGCTTTGAGGGTGTTGAGGAGAGACTGGGTGATGTTGCTGAGATTGGGATTCCGAGTGCTTAGGAGTTCCATCTCTGGGTAGGTGGCGGCACTGTGACTGGCCTTTTATGAGTTAATGCTATACAATGTACATATGATACCCAATGAAATGCTTTTGTTGCTCGTGTGAGTCCCTCTTTGATCTTTCTGCATCGTAATACTTACCTATACTCAGATGTGCTTGCGTACCGATAAGTGCCAGTGTCCACATCCTGCTTTATGTACAGATGGACAGAACTGGTACCACGCTCAACAGACATGACCGCGTTACCTCCCCATACCCTACACGCCTTTCTCCCGCGCTCTAGTTTGCAAGATAACCTCAGCATTCCCTCTCCTCGGGGCAGTATCACTCCCTCTAACCAGTTCAAACTCAACTTCGTAGCCCCTGCGTGTTAAGACGAGGTCGTCAGACTTAGGACGTGCCTTCGCGACCAGCACAGAAGAGGATGACGCAGCGCGGGGCTGGTTCATCGAGTCGTGTGAGGCTCGAAGTCACGTTTCTGTTCTGGTCTCCAGGCCATGGCACTTCTTTTCCAGCCGGCAACGGTGGTTTTGGGTGGAACACCTAGTCTTCGAGCGTTGGTATTTGTGAAGTGCATCTGCGTTGAATTCGTTGAACGGGCTTGAAGTTGGGAGGGAGGATGTTAATAGGTGGGAGGGTCGGGCCAGAGTATTCAAGCCATTGGCTTTGGGTGCCGTGCGCCAGAATGTTGGCGTTGCGATTTGCATTTCCCGCGCTGATGTCGTGGTAATCAAGGCCATGATCAGTTCGGACATGACGGAAATTCCGTGTCGTGTCGTGTCATATCGTATCGTGCGATCAAGACGCGCGGATGCATCACGTCACTGCTTCGTGTGGCCATTACTCATCGATTCGCATGACGCCAGAGACACCTCAGTTGTCATCCCCATCATCCTCCGGTTGCGGGTCAGGCTTGACCCTAAACTCTGTCTTCCCAATCTCCCTACCCTTCAAATCCCTTGTAATCGCCTCATATGCGCCCCTCATGGTCCCGTTCTGCTCGACCCAAAGGTCCTTGAATGTTAGTTCTCGTGTTCGGCCAAGACTCTCGATAGCTGCGATCCGGTCAAGTGTATCGTCGAGATATTTCTCGAAACCCGGCTCCGCGCAGATCTCCTTGAAGGCGTTCATCATTGGCACGCTGTCGGCGCGGACATTGGCATTGCTATCTATTGTGAAGATGTTGTTGTGGTCGTACTATGGGGTGGGTTAGTGTAGGAACTAAAAAGGGAGGGTTTAAATAGGCGAGAAGCTTGGGACGGGTCTTACCTTCTCAATGAAATCGGCACGAGTCATAATTTGGCGCGCTTCGTGCAGGGGGAATGAGGGGAGGATGTGGCCTTTTTCTGGGTCGTAGGTTGTGTCCATTTCTTTGGCTCTATTGACGAGAGCTTTGGCGAGAACTTGAGCGCAGGAGGCGAATTTCTGTTGGTCCATTACGTCGCTAGATGTGTCAGTATCAGAGCTTTGTGGCTAGAAGCTAGCTGACTTACTCGTCCATTGTCTCACCTAGGATACCGCAGCGGTTAAGAAACCATGTCTTCTCGTTCTGAAGGATGAGTTTTGCCATGCCGTGCATGTCGTGGGACTTGGCGACGCGGGAAAGGAAGTTTATGCGGCC
>Ga0190273_10000621_pt1 | contig 12966 bp, 8 predicted proteins | sample Popmic504IS_FD_134513 | JGI IMG/M metagenome (GOLD analysis project Ga0190273, IMG submission 134513) | Populus adjacent soil microbial communities from riparian zone of Shoshone River, Wyoming, USA - 504 IS | ecosystem: Environmental > Terrestrial > Soil > Riparian zone > Trees stand | place...
CTTAACCTTTGACACATACTCCGTAGTAGTGCCTTCGGTCACCATATCTACGACCTGCTCAGGCTTGTAATGAGGCTTTTTAATGACGATCTGCTCTTCACGCTTCGCCAAACCTACGAATGGAATCTGCGGATACCCCATCTCATCACGGGCCCGGATCGCAGCGTCCAATTGGCCTTTGCCGCCGTCAACCAACACCAGGTCGGGCTTACCCCATGCTTTGACATTCTTTTCACTAAAACGACGCTTAATCGTTTCATTCATATTGTAAAAGTCGTTATTATGGTCCTTCTTAGTCTTGAACTTGCGATACTCACCCTTATTACTGACGCCATTCGTAAACACCACCATACTGGCTACTACGTCAGTCCCTGACATATGCGAGATATCATAGCCTTCAATACGATACGGGTACTTAGGCATCTGCAATAAATCAACCAGCTCAGTCAAAGCGTGGTCTTTGCTAATATCCAGGAACTCTTTGTCGCTGAAGATAACTTGTTTGCCGAGGTTCTGCAGTAAAAAGTATTGGTTTCGTACTTTGGCGGCCATCTCAAAATTCTGTTGCTTGGCGTAAGCTTTCATTTCTTTTTCAAAGTCTTTCAGGATACGTGTCCGCTTACCTTCAATAACTAAGATCAGCTTACGTAGGCACGCCCGGTACTCTTCAAGGCTCGTCTTTCCCTGTTCCAAGCCCGGATCTAACCCAAGATGATAGTATAATGTGACCCTTTTGTTGCCCTCGTTTTTCTTGACGGCAAACGGAAATATCCGACGCAATATGCGCAGCGCCCGTTTCACCGTATACGCGCTGAGGTAAGGTCCAAAATAACGCGCGCCGTCATCCATCGGCCGACGCGTAGTAGTTACCGTAGGGTAATCCGAATCAACATCAATCCGGATATAGCTCATTGACTTATCGTCACGCAGCAGAATATTATAGCGCGGCATGTAGCGCCGGATCATTTCCGCTTCTAAGAACAGCGCTTCGAGCTCCGATTCGACTACCATCCAGTCGGTATCAACGATTTCAGCTACTAATGCTTCGGTCTTAGGGTCGCGTGCTCGTGACTTCTGGAAATACTGTCGCACACGGTTGCGCAGCACCGCCGCCTTACCGACATAAATAATCTCCCCTTTGGCATCTTTATGGAAATAAACGCCGGGATCTTTCGGCAAATCCTTAAGCTTAATCTCCAATGCAGCGTTCATAATACTATTCTACCAAGTTATGCTTGAATTTTAATATAGAACGTGGGATACATACAATATAGTCTTTACAGTAAAGGTTATAATTGACTTTATATATAAAATATGTTAAAATTATGAGATAGCCCCTGTGTCAGAAAATTACCCCTTCTTCTCGGAACCTTCAGATACGCCCATAATTCCGCCGTACCAGGTCGTGCATGTGCCAGACATAGAGCGTCTCTACTCCTATGTGCCCCAACTGAAAAGTCGAAAGATTCAGGACTTGCCTCAAATTTTCGACGGATACGGGGTAGACATGGCTGCCGATGTCATAGAACGCGCTATCGATGCCAGTCCCGATCCAATTCATGTGCGCCACAAGGCACTCGGTGAAACCGTCATGTCTATACTCCGAAAGCTGCCAGATGAAGCACTCGAGATACACTGGCTACGCGACCATCCAGACCGTGATAACTTGCGTGAGGTCCAAGCTCTCAATATTAGTTTGACACGCCGCAAAGCAACGGCCAGCGAGCGGCACGACTACAATGCTGGGCAACAAATACTCCACGAAAAAGCGCCCGGCTACAGTCGTGAACAAAGGGTGGGTTCTGAATTCGCCGATTTACTAGATAAGCACCACCTCTACGTAGTCGTCAATAACAACCCGTACGTGTTACCACTTGGCGACCCGACATCGATCATAGCCGCCCGCACATTGTTATACATACAAAGACGACACACCGTAGCCAAGGCTGCCGAAATCAGCACCGCAGACACCGCTAAACAGGTGTTGGAAGATTTATCAGAAGATGAGCGCGCAATAACCTTAACCCGCGACTGGCAGCTCAGCGGAACATCTAAAAAGAATCCTATCCAGGGCATGGTAGAGCGCATACTCAGGCAAGTCGGCGCGGGCATAGGAATAGCCGTATCGGGAGGCAAACTAGACTACCGTATTACGACATACCCTGTCGAAATCACCGTACATACAACAGCACCGGCAGCCACATCATTAGCCAGAACTATGCTTTCACCGGATACCAACGAAGAGTTATCAGCAGCCCAAGACGACATAGCCCTTGCCAGCCAGCTGCTATCGGATATACGTACACGTAATCGTCCCAAGCCAGAAATCGCCATCAGATACTTAAGCTTGGTCATGGACACACCAGGGAAAGACGCCTTCATACTCGCCCAGCGGGGCGCTGTAGAGATTAGCGTGTTAGAGGCACGTGATTATATTCGCGGCATACTGGGTTCCGAAGGATATCTACGTGCCCACGAAGACCGCATTATCTCCGGCAATACAACAACGGGCGACCGCCATAGTATTGTCCGTCTAAGCGGTGGATTAATGCCAGAACGCAGTAAACAGACATATGGTGACAGGCGCCATTGGCGCTTCGTGTAGAGCCTATCAGTTCATTGTTTTAACAACGGCATGGCGGTCACAGCGTACATCTGCCTTAAAGGCGCAATCGTCACAAACTACAAATTGCAGGTTACATGTCACATCGGCACAGTTCTGCTGATGGCTCGTTTTGGCGCCACAGTTGGCGCAATCTGCAATATCTTTAGAGTCTTGGCTAAACGCTACGCTCATGCGCTTATCAAAGACGTAGCATTTGCCTTCCCATAGGCCGTCATCGCCAAATTCTTCACCATACTTCACAATGCCACCATCCAGATGGTACACGTCTTCGAAGCCTTTATGCTTCATGTAGGCACTCAAATATTCACAGCGGATATCACCGGTACAGTAGGTTAGGACAGGCTTATCTTTCGGCAGCTTTTCCAGTTCGGCTTTCACGTCTTTGAAAGTCTTAATGTCTGGCGTAATAGCGTTCTTAAACTTACCGACTTCTGACTCGTAATTATTACGAGCATCAAAGACAATGGCATCAGGATGTTTTTCAAGATATTCATGCCATTGCTTAGGCCGCAGCGGAGTTCCCTTGTCGAAGACGTCGAATTCTTCTTCGGGCTCCAGCGTCACCAGTTCATCGCGGACCTTAATACTTAATTTAGGAAAATCTTCGCGGCTACCGTCGCTCCACTTAAATTCAATACCCTTGAATTCTGGAGTCAGATTCATTTCTTTGACATATGTTTTAACACTCTCAATGTCGCCACCAAGCGTACCGTTGATGCCATGCTTCGAAAGAATAATACGACCTCGCACGCCAAGGCGCGCGCACAGTTCACGTTGCCAACGCATAGTCATCTCAGGATCTGCCAGCGGCACGAATTTATAGTAAAGTATGACTTTTTGCATGGATTGGGCCTTACGTTAGAAGCAATATTAAAATAATAGAATATAAGACTACGACAGCGGTAATACTAAGCCAATCAGTAGTGTTGGAGTTGTCGATCAAATCACGTTGGGCTGTTTTTGCACCCTTGGAAATAGCCTGTTTAGCCGAGCGTGCCACACTACCGGTACCTGCGGCAGCACTGCCTAGCACTCCACCTACAGCACCAAGCGTTTGGCTAACATTGCCGGTACGGCTTTCACGGTTGTGCGAGGACTTGCTAGGAGATGTTTCGCGCTCGCGCTCACCGTGCATGTACTGCTGGCGCAGTACTGGGTCAAGCTCGTAGCTCTTTTCTTTGATAACCACTTCCTTGGCAAGTTGTTGGCGCACGTCGCCGCCACGCAAATGAGTGCGTACGACTTCGCGCAGGCCATCTTCATCAATTTTATTAGCTTTGTAAAGTTCTTTCAGGGAAATACCATCAACTTTAATATCTTTGGCAACGCTCATTAATTCGCGCTTACCTAACTGACGTTCAACCTTACCTACGGCTGGGGACATAGGAGCCGTTTCTGACGGCCTGATTACCACTGCTTCAGCGGCTTTGGCGGCTGCGGCCCGGATGGTTGCAGGAATTTCCTGACGCTCTTTGCCCCGGTTGATGCCACGCTCAAGAACAGCCACCGAAGCCAAGGCCTCAACTGGGCGCGGACGCTCTGGAGCATGTGTCGATACTGCCAATGGTTCGACAGTGCGGCGACCAGCCTCGGGCAATGGGTAGCTATGCAGCGGCTCTGCTTGCAGACGCGGTGAAGGCTCAGATTGGGTATACCTATTTTTCTTTAGCGAAGCAACGCCTTGGGCGTGGCCAGCTTTGCGAGCTTGCTCAACTGCTTTGCGCTTACCCCGACGCCCCAACCACCAACCGGCAATCGCGCCAGTCCAGGCAGCCCGGCTGACATCTGCTGGCGTACGCTGGTAACCCGGCGGAATAGGGCTCTCGTACTTAGCCTTAGGCGCTGGCGACGTTACAGGCGCTTCGGTACGGTAAGCGCTAGACGGGCGAGGCACTTCTTCATACGGGTGCAATGATGGCAAATTAGTGTTTGCAGCCTCGTACACTGGGTCGGTTGGATTATCTGTCTCCATCCAGAACCGGCGGCGGTATGAAATTTCATCGATAGACTGCGGACGAGCATCTTCATAGGACTGTTCAAATGGATTTGGCCGACGGGACTCGACCTGCGACTCAGCTGTTACATCGGCTTGGGATATGGGTTGGGTTTCTGCCGGTTGGGCGACAGGATGTTCTTGACGCAACTCAGCCATCGGAGCAATCGCTTCTTGGTGCGGAGCTTCGGCATCGTGGCCTAACGGAGTAGCCTCTTGTGGCGCAGATTGCTGGTACGCCATCTGAGGATGCCATTCAAATGGCGCGGGCTGCGGCGTTTTCGGCTTCTCTGTTTTCTCAGTTTTACCTAGCAGGCCTGCCTGCGCTTCTGACGGCTCAAGCGGCGTTGCCTCTGTATCAGCTAACTGCTTAATCATGGTGGCTTCGTTCAGGCCTTCGGCCTTATCGAATGTCCCAGCCATAGGTGCAGGTTCAACCGTCACAGGCAATTCACGGTTTGCCAGACCTACGACTTTCTCACCAAACTTAGCCGATGCCTGCTCCTTGGGGTTGCTAGGTCGTTCCCAAAACGTAAACTCTCCGCCATCGGTTGAAAGTTTGCGAGTCTCCTTCAGTACAGCGGCATCGTCGGTATGTTGTGTAACTCCCGCTGTGGCGCTTAAAGTATTCAGGTCCTTTTTGCGCTTTTTACGATTGCGCTTTTTGCGCTCACCACTAGCAGGTCGTGCATCTACCGACTCTGCTGGCAATGGCATGCGAAAAGCGCCCTTAGCCTCTGGCTGGGATGCATAGGTTTCAGGACGGGCTGGTTCCGGGTTAATCCGTTCGGCGTTCATAGTCTAGTTTGCTGTCAAATTGACGATATTTAGTTTGGCCATTTAGCCTTTTTAACCTGTTAAGTATACAATATCAAGGCACTTATGACAAATCTCGCTTACGATCTAATGAAGCAATGGTTGCGGTTAGATTGACTGCCATGCTAAAATGTCAGATACCATTGTAATTTAACGGAACGGGCGAAAAAATGTATACCACCACCCAGAATCAGTCTATTGTCGCCCCTGCCGCGCAATAATCTTCTCGATACCCAACCAAACTGCCAGTGTGAGGTAGTCGCAACAAACTAAACCCATTATATTATTGTAATTAAAGTCGGTCCTTAGGAGGGCCGGGCTGTGAGCAAACATTCTCAAACTATGCGCTTATTTTGGCAATTAAGCGCTGCATACCCCGCCAGATTCGCAAGTGTTTTAGTCTTGCCAGCCACTAACGTAGTTATTGGCTCTTTTGTCGGACCCTTCATTGTGGCCCACTTCTTCAACATAATGCAGTCAGGTGAAAGCTTCAGCATCTCCAGCCTCATGCCGTTGTTGCTGGCATACATTGCAACACAGATATACGGTGAAATTATCGGCTGGCGTATCACTTTGTTCTGCATTTGGACCATGGAGACCTCCGCCCAACGTGATTTGCTGCGGCGTATTTTTAACCACCTAACCGGCCAAAGCATGTCATTCCATAACAATCGCTTTGGCGGTTCGATTGTTTCACAGACCCAAAAGCTGTTTGGTGGCTATGAGCGTTTTACCGACACCATGGTATTCCAGGTCATCCCCATTGTCACAAGTGTTTTAGCGGCCTTCACCATCCTGATGTTCGTTTTCTGGCAATATGCATTAGCGCTGTTAATTCTGTCGGCAATCTTCTTGAGTCTAGTCGTTTGGGGCACCAAACGTATGGCACATTACAATACAGCCGAAGCCCAAGCCAGCACTGCCATGACCGGACGCTTAGCTGATGTAGTCACTAATATGTTAGCGGTTAAGAGCTATGCACGGGAATCCGATGAACTGGAAAGTTACACTGACAAAATCACCGATTGGCGCGGTAAGTCATTAGCGACAATGCGTAGTTTCTTAGGTGTCAGCACCGGTTACTCTGCAATGATTGCTATTTTGAACAGCACTGCTCTGGTTACTGCCTTGGTAGCCGTCCAACAGCAACGCATTGAAGCAGGTGTGGTATATTTGTGCGTTTCATACACCTTCACCGTCGCCCGCCAGCTATGGGAGATGAACAATGTCGGCCGAAACTTCAACCGCGTTATGGGCGATTCATATGACATGGTCGAGATCTTAGCTATGCAGCCAGCCATCGCCGACACTACAGAGCCGGAAGAGGTCCGTATCACCAGAGGCAGTATCGCTTTTAATAAAGTACGCTTCCAGCATGATGGCCAAAAGAAAGTTCTGTTCGACAATCTAGACCTCAAGATCAAGCCTGGGGAAAAGGTTGGCTTGGTCGGACACTCCGGTTCCGGCAAAACAACCCTCACTAAGTTGCTGCTACGCTTCAACGACATCAACGGCGGCAGTATAACCATTGACGGCCAGGATATAACCGCTATCCGCCAGACAGACTTGCGGCAGCATATTTCCTACGTGCCACAGGAACCATTGCTGTTTCACCGCAGCATTATGGATAACATTCGTTATGGCGATCCGGATGCTGATGAACAAACGGTTATGGAAACTGCCGAGATGGCCAATGCCCATGAGTTTATCGCTGATCTCCCAGAAGGCTATAACACTATGGTCGGTGAACGTGGCGTCAAACTAAGCGGCGGCCAACGCCAACGCATCGCCATAGCCCGTGCCATGATCAAGAACGCGCCGATCTTACTGTTAGATGAAGCTACCAGCGCCTTAGATAGTGAAAGCGAAAGCCTTATCCAGGATGCCTTATGGAGGCTAATGCAAAACCGCACGGCGATTGTCATCGCCCACCGCCTGAGCACGATCCAAAAGATGGACCGCATCATCGTCCTAGAAAATGGTACGGTCGTCGAACAAGGCAGCCACAAAGAATTGATTGGCCATGGTGGTACCTACGCCGAACTATGGAGCCGTCAGTCCGGAGGCTTCATTGAAGACTAACAGCCACTTACCGCACTCACTGCAGTCATATATACGCTTTGCCAAGACGTACAAGCGAGGGTTTGCGATAACTTTGTCGGTTTTTGCCCTGTCAAACATCTTGCTAGCAGTCATACCAGTGTTCATAGGCAAACTGGTCGGCGCCCTAGTAGACCAGCCTAGCCAGCCAGCACGTGGGCACGACGCCATTGTGTATGCCTGGGTATTAGTAGCTTGCAGCACCCTACACAACCTAACGTGGCGCGCAGCCGAACTACTGCACCGCAAGTATATCAACCAAATATCTTACGAATACGAAAGCCGCTTATTCCAAGCGGTAATCAGCAAGCCATACCCCTACTTCGTTGATAAATTCACGGGTAAGATTTCGTCGTACATTTCAACGACGGCTACCGAACTACGGCAGTTGACTGATGAATTCTGCTACAACTACCTATCGCATGTGATGAACGTTGCTTCAATAGCCATCATCCTTACCAGCATAAACTGGCAGACGGGTGCGATCTTTACGATCGGCGTCATAGGCATGTTAATAGTTGGGCGCCATACCATCAAGAACAGCAATCGCTACGAAAAAATAAGCGCTGATGTTAATTCCAACAAAAACGCCAAGATAATCGATGCCATCGCTAATTTCGTCAACGTAAAATCGTTTAGCAAAGAATCGCGCGAGATCAAGCAGATTATCGACGAAAAAGATAAGATGGTCAAGGCAGCCAACACCTCGTATTGGTGGGCTATCGTGTTCTGGGCCAGCATGTCGGTATTCGTGCGCGACCTTATCTGGCCACTGGTTATCGGCATCAACGTCTATATGTTCTTGCACGGCCAAGTGGACATTACACAACTGACAACTGTGCTTTCAACCGCCCTGATTTTTACGAGCACCATTTGGAATATCGTGTGGGACGTATCCCAAGCTACGCTGCGCTTTGCACGTATCAATGAAGCCCATGCGTACTTATTTGGCCGAACCGCCAATGTAATCAATTCACAGCCCGTCCGCCCCAAGAAACCATCGTTTATGCAGTCTATATCACTGCACAACCTATCGTTTGCCTATCCGGACAAACCTGACGTAGACGTATTGCACGGCGTTAATTTGATGCTAAAAAAAGGCGAGAAGATTGGAATTGTCGGCAAGAGCGGCAGCGGCAAGAGCACCCTGACCAAGCTGCTGCTAAATTATTACGAACTGCCCGAAGGCATGCTTCGTATTGACGGCGAAGCGGTCAGTCCGGCGCAAGCTACCCAGCTTATCTCTTATGTGCCGCAAGACACAACCTTATTCCATCGTTCAATCGGTGAGAATATAGCCTATGCCAGTGACTCTAAAGTTTCCATGAAAGATATCCAGCAGGCATCTGAACAGGCACACGCCGCCGAGTTCATCAACCAAACCTCTGACGGTTATGGTACGTTGGTTGGTGAGCGCGGCGTTAAACTGTCCGTAGGCCAACGCCAGCGCATCGCTATCGCCCGGGCATTCCTTGACGATAAGCCAGTGCTTATCTTAGACGAGGCTACCAGCGCCCTAGACAGCGAAAGCGAAGTCCTAGTGCAGGACGCTTTAGAAAAACTATGGGAACACAAGACAGTCATTGCCATCGCGCACCGTTTGAGTACTCTGCGGCACATGGACCGCATTATAGTCATGGACCAAGGTAAGATCATTGAACAGGGCTCGCATACCCAACTATTAAAGCAACAGGGTCGTTATGCTAAGCTTTGGAAGCACCAAAGCGGCGGTTTTATCGAGGAGTAACATCAATGGCCAAAGAAAAGCAAAAAAACTTAGCAGTCAAAGAAACCTTAGTTATATTTTGGCATGAGCTTTTAAAGCACAGGCCGTTAGCATTAGCTGCCTTATGCCTGCAACTAGGCATTATCTCGCGCACAATTATCGCACCATTTTTAGTAAGCATACTATTAGCACGGCTTATACAGCGTGGCGGCGACACTATGCCACTACTTATTTGGTTTAGTGTAGCTTCATTGGGCGGCGTAGCACTTGAATTGATTGGCATCCGGGCTACGATGCGCCTTAACGCCCGGATGATGAATGGTTTCCACGACACAATCTTCCACCGCATGCTCAAACGTAGCACTGGGTATTACGCCGACCGCATCAGCGGCAAGCTGATTTCCGATGTCTATGACTTCATGGGTTCATTTAGTAATTTTGTGAACGTCGGATTTATATCCGGTTTGTCAGTACTGCTTACATTTGTCATCGGCTTAACGATAATCATGATCAGCGCCTGGCAGCTAGGCGTAATTTTAGCTATCATGATTATTTTGACGTTATATTTGACGATGGTCGATGCCCGTAAGCGTTCAGGCCTACGTGCCGTCAGGCTTGTTGCTACAAAGAACCTAACAGCCCATACCTCAGACAACATAGTTAACATCCAAACCGTTAAGACCTTTGGCCGCGAACCTTATGAGCTGGAACGTAGCAAAGGCCTTAGTAAGCGGCTTGGTGAACTGCGCGAAAGGGACTGGGTTTGGGCAACTACCGGTGCTAATTTACGCAATGGTATGGTATTAGTGTTTCAGCTAGCCATGCTGTTCGTGCTCATCGAACTAGTGCAGCATGACGCCAAATTTATAGCTGCCGGTATTTTTGCGTTCACCTACACCTTGACGGTTTCCGGGCGCTTGTTTGAGCTTAATACTATTGTCCGCCAGCTGGAAGACATCTTCCTACAAACACAGCCTATTACCGAAATGCTCAGTGAACCGATTGAAATTACAGACAAAGCCAATGCTAAGGAATTACAGGTCAAAAAAGGTAAAATTGAATTTAAAGACGTTACCTTTACCTACGGCGACAAGAAAAATCAGCTCGTCTTCCATAATCTTTCTTTCATTATAAAACCTGGCCAAAAGATTGGCTTGGTTGGGCCGAGCGGTGGCGGCAAATCAACGCTAACCAAACTTTTGCTACGCTTCGAAGATATAGATAATGGCAAAATCCTAATCGACGGCCACGACATTACCGACGTCACCCAAGAGTCTTTACGCAAGAGCATTTCATACGTACCGCAAGAGCCGCTACTGTTCCACCGCAGTATCAAAGAAAATATCGCTTACGGCAAACCGGAAGCCAGTGACGAGGAAATCATTAAAGCGGCCAAGACAGCTTTTGCCCACGACTTTATCGAAGGCCTGCCTAACGGCTATGAAACCATTGTCGGTGAACGCGGTGCCAAATTGAGTGGCGGCCAGCGCCAACGCGTGGCTATTGCGCGGGCAATCTTGGAAAATGCGCCCATCCTACTGCTAGACGAAGCTACTAGCGCCCTGGACAGTGAAAGCGAAGTCTACATCCAGCAAGGCCTGGCAGCATTAATGGCTAATAAAACTACTATCGTCGTAGCGCACCGCCTAAGCACTATCCAATACTTGGACCGGATCATTGTCTTAAAGGACGGTGCAATCGTAGAAGATGGCTCGCATAACGCCCTGCTTAAAGACAAAGGCCTATATGCTAAGCTTTGGAAGCACCAAAGCGGCGGTTTCATCGAGGAATAACTGCCTTTGCCGCATCAGTAAAAAAGCACCCCTTCTCGGGGTGCTTTTTTACCAAAGGTAGGAAAATTATTCGCCTTTAGGTTCGTTCTGGGCTTTACCGCCCGGCTTGTTTTCGGCAGCTTGGTCGCCTTCGATCACATTGCTTTCGTGTTCTGAATCAACGCTTGATGCATCGTCATCAGTAGCGTCACCACCTGCAGCGTCATTGGCGGCCGCCAAGGCGCTAGGCTCAAAGACGCTAGCAATCTGCTGGCTGGCTTCGGTCTTGATTTCTACGCCCTTAGGCACTACCAAGTCGGCAACCGTAGCCACATCGCCAACTTTCTCGAGCTTTTCGCCGTCGAATTCTAAGACGTCAGGCAAGGTGCTAGGTGTAGCGATAACTTCCACTGATTCAAGGTTATGTAGAACAATAAGGCCGGCGCGCTCAGCAGGTGAGGCGTCGTTGCCTTCGGCGTATTTGATACGGACCGGAATTTCTGCCTCGACCTTCTGGTTGGCTGTTACGGCGTTGAACACTACGTGGGTGTAAGTGTTCTTTTTAGGGTCCACATCGACATGTTTAATCAGAGCGACGTATTTTTTACCGCCTGCCTCCAATTGGACAGTGTGGTGCTTACCAGCGCGGTGATACGCCCGGGCGACATCCGCATAGGCCCCTGCTACGATGATTGATTCTTTTCCGTGGTCGTGGATAACCGCAGGCACCAAGCCTTCACGGCGCAATGCCCTGACCTGTTTACCTATGATTTCACGTTTCTGTAACGAAAGTGTAATTGTCTCTGCCATATTGACTCCAGTTACTGATAATGTGTTACTAGTATAGCAAAAAATACAAGGTGACCTAATGTCACCTCTGTACAGCCTACTATTATTAACGTAAGGCTAGGTCAAAATTATACTTAATATCCCTAAACCATCTGGCATATCAAACACAAACACGCTAAGCTACATGTAATGGGAATAGACAAACTTATCCTTGGCGGTGGCTATATAGCTATCGGCCTTACAGTTTTTGCAGAATCAGGCCTACTAATTGGTTTCTTCTTACCCGGCGATACGCTATTATTCGGCGCTGGTATTTTAGCGGCCCAAGGCACTTTCCACTTGCCATTCCTTATAGCGACCATCGTGGCCAGCGCTATCTTAGGTGACAATGTCGGTTACAGTATCGGACGACGTTTTGGCCCGCGCCTGTTCCAGCGTAAAGACGGCGCTATATTCAAGCAAGAATATCTTCAACGCGCCGAGAAATTTTACGAGAAGCACGGCGGCAAGACTGTTATCTTGGCTCGCTTCGTACCAATCGTACGTACCTTCGCTCCGGTTGTTGCCGGCATCAGCAAAATGAACCGCCGTACTTTTATCGTATACAATATCATCGGTGGAATTTTATGGGGCGTAACTTTACCGCTTATTGGCTACTACATCGGCAGTAAGATCCCGTGGGTCGAGCATTATGTCGAACCGGTCATTATTGTTGTCGTACTGGCCAGTGTTCTGCCAGCCATCATCCACTTATTACGCGAACCTGCTTTCCGGTCTACGGCTAAGCAAAAGATCCTAGCTACCTTCCGTAAGATCACCTTACGCCCCTAAGTTCATCGTAAATGGAACATCAGCTAAACTCGTAAAAAGACTTACGAAGACCTCAAAACTAAACGATTATCGATATACGATAATAAAAAACGCGCTAGAACAGCGCGTTTTTTTGTTGCATCATGTAAGCTTACAGGAGTTTTTTGAGGAACTGGCCGGTGTAGCTGCCAGCAACCGTCGCCACCTGCTCTGGCGTACCTTCGGCAACTACCAAACCACCGCCGGAACCACCTTCGGGCCCCATGTCAATCAGCCAGTCGGCGCTCTTAACGACGTCCAGATTGTGCTCGATTACAATCATACTATTGCCCGC
>Ga0190273_10000622_pt1 | contig 12960 bp, 3 predicted proteins | sample Popmic504IS_FD_134513 | JGI IMG/M metagenome (GOLD analysis project Ga0190273, IMG submission 134513) | Populus adjacent soil microbial communities from riparian zone of Shoshone River, Wyoming, USA - 504 IS | ecosystem: Environmental > Terrestrial > Soil > Riparian zone > Trees stand | place...
CCAGCTAGCACAATACCAACTTCTTGCCAAAACAGCACCAGACATCTCAAATCTGATTAAAGGAGCAATAGCAACACAAGCTGAATTTGTGATAGAGAGCCCCTACTGCAATGCCTTCCAGCCGCCAAATCCATCAGGCCTCGACCCATCGAACAATGGCCAACAAGATGTCGTCCATCCACAGTATGAGCCATCCAACGTCTTCGAATGCAAATACGAGCTGGACAGCCTCGCCAACTTCCTTTCCCTAGGAAATCAATACTACGCTGCAACTGGGAGCACAAAGTTTCTGACAAATCGTTGGTTCCTCGCTCTCCGAACCCTCGTTGCAGTACTAGAAGCCCAATCCCAGCCGACCTTTGACACCAACCATAAATTCCACGTGAATGAATACAGTAAGCATCCACTACCTGATCCAAGAGCTACCTAGCTGACCCCAATCAGCCTTCTCCCGCACCACCAACGTGGGCACAGAAACCCTCAACCTTGGCGGCATAGGTAACCCTGTCGGCCCCGCAACAGGTCTAGTCCGCTCCGCCTTTCGGCCATCCGACGATGCAACAATCCTCCCCTTCCTCATCCCTTCCAATGCTATGATGTCCGTCGAACTCAACCGTACCGCTGCCCTCCTCCGCACCTTCTCCGCCACAATCACCGACGCCTCCGACACTGCAAACTTAAAATCCTACGTTCACCTCCTCGAGTCCTTCAGCTCCTCAATTCGCACAGGCATCCTCAACCACGCCGTTGTCGATCACTCAAAATTCGGCAAAGTCCTAGCCTACGAGACAGACGGCTACGGCTCACACATTTTAATGGACGACGCAAATGTCCCTTCCCTCCTCAGTCTCCCCCTCCTTGGCTTCCTAAACGCCTCAGACCCCATTTACCAAAACACTCGCGCCATGATCCTCAGCACGGAAGGGAATCCCTACTTCCTCACTGGTCCCGCCTTCACTGGCATTGGAGGGCCCCACATCGGGTTAAATAACGCCTGGCCGATGAGCGTCCTCATCCAGGCTATGACCAGTGATTCAGATGAGGAAATTCTCGCGTGTCTTGAGCGGGTAAAAAGCGTAAGTGTATTTGGGTTGATTAACGAGAGTGTGGATGTGAAGGAAGGTGTTGATGCGAAGACGGGACTGGGGCTGACGAGGAGCTGGTTTGCGTGGGCAAATAGTGTTTTTGCGCAGTCTGTATTATGGTTGGCCAGGGAGAAGCCGCACTTGGTGTTTACAAATGCAAAGGAGAGGTATGTGGTTGGGGAGGGGTTTGTACGGGTGCAATGATAAGAGTCCACACACTCTGCACAACGTAATGTGCAATCACAAAATATGTCCCATCCCCACGGATACCTAGATAGCCGCATGCCGCTCGGCATATGCCCTGCATCTGCATCGGGAATAGCTCCCGACAGAAGTCCTTCCCGTACGCAGCAGATTTTTGCCTTACATTTGTAAGCCTTCGCGCACCTCACCGAGCAACATCGGTCTGTGCGACTTGCTTCAAACTTTGATTATCACAATTGGGTGATCGAAGTAGTCCAGAACTGCGCATCAATCTTGCGAAAAATGCCTTTATCAGTTACGTGCTCTGACCGGAGCCGGCGCCTTACGTCATGCGGGCTTCCTGAGAAGGGTTTGATGTCTTTCAAATATCATTAGCATTTTCGATAAGTAGTTCGATAGAAAACCGAAACTTCAAACTTCTTCTTGTCATCTGAACTTCTGAACACTACTGATATACGTCATGGGCTCAATCACCACCAACACGCAGGCAAAAGTCATCGCCAATCTCCCCGCTAAGGGAATCTCCTACTTCACCCCAGCCCAGAACCCACCGAGCGGCACCGCCATAAACCCCCAGCCAAATGGCACCACTATCCCGAAACTCTTCCAGCCTCTCACTATCCGCGGCGTGACCTTCCAAAACAGAATATGGCTCTCTCCCCTCTGCCAGTACTCTGCGCAAAACGGGTACATGACAGACTGGCATCTGACGCATCTGGGCGGGATCATCCAGCGCGGACCGGGCCTTTCATTCATCGAGGCTAGCGCCGTCCTGCCGCAGGGCCGGATCACGCCTGAAGATGTGGGGTTGTGGGAAGATGGGCAGATCGAGCCGATGAGGCGCGTTGTCGAGTTTGCGCACAGCCAGGGGCAGAAGATTGGGATTCAGTTGGCGCATGCAGGCCGGAAGGCTAGTACTGTTGCGCCGTGGTTGAGTATGGGGGATACTGCGGTAGAGGAGGTCAATGGGTGGCCCAAGGATGTGTGGGCGCCAAGTGCGATTGCGTTCAGTGAAACATTCCCGAAGCCGAATGAGCTGAGCAAGGAGGGGATCCTCGAGGTGAAGAATGCGTTTGTGGCTGCGGCGCAGAGGGCATTGAAGGCAGGCTTTGACGTCATTGAAATTCATAACGCACATGGGTACTTATTGCATGAATTTTTGAGCCCGGTGAGCAACAAGCGGACGGATGACTATGGCGGGAGTTTCGAGAATAGGACGAGGCTTACGCTTGAGGTTGTGGAGGCAGTGAGGGGGGCTATACCAGAGGATATGCCATTGTTCGTCAGAATTAGTGCCACGGATTGGCTGGAGCAGCATAGGGACGAGTTTCCCGAGAGCTGGACAACGGAGGATACGGCGAGATTAGCGCCATTGCTGGTTGACAGGGGCGTCGATCTGTTGGATGTCAGTTCTGCGGGGCTGCACCCGAAACAGGCGATTGAGAAGAGCGAGAAGGCGTATCAGGCTGGTCTTGCGAGATTTGTGAAGAAGGCTGCAGGGGATAAGCTGTTGGTTACTGCTGTAGGGTCAGTCAATGAGGGAAATCAGGCGCAGCAGTTGCTGGACGACGGTCTTGATGCTGTGTTTTCTGGAAGGTGGTTTCAGTAAGTCGTGATACATCGATGTGTTTGAAAGTTCGCTAATTGTGGTGCAGGAAGAACCCGGGGCTTGTATGGAGTATGGCTGAGGACTTGGCTGTCAATATTCACATCGCGAACCAAATCAGCTGGGCGTTTGGTGGCCGGGGAGGTGGCAGCAAGAAATGAGGTCGTGGTCACGTTGCTCGTTTATGCTCACAGTCGAAGCTGGTCAAAGCCTGCTGCTTCTCACGTGGCATTTGACAGGATCGACATTTAGAACCCTCGATAGCGGATTGCATAGAGATTAAGGTAGAATAGACGCTTCGTATTCCTCAATTCTGTATGTCTCCCAATTCTGTGTCTTCTCTAGTTCGGTATGTTGCTTTTGAGTGCACAGATTGCGAGGAAGAGCGATGGACTTGGTAAGCACAGAAAGACGGGGCTAAGTTCCACCGTAGGCTTGGTATGAGTAACCACCAATGGAAGCAACGCCAAGAAGCGAGACTACCACACCGCAACTTGCGTCTGTGCATGGCCTGGTAGCCGTTACCGGCCTCTACTGCATTTGGGTGCCTACATGGAAACCAGACAGTCTGACTTACTGCTGTGACCTTCAATTCGCAATTCCGACGACCCGCATCCAACACGAGGTTGACAGGGCTGGCTTAGAAGAATCATGTAGCGGTCGCGCGATCACGGAAGGCAATTACGCGACGGGAGGTAGCACAGCACGTGCAGGCTCCGCCTCTTGTCGATATGCTAGCAAGCCTGTTTCGAGGCACATCCGGCCAGAGAAACAGCCAGCCTATTGACTCTTCCACCGAGGACGCGCATACCCGATACCTGTTGTTTGGCCAATCTCAACATGGTTTTAATCCGACAACTTCTCCCCCACCCTCCCCCTTCGGATCGCCAGCGCTGAGGCCGAGTTCCTATGATGATCGTGGAGGACTCGAGCTAGAAGAGAAGGATATACGAGTCTTACTGGCACAGGATGCTTATGGGGGCAACGAGAAACCCACGTTACTATTCGACAGCAAGAGGTCATTAGAGACTGGCTCGACCGCAGGAAGCCAGTCCGCAACTCGATCTCCTCTACCTCCCAACTGGGCACCGTCCCAGGGCTCTGCGGAGAAAGCTGACGATGCGTCTCGAAGCCGTAGCTCTACATTCTCTGACAACCAAAGCTCGTGGTCGAAAGTCAATCGCATCCTGGCGCCGAAAGATGATCCATTCCTAGATTGCATGTTTGGAGAACCAAACTCGACCAAGCCCGCTACATCAACGAAGCTACACATAGTGCCTGCTCGAGTGAGGCAGCCCAATGTCCCGGATCACGTGTCCAAGCGCCCCCCAGAAAACCTTGAGTCACGCAGGAGAGCACCTTTGAATCGAGCTCACACATCTGGACAACACCCGACTCTTCCAAATCTTGAAGACAGCAGCCGTGACTGTCTTTTAATCACCCGCCTCTTCCACGTCACGCTCAATGAGGATGCCAAGATCGTTGCAAAGCCGACATCACCAGGAGTTCTTGCTGCCGACAAGCCTCCAAAATTAATGGAACGAAAGGTGCCAGCGTTCGCTATAGGTTTTGTGCTACAGCTCCCATATGCAGCACACAGGCCTCGCTCCTCACATTCTCGCCCAGACGCAAGCTACAGCTTTGGGCAGAGTTTTGCTTCGGCAGACAGTTCGTACGGATCTGACCTGCATTCATCTTGGCAATTTCTTGACGCCATTCCAGCGTCTCTGTCTTCTTCTCTGACACTGAGTGAAGATGGTGACCGCCGCGTTGATATGATAGTCGACAATTGGGACATTATCGTTCGTGGCCTATCGTGCTTCGAACGAGTCGCGTCCGAAGTGGTCAACGAGCAATTGCAAAGAATCATGAATTCGATGCTAGACGCCAAGAGCAAGGTGCCCAAGGAGAAGTCGATGCAACGAGTCAACCAAAGAATGGTCGCAATATACGACTCAACCGTCATGTCCAGAGCCCCAACCTTGATGCTCGCAGCAGCCGATGTTTCAAGGCGTATAGCCTCGGCTATTCGCATCCCTCGAGTCATTACAGGGCTTGGCTTCACTGCAGGCCACTGGACCGATGAAACGCGCATGCTACACAGGATTTGTGGAGGGAAGCAACAGGCGTTCTTCCTCTTCAATCTTCTGACAGTCTTTCTTGGAAATCACACGCAATGGCTCGAGCGACTTGCCCCTGAATGGTACAGGAAGCAGTTCGAAGCCAGCCATCGACAACCACACGAATCTACAGCCCTAGCGTCGCGTACCATCATCGTGTCTGAACACAAAATGCTGGCTCGTCGACTCATCTATGTACTGGCGTCGTTTCTGCCGGGCCGCAGTGGCATCGGTGGTCTACACAGACTTGACGAAGAAGAGCTTCTGGTTGCCTCTTCGTCTCCTCAGGGGCTCTGGTCAAGGTCTCAGAGGAGGCCGAGTAAGCCTCATATGGCTAAAGCTCAGACATCGTCCGATCTTGCATCTGGGGCCCTTTCAACCAGCGTTCCTTCTCATGGAAATCACACATCTACTTTTATCAACCGGAGCCCCCGCAAGCAGTGTCTCCGGAAAGACTCCTTCAAATTTCAGATAAAAGGTAGTGGCATTGAAGCCGATATCAGGACCGGTGCTGGGACGACCTCCATTGTCATGCCTCAGGCAGCCGAGACACCAACGGCGTATATTTCTGGCTCGCGTGATAGCTACTTTCCCGAAAATGCAATCATTGAAAGCAGCGAGAGTCTCGCAACTGCAGATTTGTCGAAAGTTCTACATAAAACGGGTTCGAGTCATCGGCGGACGAGCTCTGTCTCGAGTAAGTGGGGCTCGCTTGTTAGTGGTATTAGCGAAATCTGGAGCAACAAGCCAAGTACATCCGGTGACCGTGGCAGCGTCACTACGATGTCTCAAGACGCGTCCCCTATTGTCAGGCACAGCCGGGTTCCTTCTTCAGCGATTGCCGTCGTTCGAGGCCATTCTTTGCAAATGATGGTTGATGAGCTTGAACAGAAAAAGACTGTCGTGCCAAAACTTGAGCCATATGCTCACGAACGAGATCACAGTTCGTCACCTATCAAAGCCTCGAGGATTGCTGCAGCGCCACCGAGGCTTCATGTGGATAATCAAGATGGTGTCGTCGACGTCGAACTTGATCTACCTGGTTTCCTAAGTGTGTCGAGTTCAACAGCACTTCGCCATCAATCTACGAAGTCCTACTCGAAGCTGGCATCATTCAACCGCGACGGCTCCGACTCTGTCTGCAGCTTAAGGTCAATTGTCTCAAAGGCTAAGAAACGCTCAGGTGACCAACACGTCAACGTGGCAGGGTACTTGAAACGGCACCATGAAGATTTCGTGCTCCACGCGGTTCGGCCATACCGTGAACTCATGGAAGACATCCGGCGGTCGATGAAGTCCGAGCCTACACCGCGCGAGGTCATCGAGCAAGTCCTGCAAGAGGCTCCTCACATCTCTTGGGTCACGGTCTGCACAACTCTGGTGGCAGATACCAAACCTTTCACGATCCAACGCTTGACATTACGGCGTCAGTATGAGGTCAAGTCTCCGGATTCGGCAGGCAGCCAGAGCAAAGGGCTCGCAACGTCATCGAACCTCGCTGCTGTGATCCTGCTTGCTGAAGAGATAACAGATGAATCTGTAATGGAGTTTGACACTACTCTTGCAGATGCTATGGAAAAAGCACTCAATATTGGTGTCGTGGGACCGTCCCGCCCACATGGTGCTTCGCGTACACACTCGAGAAACGTGTCCTTGAGCAGCGCTCGTGGTATTCCTACAGCGTATAGTGCTTCACAGCCGGACGTACATACCGATCCCTCACCAGACAAAATCGACCAGCGTAATCTTGTTGTAGGCGCTCTTGAGGACATTGTCAAGAGCGTGAATGATGATTTAAACAACAAAAGCCAGCATAGGATGCAGTCTACTGAGACGAGCGTGGCCGATGGCGCGAGACAGGAGAGTGCATTACGCGAAGGAGTTAAGAGATGGATGCGCAACGTTGAGCAGACCTCAATCGAGCAAACCTCTGTGTGGTAGGCGAGAAGCCTTGAACAGGCTATGAGACTATGATGTTATGAGTGCTAGGCTGCAGCCATGACCTGTTTGCGAGAGCTTTGATTGATACCCCCTGCGCGAGTTTGTAACAACAGTGTATTTCTTGACACTTGAGTTGAGGTCTCATTCTGCACCGTCATGTCTCATTCATTCTAAACGAGTAAGAGCAAACACAGCTCATGCAACCGTAATGGACGGTAGTCGGCATGCATGCGTAGCTCATGAACTAAAACCCTTTCCCGCCAAGCTTCATTTCCAAGGTCACGTGACTAGATATTCCTCGCTTCTTAGTCTTCCCTATTGCTGTTCCCCGTCAGCCATCTGATACGTCTACGCACTTACACCACAGCGTCTTACGTCGTCTTGCCCATTCGCACTTTTGGTCTCCGCAATTTTGACACATCCCTGAAACTTTGGTGCATGCAGTAATCGGTCGAAAGTGCTGCTCGCCAGCATTGGTCAGACGATGAAAGTTACATATGCCATACGCTCCGCTCTGGAGGGGGCCGTTCTTGTTGGGCTGGCTCTTTCAGATCAACAGCAGCTGAGAAAAGTTGAAGATGGCCGTAGATGCGTTGACCCAGATTTCGCGAGCTCGCAGCAACAGTGGGTCCACGCTCAAAGCGCGCATTTCCAATGAAGACGGATCTCAAGGGGTTTCCGCTTCCATCAGCACGGCGAGATCCTCGGTACAAGCGAGTCTCTCTATCCACAACGATGTATACTCGCGAGAGACTGTACTTTTCGCAGAGTCGTGTCTGCTGGGCTCGAGCATCGAGGAAGGCGACTTGGTAGAGATCAGACAGCCATTGACGGCCACTGTCGTCCGGGATTTTGAGGTTAAAGCCAAGTCAACTGGGGAGGAAAATTCCAGGACTGGAGCAACCGCGACTCAGGCCTCGCAATCTTCTGCACCGACTCTTCTTTGTCTGGTCAAGATAGCTCCTGCAGATCAAGCCTTTAGGCAGCAGCACTTCGAACTGTCAGTCAACAAACAGATAGCCTCAATATTTGGCTTCTCTTCACCATCAGCTGTGATTATCGCGAAAGCCGACAAGCAACAGTGGACATCATCGCATGTAGAGATCTGCTTCCGCGATGCATACCTCTCCCGGTCTGACATGTGGAGATTCACAAGCCAGGAACTCGTTGGCAAAGCAATCTACGAAGGCCAGAAGTTGTCTTTTCTGAACAGCCTCAAGGCGACGGTGCGGAGTATTCATGTCGATGGCAAGCATGCTCGGCAGGCCTATTTTGGCAGCACAACAAAACCCGTGTTTCGAAGTGAAGCTGCACGCTACGTCATCTTCATCCAAATGTCACGCGAGATGTGGGACTTCGACTCGGATGGCAACGGTGAGATTATGTTCAATCGAGTCGTTAATGGCTTCCTTCCAGAGTTGTTTAAGAGATGGTCGAGCATGGAAGTGCGCCATTTGGTCAGCATTGTCATGTTCGGTCGACTCGAATACCGAAAATCAGACATACTTGATGGTCAAGGGGTCCTATCAGTGGGACTTGCAGCTCAGTCACCTTCTGTTGAGAAGCGGCCGATTGATCACCAGGACTTCTACAGAGTTGTCGTCACCGACATGGCCAGTGCACAATGGACCACGATACTGGAGGAGCTGAAAAGAGATTTCCGTGTCTTCCTTCGAGATGTGCTGCTTTTCAAAGCTCCAAACACCACCACACAATCCTCCTTGCATGAAGAGCAGATAGACCGGCCGAAACGAATAACAGGTCGCCTTAGCGGAGCGCTGAGAGGCAACATCCTTGAAGCCATAAATCTAGCAGCGTCACAATTCTCGAAAGACTATATTGACCGCGACCTGATCAGGACCGGCATATCTACGGTCGTCGTCACTGCTGGAAGCGGTGTGTTCGATGTAGATAGAGATTTGCTTAAGCTGACATCCGAAACCCTGACAAACAATGGTATAGGTATAGATATTGTATGTCTTTCACGGATGCCACTGCATTCTGTGCCCCTTTTCAGATATCGGCTGGAGCCAGGCAATGAGACGAACAGCATCGACGGAATCCATGGTTCTCTGAGTCCTACGTCCTTGAGCAAGTCTTTGGCCAATGCGTCCCTACCAGGCATGAGTGCGTCTCCAGTCTTTTCGACAACGAATGCAAGCCTCAATTACTTCTCTCGCTTCCCATCGGCATTTCCAGCGCGACTGCTCCAACCATACGGCTACGGCATCCCCCAATGGATTGACCTTTCCTACTGGTCATCGGAGCTGGAACATCAAGATGTGAAGAGGAGGCGCCGCTTATCAAGACAACAGCGCGACAACTTCATGTCTGATGATCTGTTCAAGCCTCGGGTCAGAATGTATGAGCTGCAGATGATGGGTCTGATGGAAATGGGCATGGCGGACATTGCGATCCCTTATTTGAACGAGCAACCTTCCCAAAGTGGCGCAAGCTTGCGAAGGTGGGACTCACACCTATCTAATTCTCAATACAGTCGCAGTCTTTCAAGATCACCAGAGGCGAGACGCAAAGGTCCTGCGTCGATTCGCGAACCTGGGATTTTGCTTTCTTCGCGAGCTACCGATCCTCTACTGAACAATATCCTGAGCAAGATGGACGCGTACGACAACTCCTTATTCAACATGACACCAGCTGGCTCTCACCAGAACAAACGAACCAAATCCTTGCACCAGCGGCAGAAACGAAGTGGTGCAACCGAGTTGCAGCTCAAGCCATCAGACTCGCCAGCAGTGACGATTCGCCCGTCTGCAGCTAGTTCAAAGAGCACTTCTAGAGCCGATGATAATTCAGAAACTGGGAGCATTATGTCCGAGATCTCAAAAACTTCTCGACCGGCGCGTGCCCCGAGGATCTTCAGCTACGGTTTAAAAGGTCTGATGCCACTAAAGGCGACGGCGATTACAGCGCAAGTACAAGTCGAAAATATCAATGCTCAAACGACTTCACCCATCACGACCGACGACTCCTCCGATGAAAGCCGCCCGAAGCTGATGTCAAGAGCTGGCACTCTATCTCGGATCTCGAAGCTCAATGTCGGTATAGACGGCAACGATTCTTCGCGCCCTGGCACTCCTAATAAGAGCGACGAGGGAAGCAAGCCGATCAAGATCAACGCCAATGGTGGAGCAGCCATAGGCATTGACTCGCTCGCAAAGCAATTGTGGCAGCACCGTCGGCATCAGCGTACCCAGGGCGAGCAAATCGATCACGACGAGCAGTCCTCCGAAGCCGATGACAGGGCTAGTGACCTGTCCGCTGCACGTGAGTCCACGCCTAGTTCGGTGCCGGACAGCACCATTCCATTTATTCGAAATGTGAACGCCTCGAATCCTCTGAAGCGAAAGTCCTATGCAAGGGTCTTTGGTCGGTGGCAGCATCTATATCCCCGGAGACCTCAAGCTGCGTCTGTACGGTGGCGTTCTCTGTGCACACCGGCGTCAGTGCCTTTGACAACGGAAGACTTTCCTTCACGACAAGAGCTTGAGAACAACTACGACGCGTTGTGCCATGTGGTACGGCTACAAGATCCAGATGAAGCCGTGAAGTACGACCAGGTCGATGTGCATTCTCTGTTCTTAGAAATGATATCGCTCAGAATAGCCCACGGATACCAGTTTGTTGTTGGAGATGACGTGTCTGAGGCTTTAGACGAAGATTTAGCTGACTGCTACGCGATCTGCCAGTCTGTCGCACAAGACGAATCGCGTCTTGTCGTCGTGTTAGCCATGGGCAACACTACACAGAAGCTTGAAGTGCAGAAAGGATCCTCCGTCCGGGTGACAAAGTACGTACTAAGCCAGGATACGAGCGGGATGTCCTCCGACCGTCCAATCACATATAGTCCCTACATCCGGACAATCTTGTCCAATGACTACTTCCCACGGCATCTCATGATTCACGGATTTTCCGAGCAGTACCCTTGGGACCTTGCAGACAATCATCTGGCGCGTCAGGCTCATGATGACAAGCTCGGCAATGCCGTCGAGCTGCTGCGGTACTGGCGAGCTCGATTTGTGTTGCTGCCCGTGGAGCCACCTCAAAGCACATGGAAGAAGCAGCAACCAGATGAGAATGAAGAGGAAATACACATCCTGGGCATAAGAGCTTTGACACAACTATGGCAGAAGAACCGATACCTAACACCGAAGGACCGAGAGCTCATACAAAGTAGGATGGGGACCAGCAAGAACCATGATGAGAACCCCCTTGAGGTCAAGATGGAAACATTGAATCCGTCTCAACTGGTGGCTTTGGAACTTGATAGACTTTCGCACACAGAGGATGTGGGCGGAAGCGAATCCATGCAGTTGCTTTCTGAACCACAGAAGCTTGACCGTGAGACGTCTATGTCAAAAATAGCTCAGCTAATGCAAAGTGACCGCGGCATAGAGATAAGGCACCGGAGATGGCATTGGCGATTACACCATAACTGCTTTGATGGTGAAGAGTTTACGAATTGGTTGATGCACAATGTCAAAGATATGGCAAACCGGGAACAAGCTGTCGAGTTCGGGAATCAACTCATGAAAGAAGGGTTGTTTGAGCATGTGAATAGCCGGCATAAGTTCAAAGATGGCACGTACTTCTATTCTATCAAGCAACAATACCGCCAAGTTCGGCCGGACCTAACCAGGTCATGGTTCTCAACTACACGATCCGACAGATCCATTCCTCTAACGCCAATGGCCGAACAACCGTCTAAAGAGCTGTTCCCGTTTGCCACAAGGACAAGATCTGGATCAAACATTGCTCAGCAGCGCAATACATCATCGACGCCTGACAGTAAACCATTCAGCGAGAAGGGGCGGAAAGCCGTGTCTCTCTCAAGGATGATTCGAGTTGACGTAGATGCCAAAAGGAAGGCGTTCCTCAGCAGACCGGAGATGGTTCACGTGCACTACGATCGGTTCCACAATCCTGATAATTGCTATCACATTGAACTGAATTGGCTCAATACCACCTGCAAACTCGTTGATGAGGCCATCGGCGCGTGGACAACCACAGCCGAAAGGCATGGTCTCAAACTAGTGGAAGTGCCTATTGCAGAGGCGTGCGACGTTCCCGAGGCCGAGCCCTTCCGCAATCCATATCGGATCACGCTCGCCCTCGAACCTCCCAAGCAAAAGGCCAACAATATCTTGTTCAACCCGATATTCTACTCGACAACCTCGTTCGCTCCCCATCCACCACCAAACCCGGCCAATGTTGACAAGCATGTCTACCAGAAAGCCATCCTGAAGCGGTCCAACTTCGTCCTCGACCTTGAAGCCGCATCTGAGTTTCCTGAGGGCGTCGACATTCACTACAGTTGGGGTCGGCTTGAGTACAAACATACTCAATTCGTCCACAGATCTGGTGTTGTGCTCGCCCAGATCATGGAAAACGGAGACATCATCTTGCTAGCAAATCGACTGTACAATTCGCGGCTCGCAAACACGAAAGAACACCACATGTTTGACCCGAAGCGAGAATCTGGACCGCAATTCCATCGTCCAGCTGTGCCACCTACAGCAGCTGTGAGTATGCAAGCAAGTGGCATCGTCGGCATCAATCTTGCATCACCTAGCACTGCTAGCACTTCAAGTCCGGGTCTGCATCCGGTACCTAACCTAAGTGCTATTGCCTGCACGAGTCCAGCACCACGACCGCTCTCCGCTAGTCAAGCTACAACGAGTAATTCAACATCTGATACCGGTAGACCTATCATTGCTGACTCTTTCGGACCTAAGTCGACCTTTGCTGCTACTGGTCTATGGAACACCCTGATCACACCCGAGCAGATCAAGGACGACCTCGACGCGTTCTGCCAGGACAAAACCCGCCTCGAAGCATTCTACAAAGAGGTAGCCAATGCCCCGCCTCCACACGTCGGAGGACCCGGCAGTGGCAGTCGAAAGGCTACGGGTAGCAGCTCTAGCAGCATGCTTCAACCCGTGAGAGAGGTACCCGGGACGATGGCGAGCGACATTATGGGTATACC
>Ga0190273_10000623_pt1 | contig 12890 bp, 12 predicted proteins | sample Popmic504IS_FD_134513 | JGI IMG/M metagenome (GOLD analysis project Ga0190273, IMG submission 134513) | Populus adjacent soil microbial communities from riparian zone of Shoshone River, Wyoming, USA - 504 IS | ecosystem: Environmental > Terrestrial > Soil > Riparian zone > Trees stand | place...
ACACTGAAACCGGCGAGCGCACGCATACCAATGCGCAGCTGACGGCCGAAGCCGTGCGCGACCTGTGCACGCGGCTGGCCATGCCGATCAAAGACCTGCAGGGTCTGGCTTGCGGCTCGGCATCGCCCGACCAGCTGATGCCTTCGCACTCCAACATGGTCGCCGGCGAGCTGGCGATGGCGCCGGCCGAAATCCTGTCCACTTCAGGCGTCTGCGCCTCGGGCATGACGGCGATGAAGTACGGCTGGATGTGCGTGGCGATGGGCCTGCGCGACAACTTCGTCGCCACCGGCTCCGAGCGCGCTTCGGCGTTCATGATGAAGAAGATCTTCACCGGCATGACCCAGGACCTGAACCCGGGCCAGGTCGCGCCGATGGTCAGCTTCGAGAAGGAATTCCTGCGCTGGATGCTGTCCGACGGCGCCGGCGCAGTGATGATGGAAAGCGAGCCGCGCAGCGACCGTTTGAGCCTGCGCATCGACATGCTCGACGTGATGTGCTGGTCCGGCGAGACGCCGGTGTGCATGTACAACGGCATGAACAAGCAAAAGGACGGCAGCTGGGCGCTGTGGACCGACGAGGTCGACGTGTTCGACGTGTTCCGCAAGGGCTATCTGATGCTGCAGCAGGACGTGCGCGCACTCGAGGCGCACATGGTGCGCGTCGGTGTCGAAGGCCTGAAAATGGCGCGTGACAAGCATGGCGTGAACTTCGACGAGATCGACTGGTTCCTGCCGCATCTGTCGTCGATGTATTTCAAGGGCCGTCTCGACGAAGGCATGCGCGCCGCCGGCATCAACGTGCCCGACGAAAAGTGGTTCACCAACCTGAGCTACAAGGGCAACGTCGGCTCGGCGTCGATCTACATCATCCTCGAAGAGCTGCTGCATTCCGGCAAGCTCAAGAAAGGCCAGAAGATCTTCTGCGCGGTTCCCGAGAGCGGCCGCTTCACGGTTGCCGGCATGGCGCTGACCGTCGTCTGATCCGCATCATCCTGTAGGAGCGGACCTTGTCCGCGATTGTTCAAGGCTTGCGCCAGCGCCCGAGAATCGCGGACAAGGTCCGCTCCTACCATTCTCCGTAGCCTAAGCCGACAGCGGCAGCCGCTCGTGATAATCCACACGCCGCTGCAGCCAGCGGCGGTACGCAGGCACATAGCCGAGCACGCCGCGCGCGACCAGCGTCAGCGGCACCACGATCGCGATCGCGCAGCCCAGGAATAGCGCGTAGCAGGCCAGCAGCGGCACGCGCAGCCACGAACCCTGGCGCCCGGCCAGGCGCACGATCCAGCTCCAGACCCAGAAGCTGCGCCAGCCCAGCATTTCGGAGACGACGTAGCTCGGATTCACCGGGCTCGCTGCGCTGGCGTCGAGCACCTGTGCACCGGCGGCGAGGCGTCCGTCCAGCAGCCCGTCGAGTACCTGCTGGCCGAAGCGCGATACGCCGCTGATATCTTTCTCGGAAATGCCGGCCGGAGTGAACAGCCGCGGGAAAATCGATTTGTAGCCGGTCAGCAGCCAGACCGGCGTCGTGATGAACGTCTCGTATGGGCTGCCCTGATCCACCAGCGCGACGTTGCCGACCAGACGGCCGCCGACGGCAGTGATCATGTTGCGCACCGCTTCCTGACCCATGATCCACATGTTGCGGCAGCCGATCACGGTGACCACTGGCGTGCCCCTCAGCAGGCGCGCCGCCTCCGGCGATTTCAGGAACGCAGTCGTCGGCGGCGACGGCGACAGATACCAGGGCTGATAGCCGAGCACGATCAGGTCATAGCCCTGCGCCAGCGCCTCCTCGCTGAGGCCGAACGGCTGCAGCTTCGGCGGATCGAGCCGCACGCATTCCGGAAACTGGTCGAAGAAGCCGATGATCGGCCACGGAAACGGATACGGCCGCTCCGGCTTCAGCACCAGATAATCGACACTGACGTCGCTGCGATTCTCGAACGGCGACGAGAACGAATGCACCACGCGTTCGAGTTGCCCGGTCTGCGAATAATGGACGACGAGGATGCGTTTCATGGGCGTGTTTTCCTGCCAGCGCTGCGCTGATTACTGGAGATAGTGATAGCGGCGCAGGCTGTCGCCGGCAATGGCTTCCACCTGCTCGAAGCCGCTGTAGCGGTTGACGTGCGACACCGAGCCGACCTGCGCCAGGCGCTCGTTCAGAGCCCGGTTATTCGGGCCCACCGGCGGCAGCTCGCAGAACGCCATCAGTTCGTCGATGCGGCGCGCCGGCTCGGCGCACAGATCCTCGTAGCGGATTTCGTGGAAGTTGCGCAGTTGGCCGCGTACGCCGTCGATATAGCGCACCGCCGAGTCCCAGATGTGCGCCGTGGTGCGCAGATCGCGCGGCCCGTATTCCTGCATCCAGCCCTCCAGGCCCGGCACGCGGGGATACGGCACGAAATGGTCGACCTTGAAAACCGGATGATCGACCGCGATGTCCTGCTGCACCTGCAGTTCATACAGCTTGATCAGCGAATTGGCGACCATGCGGCCGTCGCGCACCAGGTGGATGAACTTCGCGTCCGGAAAAATATCCTGCAGCAGCAGCGGTTCGGTCAGCAGCGCCGGGCACTTGGTCAGGAAGCGGTCGCGGCCCTCGTCGCGGAAGCAGTACAGCACGTGGCGGATCGTGTTCTGCACGAACTCGATCTCGGCCGCCGTGAAGTCGCTGGCGCAGCGCTGCGGCCAGGTCAGCAAATGCGGATCCAGCTTCAGCGCGGTGCCCCAGAAGCGCATCGCCTCGGCCGGCGCGCCGCCGTGCACCAGGATGCTGTCCTGCAGATAGCGCTCGCCCTTGACGTCCAGGCCCAGCGCCGCGCGCATCTTGTGCGCGGCGTAGAACAGCTCCGGGTCCTGCACCAGATCCATGCCGTAATTGATGTAACCGACGCGCTCGTGCCGGCACAGCAGATCCTGCAATAGCGTCGAGCCGCAGCGCGGCGTGCCGAGGATGAAGATCGGCGCCTTGATCGGCGCCGTGCGATCGATCTTCGACGGCAGGAAAGTCTTGCTCAGCAGGCGCGCCGAGGCGGTGATGTGCCGCGGCGGATCCATCGCGACGTTGTGCTGGCGCTCCCACATCCGCGACAGCAACAGCTTGGCCAGCCAGCTGCTGTACTGGGTCTCGATCTGCTTCTTGGCCGCGAGGCGGCCGCTGGAAGAGGGGGCGGGTGTGTCGTTCATACCCATCGAATATTTGTTGTGGCGGGCTCTTGTGAGCCGCGCTGTCGCTGCAAGCTTAAGGCCAATCCGGCCCGCTCAGGTCCCGGCCGCGCATGCTGGGGTAAAATTCGTCATGGAACCGTCCAATCTGCTGCTTGCATACACGTTCGACAACCAGGTGGCGCACGGCGCCATCGTCCAGATCCGGCTGGGCGTGTCGGACTTCCTGGCGCACCGCCCGTACTCCGCAGACCTGACGCGCCTGCTCGGCGAGGCGATGGCGGCGATGCCGCTGATGGCCACGCACCTGAGCTTCGAGGGTCGCATCAACTTGCAATTCCAGGCCGATGCCGGGCAGGTCGACGGCATGAAGCTGCTGGTCGCGCAAATCGACCATCACCTCAACGTGCGGGCGATGGCCAAGGCGCCGCCGGAACTCGCCGGCAGCTTCCGTCATCTGCTCAGCGGTGGCCTGCTGGCGCTGACGCTGGAGCCGAACAACGACGCGGTGCCGGCCAGCCAGGCCGTGGTTGCGGTCCGTGGCGAATCCCTGGCCGAAGCGCTCGAGGGTTATTTCGAGCAGTCCGAGCAGCTGCCGACGCTGATCCGGCTGGCGGTGCGCGGGGAGCATCTGGCCGCCTTCATGCTGCAGCGCCTGCCGCTGCAGAGTGCCCGCGGCGGCCTGGAAGACTGGGAGCATTTGCATACGCTGGCGGCGACGCTGCAGCACGACGAGCTGCTCGATACCGAGCCGCAGACGGTGCTGCACCGGCTATTTCACCAGGAAGACATCAGGACGTTCGAACCTCGGCCGATCCAGGTCGCCTGCCGCTGCAGCCGCGCCGGTATTTCGCGCATGCTGCTGTCGCTGGGCCTGGAGGAAGTCGACAGCATTCTCGACGAACAGCAGCGCGTGTCGGTGACCTGCGAGTTCTGCGGCCGCGAGCACATTTTCACCCGGCACGAGGCGCACGAGCTGTTCCGCGCCGCCGCGGAGAACCTGCCGCCGGACGAAGGCGTGCCGCGGCACTAGGATCGAGGCGTCGCGCGTGGCTCGCCACGAACGTGTGCTTATACCTGGGCGGAGTTTTCTAGGCGCAAGCAGGATCGCGCTGCGAGAACCACTCAGCTCAGCTCAACTCGAATTCGCAGTCCTGGGGCTCGCAGAAATCGCGGTAGTCGCAGCTGAGTTCTGCGCCGGCGGGCAGATCGCGAGCGGCGACGTACAGATTCTCGGCTTCGCGCCACAGCGTGCTCGGCTCGTCGGCGTGATTCATGAAGCGGGCGTCATCGGCGCAGTAGTACATCGCGCCGCTGAGCCGCTGCGGGCCGCGGCCGCGGTAGGAATATTTCAGTACCGCCTGCTGCATCGGTTCGGGCAACTCCCGCACTTCGGCCTCGGAAATCACCATCACGAAGCGCCAGTCGTGGCGGTAGACCGGCTGGCCCGCCTTTAGCGGCAAGGTGCTGTACAGGCCCAGGCCTTCGATCGCGCTGCGATCCACGTAATGCGGCACCAGGATCATTTCGCGTCCAGGCCCAGGCTGCGCACGATGAACGGCAGCACGCCGACCTGCTCCAGCAGGTAGCGCTGGGCCTCGGGCGGCAGCCGGTCGAAGTCCTCGACGCGGCCGCGGCATTTCGCGGTTTTGCATCCACATTCCATGGTCCACGAATGATCTTCCAGCATGGTCGAGGAATAGTCGAAGCAGACTTCCTCGCCAGCGGCGATGTCACGCACCGCCACCAGCTTCAAGTCCGGCGTGATGCCGCCATTGGGATCGCAGGAATGATTGCAGTAGACAAAAGGCTCATCGACGACCATGTAGCGATCGATATCGATCTGCAGCGGATAGCCCGGGCGAAAACCGATGCGGTCGAGTTCGGCGCCGCTGTGCACGAGCCCGCTGATACTCAGGATCTGCTCGCCGCGCGCGTAGTCGCGGTCGACGAATACGCCGGTGCCGGCGAGGCCCGGTGCTACATAAACTGCCATGCGCACTCTCTGAACGAAGAACGCCGACATGTATAGCATCCAGGCCGCCGGTTTTGCAGTGCTGATCGTGGCCGCCGCCAAGACCCTGGCCTGGCTGCTGCAGCGTCGCCTGAAGAACGCCGGACTGGTCGATCCGATCTGGGCCTGGACACTGGGTTTTCTCGCGGTGTTCTACGCGCTGCTCGGCGATGCGCCGGCCGGCCTGCGCCTGCTGCTGGCGCTGATGGGGGGCTCTGGGGCCTGCGCCTGGGCACGCATCTTTTCCTGCGCAACTGGAACAAGCCGGAGGACTGGCGCTACGCGCGCTTTCGTCGCGACTGGGGCACGCATGCAGATCGCAACATGTTCTGGTTCTTTCAGTTCCAGAACATCTTCACACTGCTGCTGTCCTCGTTCGCATTCTTGCCGGTCGCGTTTCGCAGCGACGCGCCGCCGCTGATCTGCTGGGCGCTGGCGTTGCTGATCTGGAACGTCTCGGTGCTCGGCGAAGGTCTTGCCGATGCACAGATGGAGTGCTTCCGCAGCCATCCGGCCAATCACGGACGGGTGTGCACGGATGGCCTGTGGCGCTACTCGCGTCACCCGAACTATTTCTTCGAATGCCTGCACTGGGCGGCCTACGTGCCGCTGGCGATCGGCGCGCCCTATGGCTGGCTGAGCCTGCTGGCGCCGGTGGTGATGGCGCTGCTGCTGATGAAGCTGTCCGGCTTGCCGATGCTCGAAGAAGAAATGATCAGGCGCAAACCTGGCTACCGCGACTACGTGCGCAGCACCAGTGCGCTGATCCCCTGGCCGCCCCACAAGCGCGGCTGAACCACAATATCCAATGAACATCATCGAACTCTGCGAACGCGGCCTGATCCCGGATACCCTGACGCGCTACGGCATGCGCAAGCTGATGGCGCAGCGCCTGGTCGACGAGCACGGCGGCGACGGCGAAGCGCGCTCGGCGCGCTACAACGCGCTGCTCGACGATCTGCGCGCGGGCCCCATCGCGATCAACACCCAGGACGCCAACACCCAGCACTACGAAGTGCCGTCGGAATTCTTTCATCTGCACCTGGGCCCGCGGCTGAAGTATTCCTGCGCGCTGTATCCGCGCGGCGACGAAACGCTGGCGCAAGCCGAGCAGCTGATGTTCGAGCTCTACGCCGAGCGCGCCGGGCTGGTCGACGGCATGCGCATCATGGATCTGGGCTGCGGCTGGGGCTCGTTGTCGCTGTGGCTGGCCGAGCGCTATCCGCGCTCGCAGATCGTCGGGCTGTCGAACAGCCACGGCCAGCGTGAGTTCATCGAGCAGCGCGCGCGCGAACGCGGTTTCGGCAATCTGAAGATTCTGACCGGCAACGTCGTCGATTTTGAATATGAAGGCAGCGGCGTCGAGGCCGGTTTCGATCGGGTGATGTCGATCGAAATGTTCGAGCACATGAAGAACTATGGCCTGCTGCTGGCCAAGATCGCGCGCTGGCTGCGTGACGACGGCCAGCTGTTCGTGCATATCTTCGTGCACAAGCTGCTCGCGTATCACTTCGAGGTGCAGAGCGATACCGACTGGATGACGCGCTATTTCTTCTCCGGCGGCACGATGCCGTCCGAAGACCTGCTGCTGAACTTCCAGGACGACCTGCGCGTGAGCCGGCAATGGTGGGTCAGCGGCACGCACTACCAGCGCACTTCGAACCACTGGCTTGCCGGCATGGACGCGAAAAAGGGCGAAATCCTGCGAATTTTCGCGCCCACCTACGGCAAGGACAGCGCGATCTGGTTCCAGCGCTGGCGCATGTTCTACATGGCTGTAGCCGAGCTGTTCGGCTATGCCGGCGGTAACGAATGGGGCGTGTCGCACTATCTGTTCGACAAGCGCGGAGCTCGGGCGTGAAACGCTGCCCTGGCGCGGCGCTTGTGCTGCTAACGCTTGCGGTGTTTTGCCGACTCGCCGGCGCAGCGGAAGGCGGCGACGAAACCCGCCGCTACTACGGCTATGCCTACGACCTGAAGACCGGGCGCTACCTGTACACCGAGGTCCACGAGCAGGTTTACCGGGGCGGGCAGTGGGCCCGGGGCCGCATCCGCTTTTACGCAGCGGATGGTCGAGCGATTGGCGACAAGACCCTGGATTTCTCGGCCCATCCGTATGTGCCGGTCTATCGCTTCGAAATCCCGGCCGAGCACTATGTCGAGGCAATCACCGAGGTCGGCAAGACCGTGGCGCGGCTGCACAAGCAGGCCGATGGCAAGACCGCCAGCAAGATCGCGGACGTCGACGACAACACCGCGGGCGACTCCGGCTTCCACAGCTACCTGGTCGCGCACTTCGACGAGCTGATGCGGCGGGATACGCTGGCCTTCAACTTCATCGTCGCCGGCAATCTGGACCGATACAGGTTCCGCGCCAAACGCATCGACGACGGCCAGTTCCAGGGGCAGCCCTCGGTGCGCGTCCGCGTCGAGCCGGACTCGCTGCTGCGCTACCTGGTGTCGCCGCTGGAACTGGCCTACGAGCCGGTCAGCAAGAAACTTCTGGAATATCGAGGTATCTCGAACGTCCATGATCCAGCCACCGGCAAGGCCTACAATGCGCGCATCGTTTATCCCGACCAGCCGCCCGCGGATGCGCCCAAGACGCTGCCGCCGTTGACGCCTGGCTAGAACCTGGATGCCGCCATGCGCCGTATCGCGATCGCCGTCGCCGTTCCGCTGTTCATGCTGTTTTCCTTCGTCGCCGAGGCCGCCGCCGACAAGCCCGACACGCCGACGCTCGACGCTGCGCTGAAGACCGCGGTCGAGCGCAAGGCGCCGGTGCTGATCGATTTCCAGGCGCCGTGGTGCTACTCCTGCTACTACATGGCCAAGCACGTGCTGGTCGGGCCGGAATGGGAAAAGATCGAGCACAGGACCGTGGTCGTCGAGCTCGACGCCGACAGCCCTGAAGGCGCGTACTGGAAGAATCTCTGGGGCGTGAAGGCGCTGCCCAGCTATGTGATCCTGAAGCCCGACGGCAAGGAGCTGGGGCGCATTCTCGCCGAGCAGCGCCAGGACGAGTTCATCAATCAGGTCAACGACATCCTCAAGCGCAGCACCACGCTGGAGGACCTGAAAACCGTGGCGGCGGCCGGCAACGGCGCCGCCAGCCTGAAGGCGACGCGCGAAGCGCTGTCGGTGTATCGCGCCCGCTACGACGATGCCGGCCTGGCCTGGTATCAGGGCCTGCCGGCCGATGCACGCAAGACCTACGACGCCGACCCGGCAATCGCATTGCTGATCGAGCGCTTGAGCCTGCTGCGGGCCTCGAAGGCCGGCGATGCGGCCTTGTGCGAGGCGATCGCGCCGAAGGTTCTGGCGGGCGAGCTCGGCTGCGAGCGGCCCTACGAGATCGACCGCTGGAATGCCTGTACGGAGAAGTCACCGCCGGCGGTGCGCAAGGCCGTGTTCGAATCGCAGCTGGCGCCGATGCAGCGACTGGTCGAGCAGCGCGTGTTCGGCAAGGGCCCGCTGTGCGCCGATCAGCGCAGCGAGGTGCTGGCGCTGGCCGACGTCTACGAGGCCACCGGCCGCAAGGCCGAGCGCGAGGCGCTGCTGCGCAAGGCCGTCGCGCAGGTGCAGAAGCGCGCCGAGGCCAAGCTGGGCGCCGACCGCAATCTCGCCGACAACTGGCGCGTGTACCTGGAAGTGCTCGAAGACAATGCCGCGCTCGACGCGCTGTATCCGAAGCTGATTGCCGCATACCCGGACGACTACGTCTACGCGTTCCGGTACGGCCGCAACCTGCTGGCGCGCGGGCAGGCGCAGCAGGCGCTGCCGTATCTGGAACAGGCCAGCGCCAAGGCCTACGGCCAGAACCGGCTCAAGGTCGCCGAACAGCGTGTCAAGGCACTCAAGGCGCTGAAGCGCGACGCCGACGCCCGCACCGTGGTCGCCGAGGCGCTGAAGGCCAACGGGCCGTGGTTTCCGGAGGACGCGGCCAAGCTCAAAGCGGCGTTGTAGTTCCCTCCGCGCCGCATGTTCATGCTTGCCTAATGCACGCGCGGGCGCTCCAATACGCGCCCGCCAAACCTGACCCCAGCCGTGACCACACTGCCTGAAACAACGGCCCGCCTGCTCGTGACCTGCCCGGACCGTCCCGGCATCGTCTCCGCGGTCACCACCTTTCTGTACCACCACGGCGTCAACATCACCGAGCTGGATCAGCATTCCTCAGACCCCAGCGGGGGCAAGTTCTTTCTGCGGCTGGAGTTCCAGACGCCGAACCTGGACATCAGCCGCGACGCGCTGCTGCGCGCGTTCGGCGACGTCGTCGGCAAGCGCTTCGACATGGACTGGCGCATCAATTTCGCGGCCGACAAGCCGCGCATGGCGATCCTGGTGTCGCGTCATGATCACGCGCTGCTGGAACTGCTGTGGCGTTACGCGCGCGGCGAACTGCACGTCGATATTCCGCTGGTGGTGTCCAACCATCCCGATCTGAAGGCTGCGGTCGAAAGCTTCGGCGTGCCGTTCCGGCATATTGCCTTCAGCGCCGAAACGCAAGCGGAAGCCGAGGTGCAGATGCTGTCGGCGCTGGAAGGCAAGGCGGATTTCGTCGTGCTTGCGCGCTACATGCGGATCCTGTCCGGCGAATTCGTGCAGCACTACACCAGCCGCATCATCAACATCCATCACTCCTTCCTGCCCGCGTTTCCGGGCGGCGACCCTTACCAGCAGGCCTACAAGCACGGCGTCAAGCTGATCGGCGCGACCGCGCATTACGTGACCGCCGAACTCGACCAGGGCCCGATCATCGAGCAGGACACCGCGCGGGTTTCGCATCGCCATTCGATCGACGATCTGAAGCGCCTCGGCCGCGACATGGAGCGCCAGGTGCTGTCGCGCGCGGTGCGCTGGCATGTCGAGGATCGCATCATCGTCGACGGCAACAAGACCGTCGTGTTCGCATGAGCCTGCGCGCAAAAGTCTTCGAGAATCCGCGGCTGTTTCGTGCGGTGATGAGCCTGTATCCGCCGTTCCTCGGCGCGGGCATCCGCGTTGCCCGCGTCGCCGAGGGCTTCGGCGAAGTCGTGGTCGAGCTGCGTGCCTCGCGCTTCACCGGCAATGCCTTCGGCACGCATTTCGGCGGCAGCCTGTACGCGATGACGGATCCGTTCTACGCGCTGATGCTCGTCGCCAGGCTCGGCCGCGACTACATCGTCTGGGACAAGGCCGCGCAGATCGATTTCGTGCGCCCGGGCACCGGCACCGTGACCGCGCGCTTCGTGCTCAGCGATGCGCAGGTCGACGAAGTGCGCGCGGCCACCGCGGCGGGCGGCAAATTCGAGCCGGTGTATAAGCTCGACATCCGCAATGCGCAGGGCAAGGTCGTTGCGCGCGTGACCAAGACGCTGCATATCCGCCGCCGCGATGCCACGCCGTCACGGCCGGACAAGATTTCGGCGGTTTAGCAACGGGGGTCTGTTCGAAGTGGGGCCCTAAGCCTCCCAGGCGATCTTGCCGCGGCTCTGCGATTCCTTCTGCAGCAGCTCGGCGTAGCGCGCTTCGACCTGCGAGCGCTTGACCTTCATCGTCGGCGTGGTCAGGCCGTTGTCGATGCCCCAGGTGTCGCTGACGATCAGGATTTTCGCGATTCTCTCGTGCGGCTCCAGCGTCGCGTTGACCGCGTCCAGGTCCGTCGTCAGTGCGCGCTCGACATCGGCACGCGGGCGCGTGCGCGCATCGGCCGACAGTGTCGCCAGCATGATCGGCTGGTTCAAGCCGGTGCCGACGAAGCACAGCTGCTCCAGCGCCGGATTGCGCGCCAGCGCGCCTTCGATCGGCGACGGCGACACGTACTTGCCCTTCGATGTCTTGAACAGATCCTTCACGCGGCCGGTGATGTACAGATAGCCGTCTTCGATGCGGCCCTGGTCGCCGGTGCGCAGATAGCCCTCGGCGTTGAAAGCCTCACGTGTCATCTCGGGTTCCTTGTAGTAGCCGGCCATCACCGCGTCGCTTTTGAACAGGATCTCGCCGTCGTCGGCGATCTTCAGCCCGGCGCCGGGCATCTCGCGGCCGACGCTGCCGATACGGTTGGCATGCGGCAGATTGCAGCTCGCGTAGATCGAGTTCTCGGTCATGCCGTAGCCCTGCAGGATGGTCACGCCCAGCCTGGCGAACCACAGCGTCAGCGCGTCCGGCATCGGCGCCGCACCGACGATCACGTAACGTGCGCGCGACAGGCCCAGGCCCTTGCAGATCTTGCGCTTGATCAGCGTCGACACCAGCGGGATGCCGAGCAGTTTGTCGAGTTTGGCTTGCGGCAATTTTTTAAGGATCGCGGCCTGCATGCGCGTGTACACCAGCGGTACGCCGCAGAAACGCGTCGGCTGCACGTCGACGATCTGCTCGCCGAGCTTGTCGATGTTCTCCAGAAACCAGACTTCGGCGCCCAGATAAAGGCTGCTCAGTTCCACCGCGCCGCGCTCGAACATATGCGCCAGCGGCAGATAGCAGAACAGGCGTTCGGTGCCGACCGGCGGCATCGCCTGCAAGCCGCCCGCCGTCGCATACAGGCAATTGCGTTGCGTGATCATCACGCCCTTGGGCTTGCCGGTGGTGCCCGAGGTGTAGACCAGCGTCGCCAGCGCATCCGGCGCCGGCGGCGTGTAGTCCAGCAGCGGAGCATGCGCGGCGAGCAGCGCGTCCCAGTCGAACTCGCCGCGCGGCGAGTTCGGATACGGCATGCGGATCGTGCGGATGCCGGCCGGCACGGCTTTGATGAAGTCCTCGCCATCGGACATCGGCCCGAGAAACAGTACCTGGGTTTCGCTGTGTTGAAGGATGTAGCTGACGTGCTCGGCCTGCTGCTTGGGATACAGGCCGACGCTGACGTAACCGGCCATCGCGATCGCCATGTCGGCCATGAACCAGTGCGCGGTGTTCATGCCGGAGATCGCGACGCGCGCGCCGGCAGCGAGCCCCAGCGATTGCAATGCGGCCGCGATCCGCTGCACCTGCGCCCGGGCTTCGCCCCAGGTGGTGCGCTGCCATTGCCCGTCGGCGGGCTGGAACAGCCACGGCGCGTCGGGGCGCTGCTGCGCCCAGTGCGCCAGCATCTGCACCGGGTTCGGTTGATCTCGCATGGGTCTCCTCCTGTGGCGCCCGGATCGGCGCTGGCTATCGAGACATCTTATCGATCCATCTTATCGAGCCCAGGCGTGGTTGCCAGGCCGTCCGGTGGACGGCTCGCATCGGTGGCTCGCACAATCGCAGCTGCCGGCGGACATTGGTCGATCGGCGGTCGATCACGGGCAGGGAGAAACGGCATGAAGTTTTTGAAAGTGCTGGGGCTGGTGTTGCTGGCGAGTGTCGCGTATCTGCTGCTGTGGCCGGTCGCGATCGATCCGGTCGCATGGACGCCACCGCCGGTGGCCGGCTCCCTGCCGAACGACAGCCTGCGCGGCATCCAGCGCATCGAGCCGGCGCTGCCGGACTTCGTCGGGCCCGAGGGCATCGCGCTCGACGGCGAAGGCCGCATTCATGCAGGCCTGGCCGACGGCCGCCTGCTGCGGTTCGCTGCAGATTTTTCCGGCTGCACGGTGTTCGACAACACGGGCGGCCGGCCTCTGGGGCTTGCCGTCGCCGCCGATGGCGACCTGCTGATCGCCGACGCGCGCCTCGGCCTGATGGCGCTGGCCAGCAGCGGCGAGCTGCGTACGCTGAGCCAGGGCGCCGACGGCACCGCCTTCGGT
>Ga0190273_10000624_pt1 | contig 12875 bp, 5 predicted proteins | sample Popmic504IS_FD_134513 | JGI IMG/M metagenome (GOLD analysis project Ga0190273, IMG submission 134513) | Populus adjacent soil microbial communities from riparian zone of Shoshone River, Wyoming, USA - 504 IS | ecosystem: Environmental > Terrestrial > Soil > Riparian zone > Trees stand | place...
CCCACTGCTGGCGCGTTTTGGCAAGGCGCGCGTCTCTCTGCCGGGCGGATGCGCCATCGGCACGCGGCCCATCGATCTTCATCTCGAAGGCTTCAAGCTGCTCGGCGCAGAGGTCGGTCTTGAATCGGGCGATGTCGTGGCTCGCGCTCCCAAGAGCGGACGACTACGCGGCGGCGAAGTTCACTTCGATAAGGTGACGGTGACGGGCACGGAAAATATCATGATGGCAGCGACGCTGGCCGAAGGGCGCACGGTGATTCACAACGCCGCGCGCGAGCCCGAGATCGCAGACCTCGCGGAGCTTTTAAACAGTATGGGAGCGAGAGTGCGCGGCGCTGGCACGCCCACGATCAAGATCGAGGGCGTCGAAGCCCTGGGCGGCGCAGAGCACACGATCATTCCCGACCGCATAGAGACGGGCACGTTTCTCATCGCCGCCGCGATCACGCGTGGCGAGCTTGAGATCAAAGGCTGTGTGCCGGAACATTCCGCGATCCTGATTGCCAAGCTGCGCGAGGTCGGCGTCGAGATAGAGGAAGTCAATCAAAGCACGCTCTATGTCCGCTGCTGCCCGAACGGATTGACGGCGCGTGATATTGAGACTGAGCCGCATCCGCGCTTTCCCACAGACATGCAGGCGCAGTACATGGCCTTGATGACGCAGGCAAAGGGTCGCTCCGTCATTACGGAGACCATCTTCGAGAACCGCTTTATGCACGCGTCCGAGATGCAGCGTATGGGCGCTCGTATTCATATAGAGGGACGCACGGCGGCGGTGGAAGGGGCGACTCCTTTGACGGGCGCGCGCGTGCAGGCTTCGGATTTGCGCGCATCGGCCTCGCTCGTGCTGGCGGGACTCTGTGCGCAGGGCGAGACGACTATCGACCGCGTCTACCATATTGATCGCGGTTATGAAAAGATCGAATCGAAGCTGCGCGCCCTGGGGGCAGACATAGAGCGTCAGAGGGATTCTGTGACCGCGCCGCTGCCCGATCTCTCGCAGCCGGACATGGCCGCCGGGGTGGCTTAAAAACAGTGATAACTGACGAGTGGCAAGTGACAAGTGATGAGAAACGAGTTATCGTGTAATTGCTTTTGCTCGTCACTCGTAACTTGTCACTTATCACTGCTCCTTTATGTCTGAACAACAAGATTGCCTTTTTTGTCGAATCATTGCGGGCGAGATCACAGCGGATGTCGTCTATAGGGACGAACGCAGCCTCGCTTTCCGCGACATCAACCCGCAGGCTCCAGTGCACTTGCTCGTCATTCCGCACGAGCATATAGAATCCCTTGACGAAGCCACGCAGAAGGACGAAGGGATGCTGGGCCATCTGCTGCGCGTCGCCGCGCGCGTCGCCAACGAGCAGGGACTCTCAGAGAGCGGCTATCGCACCGTCATCAACACGGGCGCGGGCGCGGGCCAATCCGTCTTTCACCTGCACGTACACGTCCTCGGCGGACGCGCACTGAACTGGCCTCCCGGTTAATCCGCACGGATTCATATACACTTCTGTTCATCGTCGATCCTTTCAGAGCTTATTGAAGAAGCCACGAAGGGGCGAAACTCTACGCCCCTCCGTGACTTCGGAAATCCCTTTCGACTTTTAAATCCTCTCCTTAGTTCACTTCGGATAACTCAGGGCCGCACAGGACGACAGGGAGGAGTGCCGCAGGGTGGGCCGGGGTTCGGCGGTGGGCCAGGGTCGGGCGGCGGGCCGGGATCAGTCGGTGGGCCGGAGACGACTCCGACTGCGACCGTCGCCGTATTGTTCACGTTGTCGGGGTCTGGCGTGCTGGCGCTGACAGTGGCCGTGTTGCTGACGCTTGCGCCCTGCAACGCCGTCACATTGACGACCATCGTGACAGTAACGCTCGCCGCATTAATGATGATGCCCGCCTGACATGTCACTGTTCCGCTACTCGATCCGAGCGCGGGTGTGTTGCAGCTTCCCTGGCTCGTGTTTGCGCTGACGAAAGTCGTGCCGGATGGAATGGAATCGGTGACGACAACTCCGCTCGCATCGCTTGGCCCATTGTTGGTGACTGTGACAGTGTATGTGAGATGCGATTGACGAGTAACGGGATTGGGTGATGCCATCTTGGTGACGGAGAGGTCGGCATCAAAGTTGATCTTGCGAATGCGATAAACATTATCGTCTGTGAAATAGAGATTGCCGCGAGCGTCCAGCCCAAGCCCGAAGGGAATTGTCACGCGAGCGTTGGCCGCAGGGCCGCCGTCACCGCTGTAACAGCACTCGCCTGTTCCGGTAATCGTGCTGATAATCCCCGCCGTATCTATCCTGCGTATGCGCCCATTAAAAACATCAGAGACGTAGATTATCCCTGCAACATTCACTTCCACGTCGCCTGGAGCGAACAAGGCAGCAGCAGTGGCTGGCCCTCCGTCACCGCTAAAACCCTCCGTCCCGTCACCGGCGATGGTCGTAACGATGCCCGATGTATTGACCTTCCGCACGCGATTATTTACAGAGTCTGCGAGATACAGATTGCCTGCCACGTCCAGAGCAATCCCGGTGATTACGTTAAAGGTGGCGGAAGTGGCAGGGCCTCCGTCGCCGCTGTAACTACATGTGCCATTGCCCGCAACCGTCGTGATGATCCCCGAAGTATTCACCTTACGGACGACACAGTTCTCGCTGTCTATAAAGAAGAGATTGCCTGAAGAATCGAAGGTCGGATCGAGCGGCCCACCCAGTGCGGCGGCGCTCGCAGGCCCACCGTCGCCGCTGTACCCGCACGTCCCGCCAATCGCAGTCGTGATGATCCCCGAAGTATTCACTTTCCTGATTGCGCAGTTGTTGAAATCGGCGATGAGGATATTTCCGCTCGCATCAACCGCGACGCCCTGTGCTCCGAACTCGATGGAGGCCGCAGTCGCGGGGCCGCCGTCACCGCTGTATCCGTTGAACCCGTTGCCAGCGATGGTCGTCACCACACCGGAGGTGTCAACTTTTCGCACGCGGGAGTTAAAGTGATCCACAATGTAGAGGTTGCCGCTGGAATCGAAATCCACGCTCCGCGGCTGGTTGAAAGCAGCGGACGTAGCGGGATTGCCGTCACCCAGATAACCGCCGACCAGCGTCGTCACGATCTGCGAGGCGGCGTCAATCTTGCGGACACGCGCGTTGTTGCTGTCGGCCACCAGCAGGTTGGACAAAGAATCGAAGAGAAGCCCTGTCATGCCCTGATTGAAAAGAGTGTCGCGCGCGTTCATCCCGTCGCCGTTGAAACCCGGAAAACTTCCGCCGACAGTTGTGATGATGCTGGTCGAGAGATTGACGCGGCGCACGCGGCCCTGCTGGGCAACGGAGATTAAGAGGTTTCCGCCGAGGTCAAAAGCAACGGCCCTCGGGCCAGGCAGCCGCGCAGAGGTGGCCGGGACGCCGTCGCCGAATATCATCCCGCCGCCCGCGATGGTCGTAATCACGCCCGACGTATCAACTTTTCGCACACGTTGATTTCCGGTATCGGCGATGTAGATATTTCCAACGCCGTCAACCACCACGCCCCTCGGCGAATTCAGAGTAGCGGCGGTCGCAGGCCCGCCGTCGCCGCTAAAAGAGAAGACCTCTCCTGTCCCCGCGACCGTGTTGATGATGCCGCTCGTGCTGACTCTGCGGATCACGCTATTGCCCAGGTCTGCTATGTAGAGATTACCGGCGACATCGAAAGCGATTCCCGCAGGCTCGAACATGGACGCGGAGGTCGCAGGGCCACCGTCGCCGCTGTATCCGAGCGTCCCGTTTCCGGCAATCGTGGTCACGATACCGAAGGCGTCAACTTTGCGAATACGGTGATTTCCCCTGTCGGCAAAGACCAGATTGCCGAAAGAGTCGAAGATGATTCCGTGCGGGCGGCTGACGAGCGTGGCGTTCGCCTGGATGCCGTCGTTCGTCAATCCGGTCGTGCCGTTTCCGATAAATGTGGTGATGTTACCCGCCGTATCAACCTTACGAATACGGTGATCGACGATGTCCGCGATATACATGTTGCCCGCGCCGTCAAGCGCCACGGTTTGCGCATTGCCCAGAGCGGCGGCAGTGGCCGGGCCGCCATCATTGACGAAGCCGCCCGCGACCGTCGTAATAACCTGTGCGTGCGCCGAAGCCGTCAGGCAGAGCACCAGCACGAAACAGAGCGAGGCAAACAAAACGACTTTCAGCTTTGCGATTTTCATAGTGATCCTCCTTAGGGGCAAGAGGTTTTGTGAGTGTCCGGGCAGGTCGTGGGAGTATTACGATCTGTCGGAAAAATCTTTCGGTGCGAGGGATAAACGCGGTCGCGAGGTAGGTGTGGCAGCGGTGAGTAGAAAAACCGTTGTCTAGCGCGCGCACTAAATATCACCATGCGACGGAAGAGTCAATAGGTATGACGAGGAGTTATCGCACCGCTCATCAACAAAGAGCGCAGGCGTCGACCACTCCGTTTTCCGTCTACGCGCACACGAACGCCTCACACAGAGGACGATGAATAGTCCTCTGTGTGAGGCGTGCTCATTATTAAAATTGTGCGAAAGCCGCCTTACGCTATAAAGCCCGCATAAAGGCGACCAGATCGGTCTTCTCCTGTGACGAGAGATTAAGCTCAAGCACAAGGTTAAAGAACTCTACTGTGTCTTCGAGCGTGAGCAGTCGACCGTCGTGCAGGTAGGGCGGCGACTCTTTGATACCGCGCAGCGGGAACGTCTTGATCGGCCCCTGTTTGGTAATCATCATGCCGCCTTCCATGCGCGGCGTGTAGAATCGCTCGACCATCAGATCGTGCATCGTGCCGTCCGTGTAAAAAGGCGGCGTGTGACATTCAGAGCATTTGGCCTTGCCGAAGAATAAATCCTCGCCGCGCGCTTCCTCTGCTGTTGCCTTTCTTCTGTCCAGCCGACCGAAGACGTTCAGCTTCGGCGCGGGCGGGAAATCCAGCAGCTCTTGAAACTCCGCCATCGCGTGAATCTGCGAGCCGCGCTCCAGGATATTCAAACCCTTCTTTGTCGCAATCACGGGATCGCCGTCAAAGTATGCGGCGCGCTGCTCGAACTCAGTAAAATCTTCGACCGTGCGCAGCGCACGTTGCGACCCGAAGAGGCGTTGAATATTGACGCCGCGCAAAGAGGGCGTCTCGATACGTCGACGATTCTCCTGCGGTCGAATATCGCCGACCAGATGCGCCGCGCCAAGCGTATGCCCGTTGACGTGGCAATCGAAGCAGGCCACGCCCAGCATGCCGTCCGGTCGCTCGGTCTTGCGATCAGCCGTCGCGTTGAACTGCTGCTGTGGGAACTGCGTCACCAGCAGCCGCAGCCCGTCCAATTGCTTAGGGTTGAGGATGCCGTTAAAGAGATCGTAAAAATTATTGATGGTGACGAGTTGTCCCTTTGAAACGTCGCCGAGGTCTGTGCGCGTCGTCAGGAAGATGGCGGGCGGAAACTCCGGCAGGAACTGATCGGGTATGTCGAACTCCATGTCGAAGCGCTCAAGCCGGGGCATCGCCTTAGTGTGCACCTGCGGAAAGAGCATTCCGCCGACGGGGTGATTGACGTGCGGGAGCGGCAAGTAAGGAAACAAATCCTGCTGCCTGATCTCATCCGGCGACATGTGCCCCAGTTGCTCCCACGTCACACCTTTTTTGAGTCGCGCCGTTGGGCCAACAGGAATGGGCTTGCCGCGCGTCATCTTGACGGTTGCGTCGACACGGCGCGCGAGGTCATAACGATCTTCGAGGAGCTTGCGTGCGGCGGCCATCACGCGCGCACGCGCGGCCTTATCGCGCCTGAGCACGACATCGAAGGGCTCTTCGACGACGGGCGTAAAGGAAGAATCTTGACGGTCTGCCGAAGTGGGATTCTGCGAGCGGGATTGAGCGCCCGTGCGCGTCGTGCTGAAGACGAGCGCGAGGCCAAAGGTGGCAAGGAAAACTATCAGGATTAAAAGCTTGATGCGTGCGTGGGTGTTCATGGTGCTCCTTTCTTACAAACTTCCGGTAAGTTGCCGTAAAAGAGCCGCTCTTGATGCGAGGTTAATTGAGAAGGTGATCGTGAGCAATCATACTCCTCTTCAACGGTATTGCAATATTTTAAGAGACAGGTTGGTTGGGAAGTTGACTGTCGTTGGAGTTGTAATTCACCACAGAGGCACAGAGGACACGGAGGAAGCACGGAGGTTTGAACTGTTAACTCTCTGTGCTTCCTCTGTGCGCTCTGTGCCTCTGTGGTGAGTCTTTATGTGCTTTATGCTCAGTTTCCGCATGAACTCATCACTCAAAGTGTGGAATACGCGCTCAATCAGCCGCGTAGTCTGCGCGGCTCTCCAGGGGCTGCTGCTCCGCTGCCTTTTGTCCTTCGAGCTCGTCTTCAGATTTAAGGAGCGAAGTCTCGTAGCGCACGTCGCCGAACAGCGTGTCGGCCACAGCCTTGACGAAGCCCAGGATGGCTGGCCCGAGCACGATGCCCGGTATCCCGAAGACATACACGCCAGCCACCAGCGCGACCAGCATCCAGTAGAAACTGAAACGCCTTGCGCCCGCGCTCGCCAGTCGCGGACGCAGCAGCAACGAAGAGCCGAGCGTCATCAGAATACCGACAGTGAGATAGATGGCTGCGCTCACAGGGTCATGACGAAAGACCAGCAGATAAATAGTGACGGGTAGATAGATGGCCCACTCGCCCAGCAGCGGAAAAAAGCCCAGCAGGAAAGTGATGATCGCGAGCACGAGCGCCAGCGGAACGCCGAAGACGAGATTAAGCACGAAGATGACTATCGCCTTCAAGGTCTGGTCTATAAAGACGGCGCGCAGTGCGCCGCGCAAAGCGCTGCCGATATTCGTGGTCAGCTTTTCGTAGAGCGGCAGATAATCTCCGGGGATGCGTACCTTGATATAAGCGGCTACGCGAATCCTCTGCGTGAGGACGTAAAAGAGCGTGAAGAAGAAGAGCGAGAGCGAAGCCAGCAGAAGCGCCGCGCGTTTACGCAGCTCCTCTGAGGCTTCGGCTGAGCGCGTCACGGCCTCTGCAAAGGCGACACGCAGACCTGTGCTCGTGCCTTCACGCGTCACGGGCAGATAACGCCCGAGCGAGACGCTGATCGAGTTAATAATATCTTCGCGCTTCTCGTGTACGACCTTAGAGTAATCCGATAGCTCGTACCAGGCGTAAGAGGTGATCGCGACGAGCGGCACGACGATAAGCGCAATGGTAATCAGTGCGCTCCCGGCACGCGCGCGCAGCCTCTTCTCCAGCCACTCCTGCACCGGGAGAAGATAGACGCCCGCCACCACGCCGAGCAGCAGCGCGACCACAACCTTACCGATGAGCAAGCCGAAGAGGCCGATGGCCAGCGCAACGGCAGCTCCATAAACCAGTATGCGCTTGGCATCGCCGACAGTAAGCTCGCTCAAACGCCTTGAATCACCATTTTCAGCCACAGTACGGCTAATATAACACCGCTAAAGGAAAGGGATGAAGGATGAGGGATGAGGGATGAAAGCGTGGCTATTCCACATGCATGCTTTCTTCTTCATCCCTCATCCCTCCGCCCTCATCCCTTGTTATTGAATGCGGACGATGAAGGTGATGGTGCTGGAGGCGTTGGCAGGGATGTTGCCGGAGAAGGCCCAGCGAATAAATGTTACCTGGGTATCGTATGTCCCGGAGGGCGTGTAGGGAACCCAGGGCGATGGTGGCTGTGGCGGATCGGCAGGACTGCGCGCGGCATTCGCATAGCTGATTGTCGGCGCGGCCACTCCGCCTGTGATGGGCGTGTAGGTCAGAGAGCCGACTTTGAAATCCGTGCGCGCCGGAATCATATCGAAGAGCGTAAAAGTGGTCGCAGCCGTTTCACCCAGATTGGTGAAGGTGATCGTGTAGGTGATCTCCGTGCCCGATTGAATGATCGCCGTATTGGCGCTGTAGCTCTTGTCGAGCTTGATGTTGGGCGGCGTGCGCACCGTGACACCCACGCTTGCAGGAGAGTTATCGCTGGTGTTGAGCGTCGAATCAATCTGAAAGCCGCCGACGTGCGCGACGGCGCGGTTGGTATAAGTGCCGCCCGTGTTGGGAAACGTCACTTGAAAGGTCAGGTCACGGGTTTGCCCCGCGGGTACGCTAAAGCTTCCTACCCACGTCAGGGTTGCGCCCGATATGCTCGGATTGCTGATCGCCACTCCGTTATAGGCAGACGAGTTCGTCACGTAAACGAGACTCGCCGGAGTCGTCGGCAAAGTATCCGTGAAATCCTCGACCGTCGCGTCGTACGCGCCCCCGGCATTGCTCAGCCGCAAGGTGTAGGTGAGCGTGCCTCCTGGATAAACGCTCGTCGCGCTTGAGAGCTTGCTCAAGGTCAGCGAGTTGGTCGCAGGCGAGATCGTGCCGGGATCGCCCTGCGTGTGCTTGATATTTGTGCCGCTGGCAATAAAGACCATCGGTGTGACGATCTGCGGCGCGGTGCTGACACCCGTCGCGCGAAAATTGTAAGTGACAGTGTAGTAGGTGTCTGAATCTGAAGGCAGACCGCTGATAAAAAGCTGATCCGTGTAGGTGCCAGTGTTGCCGCCGGTGAGCACGACGGTTGACGAGATGAGCTGATAGTTATTGGCCGTCCAGCTTAATTCGGAGGCGGGAGTATATGAGAGCAGATTCTGGCTGCCGATTGAGCCGCTATGGCCCGTCACGGTGACGGTCACAATGCCGCCAAGTCCCGGCGGGTTCGGCCCGGCGACGGTCGTCGTGATCTTGTTGGCGTTGGCCTGAATCGTATCCTCTACCACCGTCTGCGTGAAACTGCTGCTCGCAAGCTCTGCCGTCGGAGGCCGCGTCGGATAAACCCTGACCATGTGCGACTGCGGCGCAGCAATATTGGCCGTGGCGCGTAGATAGAAGAAGGCAGTTTTCGTCTCACCAGCGGCCATCGCGCCGAGTTGGACAATGCCGTCCTCACCCGGCGCTAAAGTGACGGACGCTCCCGTAAAGGTATCCGCCGCCACCCAGATGTCAGTGTAGTTCGACGTGCTATTATTGGTGATCTGATAAGAGACGTACATGCAGCGAATGCCTGCGCCGAAGTCCGTGTAGAACTTCGGAGACGAAGTTCGCGTAATCGTCCAGGCCTGCGCAGAGACCTGGCCCATGCACACACAGAGAGAGCAGAGCATTAGAAGCTTGATGAGCAAGGATTTCATCTTCATTGCTTCTCCTCCTTCTCCTCCGGCTTCTGCTCCGCAGGCTTCTCTTCATGATGGCCTGCCGCGTTACCGTTCGCATCATTGGTCGCATCGCTGTTCGCGTCATCAGTTGCACTGGCGGGCGCACCCGTCGATTGCAGCGACCCACGCGACGCGCCGAAGAGGTCGAAGAGGTTAGAGAGCTTCGACGAGATCGTGAAGTAGAAACCGCGTCGTCCCTGCCTGACCGTCAATCCGCCGGGCTCGCCCGCACGCGTAAAGTTGTAGCCAACGCCCAGCCTCAGATCGGGCAGTGCCCAGAAGCCAAGCTCCGTTCCAAAGATCGCGCGGCGCGTGCCCGTCGATGTTTGCACCAGATAACGCACTTCACCTGCCCAGTCGAAGCGGCTCGTCAACCGATACTGCGCGCGCGCCTGCGTCAGATAGGTAAGCGTCGAAACATAGGGCAGCTCCGGCTGGCCGTTGGCGTTAAAGCGCAGGGCGAAGCGACCGTAAAGCTCCAGCGCGCGCGTCGCCTGCACATAGCCGTCCATCGACAGCGTATCGATCTGATCCCGCGTCTGCTCCGTGCCCTCTATGGCGTCCTGCACAATCGAGCGATGGTTATAACTAAAGAGCAGCCCGACGCGGTCTGATTCGAGCGGTCGAACGGCCAGCGCCGCCGTCCCGTCAATCGCGGAACTTTCGCGCCCGGCGAAATCCGCGTCCGTATATTGAAGACGCGACATGACGGTGATGCCGTGGCCCAAGCGTCCAGCCGCGCCGATATTGAAGAGTTGGCCCACGCTACCGCGATCACGAAACTCGTAACGGGCAGAGGCGCGAAAGTCCTGCGTCGGCATCCAGCCGAACCCGACGGTCGCGCTGTTAAAGCTTTCGCCCTGACCCGCCAGATGAAAACCGCGCTCGAAACCAAGCTCAAGGGAAAGCTCCTGCGAGATGGGCAGGCGATTCTGTAAACCGATCACGGCAAAGCTATCCGTCCCGTTCGCGCCGTTCTCCAACTGGTATCGACCGACCATGGAGGTGTACTTGCCCAGGCGCGTCTCGACGCCGATGGCCGTTTCGCGTCGAGCTTCAGTAAAGCCAAAGCCCGTCTGCGCGACATCGCTGATCGGGACAATCGGCGCTGAAGCCAGTCGCTGCGTAAAGAAGAGACGCGTCCACTGGCTCATCTGGTAAGTGGCGGCCAGCGTCGTCTGGTTCGGATAGGTCGGATCGGCTTCGCCTAAGTTCTGCTCGCGCTTGACGGAGACGCTGAGCTTATCCGTCAACTGCACTTCCGCCGCAGCCGTTATCATGTTCGAGTCCGTCTGCTGATCCGTCAGCCCGTCGCTGAAGCTGCGGCGGTCATAACCCAGATGAAAACGCAGACGCTCGTTAACGACCTGATCCCACGCTGCCGACAGAGTAAGACGAGTGTTATCGACGAGCGCCGTGTGATTGCGCTCACTGGTCAGACCGAAGCGTAAGGTCGAATTCGATCTCGGCTTGAACTCGAAGGAAAGATCGCCGCGACGCGAGCCGGGCGTGACGGTCGCGCCAAACGGATTGTAGAAGCCCTCGGAAGAATTGGCATAACGCGCTCTCAACACCGCTTGATAAAAGGGGAGCGGCTGCACAAGCTCTACCCTGTAAGCATCGCCGTCGTGTTCTATGCTTGTCGGATCAAGGACATTGCTGCCCGCCATAAAACGGCCCTGACTGCGCGCATACGCGAATCGTAACTCGCCGCCGCGCGGCAGAGTCTTGACGCCATCTATGCCGCCCAGCGCGAAAGAGCCCATGTCAGATTGCTGGACGATTGCCGAGATGCCCAGACGCATACCCAGACTTTCAAACTGGCGGACGGCGCGCGCCGTGTACACAGCCGTCGAAAGATCATCCGAGCGATGCTCGTAGGTAACGACAAGTTGCACAAGGTTCAAAGCGTAATCGAAGGTCGAGATATAGCGCAGGAAGAAAACTTCACCCGTCGTCGCGTTCAGGTTGTAATCGATTCCGCGTACGAGCTGTTCACTTGAAAGAATGATTTCCGGATTGCGACGGTCACGTACTTCGAGCAGGACGACTTCAGAGCCTGGTAATATCTCGCCGTGCGAGAGACGAAGCAGGCTGAGCGTGCCGCCCGGAAATACGTCGCGCGCGAAAGCCGTATCGGGACGCGCGCCCGTCACCGTCACGAAATCTCCGCGAGAGTTTTCCACGTGAACCTTGACGCCTGTGAGCTTGCGCACGTAGCCGGTGAGCGAAAGGTCTTCCATGTCGGCTGTAAAATCTCCGAACATGGCGTAGGAGCGTCCATGATCTATGCGCGCATAAAGCTTGGAGTTGGATTCGGCAGCTTCGTAACGCGTAGAGGAATCGCCGAAGAGAGGATAAACGCGATCCAATGGATCGAGCTGGAAGAGACGGTCGCGGCCAGCCGTGCGATTGATCGGTCGCTGCGAATCGTAAGAGAGCGTCAGAATCGAGCGCTTCCAAAGATTGCCGTGATAAAAGAAGCTCAGGCGACTGCGAAGATTTCCCTCTTCGCCGCGCAAAGATATTTCGGGCACGGCCTTGCCGATTGAGACTTCGGCCAGCCCGACTAGGATGGCAGGTCTTGATTCGGGCGTGATGCGGACTTCGTTGTGGGCCTCCATGTCGCCCATAAGAGCGCGCAGGCGTGCCGCTCCGGGAGCGCCCGACGCGACAAGCTTGAGCGTGGCCTCGCCGCCCTGAAGCATCAGGAGCATTTCGCTCTGATCTCTATCGCTTTGTTCGCGCAGCGCGACGTTGCGCTCCACAGAAGACAGCTTCTCGACAGACGCGCCTTCAATCGCCACCAGACGCCCGGCGGAGACGGACAGAGCGACCTGACCGTCAATCGCAGGGCTACCCCACTGATCCAGCGCGCGAATGCGCAGGATACTTGAGTCGCGCCCGTCGGCTTGAATCTCCGTCTTCTCCGAAATGATTTCCAGGCGTCGCGCAGGCCCGCGACCCAGGACTGTGATCTCTTCCGTGTGGCCGGGTGCGCCTTCGGGGCTCATCGCCGTGATGCGCAAGCTGTTCGGGCCGGGCCGCAGATTGATGCCGACGAAAGTAAACGTCGAGACGTTGTTCTTTTGATCCAGTCTGCTCTGACCGATATTTTTATCCGAGATGCGCTCACCGTTGACTTCCAACTGGATAGTCCAGTTCAGCATCACGCGCGCCTCTATCTGCATCGCTGGCGACATGACAACGGCGTTCGCAGTCGGCGAGAGAATACTGACCGCGCCCGGCGCGACGGGCTCAAGCGTTTCCGTCGAAGCCACCTCGTATGTGCCCGCAGCGCGCGGCGCTTCGCTTGCTGAATCGCCCGCTGCCGCCAATGTTCCCGTATCAGAAGATTGGCCCACGGCGACAGCAGGAGGAGCAGCAGCACGGTCGCGTTCGTTCTTTAATGTGGAGAGAGTGGGGAGAGTATCCGCAAGCTGTGAGCGCGAAGCGTTCGCGGGGGAGTCGGCAGCCTGCGAAATATGGTTCTGTGAGCTGTTGCTCACCAGCGCAAAGTTTTGACGAAGCATCGCGCCGCCGCCGACGGGCGTGCGAAGAAGCCTGGTCCAACTGCGGCCCGCGACAGATCCTCCATCAAGGAGCGCGTAGCCCGCAGGAACGCTGACGGGATCGAGCGCGATCACCTGCGGCCCATCGCC
>Ga0190273_10000625_pt1 | contig 12870 bp, 10 predicted proteins | sample Popmic504IS_FD_134513 | JGI IMG/M metagenome (GOLD analysis project Ga0190273, IMG submission 134513) | Populus adjacent soil microbial communities from riparian zone of Shoshone River, Wyoming, USA - 504 IS | ecosystem: Environmental > Terrestrial > Soil > Riparian zone > Trees stand | place...
GAACGCGGAGCCGTCGAGGTCGAGCTTGATTTCGCCGAGGTCGGTCTTGCCGCCGGCGAGCAGGCTGACGATCGCGGCGATGGCCGCGGCGGCGAAGGGGGGCGGCCCCGCTTCGCGGGCGCCGGGGAAGCGCCGGGCCAGCGACGCACGCGCTTTGTCATCGGAAGCTTCGGGAAGGGCCGCACCAACGACAAGGCCGCCGCGCCAGACGAGGGCGCAGCGGCCTATCGCCGTGTCGAAGAGGGCGTAGCCGCCCTCGACGGGATTATTCGTAGTCGCCGCCGGCATTGTTGTTGCGCGGCGGGGCGGCCGCGGTGAGGCGCAGCGCCTCGGCGGAAGCGGAGAGCGAGCCGACCTCGTCCGGAGCCTCGTCGTCGTCGACCTGGACCCGCTGAAGGCCGGAGATCAGCGCCTCCTCGAGCTGCTTCGGCTTCACCGTCTCCTCGGCGATCTCGCGCAGGGCGACGACCGGATTCTTGTCGCGGTCGCGGTCGATGGTGAGCTCGGCGCCCCCCGAGACCTGCCGCGCCCGCTGGGCCGCGAGCAGCACCAGATCGAACCGGTTGGGAATCTTGTCGACACAATCTTCGACGGTAACGCGCGCCATAAAAGCAGCTCCGCAAACACCATTATGGGGAAAGCGGGGGAGATACGGACGAGGGGGCGGAAAGTCAATGATTGCGCGGGGGCTTGCCCTGCGCACGCCGGGAGCACATGCACCCGTCGATGGCGGAGGAAGAAGCGCACCAGCCGGGCCTTTCGCTCGAGGTGGCGGGCAACCGCCTGACCCTGCTGGCCGACGGGCCGGAGCGGCTCGACGCATTGCTCGAGCTGATCGGCGGAGCGAAGGAGAGCCTTCGCTTCCTCTATTACATGTTCATGGACGACAAGTCGGGAACGAGGGTGCGCGACGCCCTGATCGCCGCCGCCGGGCGGGGCGTGCGGGTGTCGCTGCTCGTCGACGGCTTCGGCTCGACCGCCAATCGCGACTTCTTCCGGCCGCTCGAGGCGGCCGGGATCGCCTTTTGCCAGTTCAGCCCGAAATACGGCCGCCGCTACCTGCTCCGCAATCACCAGAAGCTGGCTCTGGCCGACGGCGAGCGGGTGATCATCGGCGGCTTCAACGTTTCCGACGATTATTTCGGGACGGTCGAATCGGGGGCCTGGCGCGACATCGGCCTGAGGGTCGAAGGCGAGTCGGTCGCCGGCCTCGCCGGCTATTACGACAGCCTGTTCCGCTGGACCCAGAATCCCGACGCCCGGGTCCGCGACATACGAAAGCTGCTCCAGCAGAGCAGCGTCACCCAGGGGCGGTTGCACTGGCTGTTCGGCGGCCCCTCGCGCCGCCTGAGCCCCTGGGCGCGCGCCGTCCGCCGCGACATGAGGAGCGCCCGCCGGCTCGACCTCATCGCCGCTTATTTCGCGCCGAGCTTCGGAATGCTCCGCCGACTTTCCGGAATCTCCCGCCGCGGCGGCCGGGTGCGGGTCGTCACCGCGTCCAAATCGGACAACAACGCCACCATCGCCGCGGCGCGCAACACCTATTGGTGGCTGTTGCGGCGCGGGGTGGCGATCTTCGAATATTCGCCGACCAAGCTTCACACCAAGCTCTTCGTCGTCGGCGACGTCGTCCATATCGGCTCCGCCAATTTCGACATGCGCAGCCTGTTCCTCAACCTGGAGATGATGCTTCGCATCGACGACGCTTCCTTCGCGGCGGCGATGCACCGCTTCGTCGACGGCGAGGTTGCGAGCTCGGAGCCGATCACCCTGGAGAGCCACCGCCGCAACCGGACCTGGCTCAACCGGCTGCGCTGGGCGATCGGCTATTTCATCGTCGCCATCGCCGACTACCGGATCGCGAAAAGGCTCAATTTCAGGGACGTGGGACTGCCCAGGCCTTGATCCTCTCCGCCGCGAAGCGGTGGGGAGGGGGACCACCCGAAGGGTGGTGGAGGGGTAATCGGCGCGGAAGTGGAGGATCAGGCGCGAGACGGCGAAGGCCTGCGCCTTCTACCCCTCCACCATGCTTCGCATGGTCCCCCTCCCCATCTTCGATGGGGAGGATGCCTTAGTCCCGCCAGGCCCAGAAGAGCGTCGCCGGCGGAACGTTGACCCATTCGAAGCCGCGGTCGATGCGGTCGAAATAGGGGGCGATGAAATCGCGGACCTTGGGCGAGAATTGGTAGACGAGGAACGCCCCGCCCGGCCGAAGCGCCTCGGCGGTCTCCTCGGCGATCTTCGGGCCGATGCCCGGCGGAAGGGTCGAGAAGGGCAGGCCGGAAAGGATGTAGTCGGCATGGTCGAAGCCGAAATTGGCCATGATCTCGCGGACGTCGGCGGCCGATCCGGTCACCGCCCGAAGCCGCGAATCGCGGATCTTGGAGGTCAGATAGGATGTGAAGTCCGGATTGGTGTCGATGGTCAGGAGGATGGCGTCGGGCGCCAGCTTCTCGAGCACCTTCTCGGTGAAGGTGCCGACTCCGGGGCCGTATTCGACGAACAATTTGCAATTCGCCCAATCGACCGGCGCCAGCATCTTGTCGATCAGCATCTTCGAGGAGGGGATGACCGAGCCGACCATCACCGGATGCTTGACGAACCCCTTGAGGAACATGAGCCACGGTCCGCCCTTGGCGCCGTGGCGCGCATAAGCGCGGGATCGTTGAGCCTGCTCGCCGGGAAAGGTCATGGGGGGGTTCCGTAATTAGGTCAGTCAGGTGCGTTGGCAAATCAACGCACCGATGGCAAGGGCGAGGCGGCCCGCGGCCCGATTTGGGGCGAATCCGGGACGAATTGCTTCTTTTCCGGGATTTGCCCCCCAATGACCCCTGCCGCCAGCCTCTCACGGGAGCGATTCGCGTTGCTTTTCGCGGTGATGCTGGTCGCCGCCTCGGGCAATACGGCGATGCAGTCGCTGATGCCGGCGATCGGGCGCGAGCTCCACGTCGCCGATCTGTGGGTGGCGATCGCCTTCTCGCTTTCGGCCGTGATCTGGGTTCTGATGGCGCCTTACTGGGCGCGCCGGGCCGATTACAGGGGACGCCGGGCGCTGATGCGGCTGGGGCTGTACGGCTTCATCGCCTCGTCGCTGATCTGCGGCGGGATCCTCGCCGCCGGCCTGCACGGCCTGATCGCGCCCACCCTGGTCTTCGTCATCTTCGTCTTCGGCCGGGGCATTTACGGCGGCTGGGGCTCGGCCTCGCCGCCGGCCGTCCAGGCCTATATCGCCGCCCGCACCGAGGGCGAGCAGCGCACCGCCTATCTCGCCGCACTCGCTTCCTCCTTCGGCCTCGGCACGATCATCGGCCCGGCGATCGCGCCCCTGTTCATCTTCGAGCCGCTCGGCCTCAGCGGGCCGCTGATCGTCTTCGCCGCGATCGGAGTCGCCGTGCTCCTGGCGGTCGCGTTGCGACTTCCCGACGACACGCCGAGCTCGAGCGCACGGGGCGAGGTCGTCGACTATCCCGCGATGGGGGGAATCCTCGTCGGCAGCCGCGACCGCGGCGGCGATGCGGCCGGCCGCTCCGGGCGGCTGCGCTGGCGCGATCCGAGGGTGCTGCCGTGGCACATCATCGGGGTGGCCGGCGGCCACGGCAACGCCGCCATGCTCGGGGTCATCGGCTTCCTCGTCATCGACCGCTCGGGCGTGTCCCTTGCCGAGGCCCAGCAGTCGATCGCGATCGTCCTGATGGCGGGCGCCGGCGCGACCCTGCTCGCCCAATGGGGCCTGATCCCGTTCCTCGCCCTCAGCCCGCGCCAGCTGGTCTTCTGGGGTCTCCTGATCGCGACGGCCGGAACGCTTCTGACCGGCCTCGCGGCCTCGATGTACGGAATCACCCTCGGCTTCGCGATCGCCTCGGCCGGCTTCGGCCTGTTCCGCCCCGGCTTCACCAGCGGCGCCTCCCTCGCCGTCCGCCCCGACGAGCAGAACGCCGTCGCCGGGATGGTCACTTCGGTCAACGGAGTCGCCTACATCGCCGCGCCGGCGGTCGGGGTGCTGCTGTACGGGGTGTGGATGCCGCTGCCGTTCCTGGGGGTGGCGGTCGTGCTCCTGATGCTGGCCGTCTGGGTCCGGGTGCGGATGAAGGGCTGAGCCGGTCTGCCGCTGTCCGGAAACGGACGAAGTGGACGACATGGACGCATGGGCGTCCCTTTTTCGCCGCCGAAGTGGACGAAGTGGACACGAGTCCGACCTTTGTCCGGACGACCCGCCGCCGGACGAGCGCGCAGCTGCCGGAGCCCGTTACAGGCCGCAGACACAGTCACGGACGCTCGAGGCGAGATTTCCCGCATCCTGCCACTAGAACACAACAGGAACATGAATGCAAGCGGAATTTGCGCTCTGCTCGCCCATGACCGGGCGTGCCGAGCGGATGTTGCGAACCCTCGGCGGTCCTATAGAGGTGCTGGCTGAGCATTTGGAGGGAGAAGGCAATGGTGAAAGCGGCGGCCATAACGGCCTCGATCCTCCTGGCCGCCTTGCCGGTCGCGGCTTCGGCGGGGCCGCAGGAGGAGGCGGTCAAGGCGGTCGTCAAGGCCGTCAAGCGAGGCGAGGACCTCACCGCCGCTTATCCCGGCGCGATTTCCGAGCGGGAGATGGCCTCGCTGCGCCGGGTCTCCAAATGCTCGGCGATCAATCTGATGAAGCAGGAGAAAGGCCGCTACACGGTCGTCTGGTATTGCGGCCGGAAGGGCGCTCTCGGCATGGAGGTCAGGGTCGCCGGCTCCGAAGTCGTCTCGATATCGACGATGGAGACCGTCTCCCGTCCGCACGCCGAGGCTCCTTAGGCCGGCGCCGCCACCCGTTGGGCGCTCTGCGGCCGCGAAGCGGCAATCAACCCTTCCGACCTTGTGCCTTCGTGCCTTCACTCAAAAAAAGGTCGGTCACTGCGCGTGAGAGGGGACGCAGGATGCATCGGCGCGGGCCTGCGCCTTGCACTCGGCCGGGCCATATCGCTCCCCAACCTGGCGCTCGGACACCCTGCTTTTGAGAGAAGGCACGAAGGCGCAAAGGCACCACGTAGAAAGAGCCAAATCCGGAAATTCGGGACAGCGCATTCCTGTTGAAGGCCGCATTCAGTGCGAGCGGGATCGCCGGCCCTCAGGCAGCATCGACTCAGCCTGCCGCCTCCCACCCCTCTCCCGCGGAACGCGGGCGAGGGGATTGGGCGTTCCGGCCGGCCCTCAGCGCTCCGGGACCACGTCGAAGGCGATGCTGATGCGGTGCTCGTCGATCCCGCTCGGGATCGTGCGATGCTGGAAATGAGAGGGGGCGAGGATGAGCATGCCCTCTTTCGGGAGGTAGCGCCCCACAGGCGCGAGGTCCGGCATGGCGCGGGCCACGGCGGACGGGGGGCCGAATTCTATGCAGCCCGGGCCCGGCCCGGCGGCGGAGACGGCGGCTGGGATCTTCAAATAATAGACGCCGCTCAGCCATCCGGTCGGGTGGATATGCCCTTCCTCATATTCGTCGCGGCGCTGGATGAGGCCCCAGGGGCGGAGACGGGCGGCGGCGGGCCGGAGGCGGGGCCAGGGGTCGAAGCCCGGCCGGGCGGGGGGAGTCCAGCACGCGACCTCGGCCTCGATCGCCCTGAGCAACAGGTCGATGAGGTCCGTGCGCCGGCCGGCGAACAGATTGTCGACCCGGCGGCTGCCGCGATTGGCTTCGTCCTCCTCCGGGAAGTCGCCGACCTTGTTCGGGTTGGACAGAATCTCCTCCGCCAGGGCCGCGTTGAAAGCGCCGATATCCGCGAAACCCGCGGGCGCCTGGATTTCGATCTGGGCAAGCCTTTCCGGCTCGAACATCAGCCGGCGGGCGCGCTCGCGGTCGCCGGCCAGAGCGAGGGCCCAACCCCAGTTGAACAGCATCTGGGCGTTGGCGGCGCCCCGCCCGGCGAGGTCCTCGCAAGCCGCGAGGAGCTCGGCCACCCGGCCGTCCCTGCGCAGCAGCCGGCAGAGCATCCGGCAGGAGGCCGGTTCGTCGGGGTCGGTCGCGAGGACCGAGCGAAACTCCCGTTCCGCCGCCTCCGAATCGCCAAGCTCCATGAGCGCCCGGCCCCGCTCGAAGCAGGGCGCGCGAAGCGCGGAGAGTATGTCGAGCGCCTCCCGGTGGCGGTTCAGATAGTTGAAGCAGCGCGCGAGGAGCGGGCGGGTATCGGCCGCGGAGTCTCCCAGCCGGAGCGCCGTCGCGAAGCTCTCGGCCGCCGAGCGATAGTCCTTTCGGTCCAGCCGCAGGTGGCCGAGCTTGGCGTGGAGCGACGGATTGCCCGGGCTCGAGGCCAGAGCGCGCTCGAGCAAGGCCTGGACGACCGCGGGCGGAGCGACACGTTCGGGAAGAGCCGGACCCCACAGCATGAAGCCCCGGTGACACAGAGGGGCGGCGGGAGCAACGCATCAGTGGACGCGGCCCGGCCCGTTCAATAAGCGGCGCGCATGGGGCAGGTGGAGCGCGTTTCGTCGTGACGGTGATCGCGGCCCTCTGGCATCGGGACGGCGGGCCCGCCGGGCCGATGTGCGAGGCCATGTTGCGGGCGCAGCGGCCGAACGGATGGTCCGGGAAAGTCCGGCAGGAAGGAACGACGGCTCTCGGCCGAGCCGCTCCCAGGGCGGCGGGCGAGCGGGCGGCGCGGGGGCGTTCGTCCGGCGCGTTCCTGCTCGCGGCCGACGTCCGCCTCGACAATCGCGAGGATTTCCTGCCGCCGCTGGGCCTTCGGGGCGCGGAAGCGGAAACCCTGGACGACGAGCGCCTGATGCTGCTGTGCTTCGAGCGGTGGGGGCCCGAGGTGATCGAGCGCTTCGTCGGGGATTTCGCGGTCGCGCTTTGGGACAAGAGGGAGCAGCGGCTTCTGCTGGCCCGCGACTTTGCCGGGCAGCGGCCGCTCCATTACCACGAAAGCCGCCGGGGGGTCGCCGCGTCGTCCATGGCGAAGGGGCTCCACGCTCTGGACCATGTGCCGCGCGCCGTCGACGAGGTCCGGCTGCTCGAGATGCTCGCCGCCGTCCATCACGAAGGGCCGCGAACCTTCTTCAAGCATGTCCAGCGGGTCGAGCCCGGCGAGCTTCTGACCTTCGGCCCGGGCGGGCGCTCGTCGCGGATCTTCTGGACCGCGCCGGCGGGGGAGATCCGCCTCGGATCGCACGGCGAATATGCCGAGGCCCTTCGGGAGAAGCTGGACGTGGCGGTCGCTTCCCAGCTCCGCGGCGCGGGCTCCGCCGTCGCCACCCATCTCAGCGCCGGCCTGGACAGCTCGGCGGTGACGTCGGCGGCGGCGATTCGGTTTTCCGGGCGGGTCCTCGCCTTCACGTCCGTCCCGCCGCATGACCGCTCCGCGCTCCCCAGGGGACGCTTCGGAAGCGAAGGGGCGCTCGCCGCCCGGACGGCCAGTCTCTACCCCAATGTCGAGCACCGCCTCGTCGAGACTCCCGGGCGCCTCCCGCTCGAGGATCTCGACTGGGAGCTGGAGCTCTTCGAGCGGCCGGACATCAATCTCCCGAACCTCGCCTGGGCCAACCGGATCAACGACGCCGTCGCGGCCGAAGGCGTGAACGTCCTGCTCGTGGGCACGGGCGGCAATCTCTCGATCAGCTATGCCGGCCCCGAACGCCTCGGCGAGCTCCTTGCCCGGGGACAGCTTGCCGGCTTCCTCAGCGAATGTGCCGCCGCCCGCAGGCACGGGATTCGGACCCGGGCGCTGCTCGGCCTGGCGGCTCACCAGCTACTGCCGAGAGCCGTCGTCAGGGCGCTCCGCCCGCTTCGGGACCGGCGGGCCCACCCGGCCACCGCCGGAGTCCTGAACCCGGACGCGCCCGGAGTGGCCGGGATCCTGGCCAGGCATGGCCGCTACGACGACCCCAGCGCGGCAGGATCCGTCCGGTCCAGGGCGCATATGGTTCGGCGGGTGGATCCGGGGACCTACAACAAGGGCCTGCTGCTGCGCTGGAACATCGACGTGCGGGATCCGACGATGGATCGGCGGCTCGTCGAATATTGCCTCGGAGTTCCGCTTGCCCATTATTTCAGGAACGGCGTGCCGCGCGCCCTGATCCGGACCGCCCTCGAGGGCCGGGTGCCCGACGCGGTGCGGCTCGAAACGCTGCGCGGGCTGCAGTCGCCCCACTGGCTCGACATGATCTCGCAGGCGCGCGGCGAGGCCGGACGAATGCTCGGCCGGATCGGGGAATCCCCGCTGGCGCGGCAACTTCTCGACGTCCCGAAGATGCGCCGGCTGCTCGGCGAGTGGCCCGATGCCGGGTACGCGCCGCCGCCTCCGGTTTACCGGTCCGGTCTCATCAGGGGGCTCGCCGCCGGCGAGTTCATACGAGCCAACTCAGGCGGAGGCGGCGGGGGAGTCCCGGTCGATTGACGCCCGGGCCGCCACGCCATAGAACTATAACCCACAGCAGGGAGACGGCAATGAACCTGGATCGGTCCGAAGAAGGCGGCACGCCGCAGGTTGCGACGGCGCAGCCGGAGCCCCGCAAGGCCTGGACCCGGCCCTCGCTCAGCCAGCTTCGGGCCGGCAACGCGGAAAACATTACCGGGAGCGCGTTTCCCGACGGCCCGCTCGAGACGATCGGCTCCTAGCGCCTGAGCGTTTCCCGGCGAAGGCCGGGACCCAGTCATCCGCGATCCCCTCTGGACCCCGGCCTTCGCCGGGGAACATCACCCCTTCGGTCCGCGCGGAGTCAGCATTCCCGGCGAGATGAAGCCGATGCCGCCGGCGCCGCTGCTCATCGCGTCGCTTTTCAGGCTCTCCTGGATCTTCTCGTAATCCTTCTCCATCTCCGGGGTCACCGAGGCGCGGGTCTCCTCCAGCGCCATCTCGAAGTCGGAGCCGGTCACGGCCTCGGCCTCGATCGAGCCGCGCAGGGCGAACATGCCGGCGCGGCGGACCAGATCCTCGAGGTCGGCGCCGGTGAAGCGCTCGGTGCGCGCCGCCAGCCGGTCGAGGTCGACGTCCTCGGCGAGCGGCATCTTCGCGGTGTGGATCGAGAGGATCTTGCGCCGCCCCGCCTCGTCCGGGACCGCCACGTAGATGAGCTCGTCGAACCGGCCCGGGCGGAGCAGGGCCGGGTCGATCAGATTGGGCCGGTTGGTCGCTCCGATCACCACCACCGAGCCCAAATCCTCGAGCCCGTCCATCTCGGCGAGGATGGTGTTGACCACGCGCTCGGTCACCTGCGGCTCGCCGAGGCCGCCGCCGCGGGCGGGCACCAGGCTGTCGAGCTCGTCGATGAAGACGACGGTCGGAGCGACCTGGCGGGCGCGGGCGAAGAGGCGGGCGATCTGCTGCTCGCTCTCGCCATACCATTTGGAGAGCAGGTCCGACGATTTGGTGGCGATGAAGTTCGCCTCGGCCTCGCGCGCCGTCGCCTTGGCGAGAAGGGTCTTGCCGGTGCCGGGCGGGCCGTAGAGGAGGAAGCCCTTGGCCGGGCGGATGCCCATGCGCTTGAAAGCCTCGGGGCTCTTCAAGGGAAGCTCGACGCCCTCGCGAAGCCGCTCGCGGGCCTCGTCGACCCCGCCGATATCGTCCCAGCGCACGGTCGGCGCCTGCACCATGACCTCGCGCATCGCCGAGGGCTGGACCCGCTTCAGAGCTTCCTCGAAGTCGCTGCCCTTGACCGAGAGATTGTCGAGCACCTCCTGGGGGATGGTGCCCTCGTCGAGGTTGATCTGGGGCATCATCCGGCGGACCGCCTCGATCGCCGCCTCGCGGGTCAGGGCGGCGAGGTCGGCGCCGACGAAGCCGAAGGTGCGCCGGGCCAGCTCCTTGATGTCGACTCCGGGGTCGAGCGGCATGCCGCGGGTGTGGATGGCGAGGATCTCGCGGCGGCCGCCCTCGTCCGGCACCCCGATGACGATCTCGCGGTCGAAGCGGCCGGGGCGGCGGAGCGCCTCGTCGAGCGCTTCCGGACGGTTGGTGGCGGCGATGACGACGAGGTTCTGGCGCGGCTCGAGCCCGTCGAGGAGGGTGAGGAGCTGGGCGACGAGGCGCTTCTCGGTCTCGCCCTGGACCTGGCCGCGCTTGGGCGCGATCGAATCGATCTCGTCGATGAAGATGATCGCCGGCGAGGCCTTGGCCGCCTCCTCGAACACTTCGCGCAGGCGCCGCTCGCTCTCGCCATAGGCCGAGCCCATGATCTCGGGGCCGGCGATGTGGAAGAAGCTGGCGTCGCTCTCGTTCGCGACCGCCCGGGCGAGCCTCGTCTTGCCGGTGCCGGGCGGACCGTAGAGCAACACGCCCTTGGGCGGATCGACTCCGAGCCGCTCGAAGATCTCGGGATAGCGAAGCGGAAGCTCGACCATCTCGCGAAGCTGGTCGATGGTCGTGCCGATTCCGCCGAGATCGTCATAGGTGACGTCGGCGCGGCGGGTCTCGGTCGCCTCGGCATATTCGGGGCGGAGCTCGACCTCGGTATTGGCGTCGATATGGACGATGCCCTTGGGAACGGTCGAGACGACCGTCAGCCTAATCTCCTGGAGGGCGTAAGCGGGGGCGTTCAGCATCTGCCTGAGCTCGGGCGGGATGTCGCCGCGCTGGATCTGCTGCTGGCCGGTGGTGGCGACGACGTCGCCGGCGGTGAGCGGCTTCATCCCGAAGCTCCGCTTCAGCGCCTGGGCCGAGCCGTGAAGACGAAGATTCTTCTGCGCGGGCGCGAAGACGACGCGCTGGGCGGGCTTCGAGTCGACCTTGCGGATGGTGACGAAATCGCCCGAGCCGATCTCGGCATTGGCGCGCTGGAGACCGTCGAGGCGGACGATGTCGAGCCCTTCGTCCTCGCTATAGGGGCCGACGGCCCGGGCGGGGGTCGAGCGCTTGCCGGTGACCTCGATGACGTCGCCCTCGGCGAGCTCGAGCTGAGCCATCAGCCGGCGCGGCAGACGGGCGAGGCCGCGGCCGCTGTCCTCGGGCCGCATCGTCGCCACCTGCAGCCTCGTCGGCTGCTTTTCCTCGTCCGCCATCCGTCGCTTGTCCCTTCGCTGCTCTCGCGAGTGAGATAGGAAGGGACAACGGGCCTGCCACCCCGCGAGGTTCCGCGAGCGGGCAAAAAAAGCCCTGCTCCCCGGCGAAGCGCTCGGTTTGCAAAGCAGCCCGAGCGGCTCGACCTCTTCACCTGCCGCCAGCCAGTGGCTCCGGCTGCACGGTCGCGACGAAGAGCTCGGTGCACGCGTCTCCGCCCATGAATGGGAACGAGCGAGGTGTTTTCGAGCTGTTCACCAGCCAGACGGAGATCCTGCCGAAGCGAACGACCTCGCGATAATTGCGTCTCAGGTAATCGTCCAGGACCCGCACGCCGCTGCTGCGGGCGCTTCCGTTCGGTTCGATCACAGTGTCCCAGTTGCCGTCGGCGACTGCCCAACGAACGCCATTTCGCTTCAAATCCGCGACGATCCGGCCCTGGACGTCACGCCTGTTCTGCAGGCCCGGGTCGAACTGATACCAGTGCGTACCGGGAAGGCGACCGCTGGCGAAATAGAGCATAATATTATTGGCGAAAATCTTGTCGTGGCGTCCCGTTCCCGAGAAGATCCGCTCTCCGGGCCGCGTCACCGCCGCGACGTAATCGGCCGCGCAGGCGGTTTCGACCGGGAGCGAGGCCGGGGCCGAAGCGAGCGCCATACGGCTTGCGTCCGCCCCCGGCTTGACGCGAACGCCAAGCAGGCGCCCCGCAAGCGACAAGCTGGGATTCCTCGCGATGGTCCACGCGAACTGCAACGCCTGATAGGCCGGAGCGGCAACCGCCACCAGGGAGACGAACATCACCGCGACCATGGCGGCTCGGGGCAGCAGCCGGGAACGATCGATGAGAAAAGCCAGCAAAAGCGTGGATGGGATGATTGCGAGCATCATGTGGATCGAATGGATCCTCACAAGACCCTTGAGGGAAAGGGCCAGGCAAAGCGTTCCAAGCAGGATCACGAAAGCCTTGTCGGCGGCTGGCGCGCCCGATCGCTCGTCGGGTTTGCCGCCGAACCGAACATAGCCGGCGGCCGCGACGGCAGCGGCGGCAAAGGGCAGGTAATTGGCCGCCTCGACAGGGGCCGCCCGGATCACCGCCCAACCCGGGAACGGCAGACCGCGCATGGCGACGTAATATTGCGACGGATAGGCGATGATGTCGTGAAGGAACCCCGGGCCGGCCCCGGACAGGAGCAGCACGGCGGCGGGCGGAACGAAGACAAGGCCCGTTCCCAAGGCATAGACGGAGGAGCGGCGGATAAAGCCGGCGGAGCGCTCGACCAGCGGGCCCGCCCCCGCCAGGGCGACCGCCAGGATGAAAATGGCATGCGCCGCGAAGACGAAGAAGCCGACGTCGTAGCGGAACAGCGCGACCAGACCCGTGCAGGCACCGGCCATCGCCAGACGCCTGGCACCGGCGGGCTCGCCATTGTCCGGAAGCAGCCACAGGGTCCCCGCAAGCGAGAACAAGAGGGCCGGTATGGCCGGATACAGATGGTAGCTGGCGCCGCCCATCCACAATGCGCACACAGCTGCTGCCGCAAGCGCGACCGGCGGGCGGGTCCGTCCCGCGAGGAGCCGGTAAGCGATCGCCACGACCGCTGCTCGAACCAAGACGTCATAGACGCGGGCCGCGAGGAAGGAAGGTCCGAAAAGCTTGAACAGCCCGGCCAGAACATAGAACTGCGCCGGCCCGTAATTGGCGTAGAAATCCCGATGGGGAACGGCGCCCTGGGCGACGTTCAACCCGCCGGTGAGGAGGATCGCCTCGTCGTAAATGTTGGCGCGCAGGTTCAGGAAGACCAGCATCAACAATGCGGCAACGACGAATACGGCCAGGCTCGCGGCCGGAGCTCGAGCGTCTCGAAACAGGTTCGGCATAGGTCCTCCCAAGGGGGCGCCTTAC
>Ga0190273_10000626_pt1 | contig 12866 bp, 11 predicted proteins | sample Popmic504IS_FD_134513 | JGI IMG/M metagenome (GOLD analysis project Ga0190273, IMG submission 134513) | Populus adjacent soil microbial communities from riparian zone of Shoshone River, Wyoming, USA - 504 IS | ecosystem: Environmental > Terrestrial > Soil > Riparian zone > Trees stand | place...
AAAACAAGATCACCATCAAGGCCAACTCGGGCATCTCCGAAGAAGAGATCCAGAAGATGGTCAAGGATGCGGAGCTGAACGCCGCCGAAGACAAGAAGAAGGTCGAAGTGGCGCAGGCCCGCAACCAGGGCGAAGCGATGGTGCACAGCGTCAAGAAGTCGCTGGTCGAGCATGGCGCCAGCCTCGATGCCGGCGAGAAGGAAAAGATCGAAGCCGCGATCAAGGATGTCGAGGAAGCGCTCAAAGGCGACGACAAGTCGGCGATCGAGGAAAAGACCAACACGCTGATGAGCGCCAGCCAGAAGCTCGGCGAGAAGATGTACGCCAAAACCCAGGCCTCAGACGACGCAGCGGGCGCTGCAGCAGCAAAGGGCCCGCGAACGGAAGGCGCAAGGCCAACCGATCCGGACGTGGTGGATGCCGAAGTGACCGAGGTCAAGAGGTCTTAACTTCGCGGCCCGAACGATGAGGTGGTGGCCTCCTGGCTCACTTGCCTAGTGCTGCTGCACGCCCAGACCAAAGCGGCTCAGTCGGCGGGGTCGAACGCAACGTTTACTCGGAGTCCGGGCGCCGACCGCGCCGCATTGACTTGGCTTTGCGCCACGCCGCCTCGGCTGCCAGATGCGAAGCCTTGGCGGATCCACGGTGGGCCTCCCGCGCGAGCCTTAAGGCGTCGACGGCTGTGCGCGCCGAGGCGATCATCTCCAATGGCTCTGCACCGGGCTGCATCGCCGATGCGGACTCCACTGCCAGACGAGCGGCTTGGCTCGCACCTAGCGCCCCGTCGGCCTTGCGGGCGGCCGCGTCGGCCGTGGGCTGGCTCGCACCGATCGCGTGCGTCGCTGCAGTGCTGGCCCGGTGCTGCGCCACTGCCGCGATGCGCTCGGCGCTTTGCGCGACCACAAGCATTGCGGCCGCGCGGACCGGTGTGCGCGCAGCGGCGAATCGCTGCCCCGCCGCCAGCGCCTTGCGCGCCTCGCGAGAGGCGTTCCGCGACGCCGCGGCTGCGTCAAGCGCCGCCCCGTAGGCCGTTTCGCTGGCGGCCCCGGCCGTCGCCGTATTGAACGAGGCAACCGCGACCAGGAGCAACAATCCTGCGATCGACAGGGCACGGCGACCGCCCGCCAAGCTATCGCCCCCCTTTCTATTTGAGTCCATAGCAAGCCTTTTCGTTCATGTTGCTGGCGCCACGGCCAAGGATGCCTTGGTCGTCCAACCGCGCCGACGCAGCCACTTTTCGACCTCGACCGCTGCAGCGACCAACGGTGCGCTCGCCAGGCAGATCGCCAGTTCGACGGCACTCAGCGCCTGAGTGTTGAACACCTTCTGCAACGCTGGCACGTAGATCAACGCGAGCTGCAGCGCAAAGGTCGAAAGCACAGCACCGACCATCGGCAGGTTGCTGCGCAGACCTTGAGTGAACAGTGACTCGCGCTCGGAGCGGATCGCCAGCACATAGCCCATCTGCGCCAGCGTGAGCGTCGTGAATACCATGGTCTGCCAGTGCATGCCGGTTGCCAGCGCCCAGGCTTGCACGCCCAGGCACATTCCTGCGATCACCAGGCCGACCCACAGAGCGTGTTGCCACAGGCCGTCCGCGAACAGGCTTTCGCCAGCAGGCCTTGGCGGCCTGCGCATCACCCCTGGCTCGGCCGGTTCGGCGGCGAGCGCCAAGCCCGGCAGCCCGTCTGTGACCAAATTGATCCACAGAATGTGCAATGGCAGCAATGGGATTGGCATTCCCATCAGAGGGGCCAACAGCAAGGTCCAGATCTCAGCCGAGTTGCCGGTGATGGCGTAGCGCACGAACTTGCGCACGTTGTCGTAGATGCGCCGGCCTTCGCGCACCGCCGCCACGATGCTTGCGAAGTTGTCGTCCAGCAGCACCAGACTGGCAGCCTCGCGTGCGACGTCGGTGCCGCCCAAGCCCATCGCCACGCCAATGTCGGCCTGCTTTAACGCCGGCGCGTCGTTCACGCCATCTCCGGTCATCGCGACGAATTGTCCATGCGCCTGCAGCGCCTGCACGATGCGGATCTTCTGGGCCGGATCAACGCGCGCATACACCGTCACCTGGCCGACCTGTTGTGCGAGCGCGGTGTCATCTAGGGCGGCGAGTTGGACGCCCGTCAACGCCGTAGACCCGGCGCCCGCGATACCCAGTTCGCGTGCAATGGCCAGCGCAGTCCCGGGATGGTCTCCCGTGATCATCACCGGCACGATGCCGGCACTGCGGCAATCGGCGACAGCCGCGCGGGCCTCGGGGCGCACTGGATCGGCCAGCCCGACCAGCCCCAACAGCACCAGACCGGATTCGACCTCCAGTTCCGACCGTTCGGCCGTTGCTGGCGCTGATGCAGCGCGCGCCAGTGCCAGCACGCGCAAACCGCGCGCCGCCATGTCCGCAGCCGCCTGCAAGGCGGTGGCGGCCTCGAACGGGGCGTCGCCATCGGCCGTCAACACCCGTGTACAGCGCGGCAGCAACGACTCAGGCGCGCCCTTACAGAACAACATCCATGCGTCCCCCTGCCGGTGCAGGGTGCTCATGCGCTTTCGATCCGAATCGAAGGGCCATTCATGGACGCGCGGCTGCGCAGCGCGCACGACAGCGGCGTCTAGCCCGCCGGCTTCAGCCGCTTCTGCCAACGCAATCTCAGTTGGATCGCCGACCCATGCGCCCTCGCTGTTCAAACGCGCATCTGTGCAGAGCAGCGCGGCGGTCCAAAGGGCAGTGGTTGGCGCACCGCCAGGGCATTGCACGGTTTGCACGCGCATTCGGTTTTGCGTCAGCGTGCCGGTCTTGTCGGAACAGATCACGCTGACCGATCCCAGCGTTTCTACGGACGCCAGGCGCCGCACCAAGGCGTTGACCTTGACCATGCGGCGCGCGCCCAATGCAAGCAGCACGGTGACCACCGCGGGCAGTGCCTCGGGAATGGCTGCAACAGCCAGACTAATGGCCGTCAGCGCCATGAGCAACACCGGCTCGCCGCGCGCGACGCCGAGACCAAAGACCAGTGCACAGATGCACAGCACGACAATCGACAATCGCTTGCTGAAGGCAGCTAGCCGCAATTGGAGGGGCGTGCTGCGAGTGCCGGTATCGCGCAGCAGGCCCGCAATGCGGCCCAACTCGGTGTGCGGCCCGATTGCAACCACCAAGCCCTCGGCACGTCCATGGGTCACCATCGTGCCCCTAAAGGCCATGTTGAGCCGCTCGCCCAACGCGTGGTCACCCGGCGGGAGCGCAGCGATGGACTTCTCGATATTGACCGATTCCCCAGTTAACGAGGACTCGTCTACCCGCAGTTGCGCTGCATAGTGCAAGCGCAAATCGGCGGGCACCAGGTTGCCCGCTTCCAGAAGCACCACGTCGCCGGGCACCAGGCGCACGCTCTGCAATGCGGCGGCACTGCCGTCTCGGCGCACGGTGGCGTGCGGACTGGACAGCCGCTCGAGCGCGCCGAGCGCGCGTTCAGCGCGCCTCTCTTGCGCAAGGCCGATGGCGGCGTTCACCACCAAGATCGCCACGATCGCGATGGTGTCGGCCAGGTCGCCGATGACGCCGGAAAGCAGTGCGGCCGCAATCAGCACCAAGACCATGAAGTCGCGAAATTGGTCGGCAACGCGGCGCGGCCAGCTGCGCGGCGGCGCCTGCGGCAAGCGGTTCTCCCCAAATACGGCTTGCCGATGGATGGCTTCCTCGGTCGTCAGGCCGAGGCACGGATCGACCTCCAGCCCCGCGGCAAGCGACGCCGTCGTTTGCAGGTGCGCATCTTGTGTCGAAGCCACCGCATCCGCAATGTTCAATGCTTCGTTCAGACGGCCGCAGCCCCCAGCAGCCACGCTACTTGATCACGACCACTGGCTTGCTGGAGGTGGCCAGCACGCGTTGCGCGACCGATCCAATCAACAGATCGGTCATCGCGCTGCGCCCCTTGGCGCCCACCACGATCATGTCGAAGTTGCCTTCGTCCGCGCATCGCACGATCTCCTGGGCTACATGCCCGGTCCGGATCTCCATGTCGTACTCGACACTTGCGCCCTTGAGTAGATCGCTGCCCGGCTTCAGGTCGTTTTCGCTGAGTTCACGAAGATAGTCGGCGATCTCACGCTCACCAAGCACAGCCTTGGCATGTCGCAACCCGGCGTCGTCATGGACGCTGATCAAGGTGATCCGGTTGTGGGCGGTTCGCAGCAAGCGCGCCATCTCCGCCCCATATTTGACCGCGCGCAGCGCGTGTTCCGAGCCGTCGGACGCGACAAGAATTCTCATGAAGAAGGCCCTCGTAGGATTAGGCAGTCCGCGATAGACCACGCGTCCATTGTTCGGCCAATGGCCGTGCGCCGACTTGACGGCAATCAAGCCGCGGACACTCACGCCCGGCGCCGCTGCAATCAAACTGACCCAGTGACGACGCGAACGGTGGAACGCAGCAGCGGCGCTAGTGCCTAGACGTACTTGGCTGCCCGCAACACCCGTTTAGAACGCACCGCAAGCGACAGGTATCTTCACCAGGTCCCTTGTTGAGCCGTCGACATACTGCGCTGAAAGAGCAAGTCGCACAACCTTCGCGACCCTGCATCACGCGCCTGATGCGAAGCGATGAACCGCGCCCTGACACTTCAAGCACTGTTTTGCCAAAGGTTATGTAGCGTGGCGTAATCGGGCTGGTCAGTTTTTCCGGCGGCTTCTTTACCGCCGGCTCGCTCATGTGCTTCGAGGGAGCGCATCCTCGGGCGCGCGCTTGAGATCGATGCTGTACAAGGTCTGCGTGGCGTCCTCTGGATCCGCGCGATGGCTGATGTGCAAATGCTCCGCAAACTTCCGCATCGTGCTGTTGTCGGTGGCGTCGCTTGAATGCATTTTTGAGATACCGCGCTTGCGTGCTGCCTCAATCAGATGGTGCATCAAATGGCTGCCAAGCCCTTTGCTCTGCCATTCATCAGTGACTGTTACCGCGAACTCGCAATCTTGTCCGTCCGGTTTGGCGCTAAAGCGGGCCACACCGATCTCATGATCGCGCGCCTCATCGTCGACCATCGCAACAAAGGCGACCTCAGTCGCCGGATCGATAGCCGTCAGCAGATGGAGCAGTTCGTCGCTGGGCGAGCGCATTGTCTCGCGAAACCGGAAGCGTCGCGAGGCCGTTGACAGACCTTCGATGAACCGGCGCTCCATATCGACATCATCAGGCTGAATCGGACGGATCCAGACGCGATCTCCGCCGCGAATGACCTCCAGCCAACCGTTGCTCGTGTCAGAGGGCGTCATAAAAATCCTTGCGTCTATGCGTGGGTAAGCAGCCGCCTGGACTTTCCCTGCGGTGTAGCGATTCATTGTGCACCGCCGAAATGCGATCAGTGAAATCGCCGCTTGCGCTGGATCAAGTGAGGTGCGTAATGTGCTCGTGGACGTTTGAGCGCATAGTCCACACGTGGGTTGCACAAGCCCGTAGAAATAGCCTATGAAAATTCTTGTCGCCTGCAACGGTTCTCAACGCGCACTGCGTGCGGTCAAGTACGCCTCCGGATTGGCGCGGCTGCGGCGTTCCCCGGATCACATCACTCTTGTCAATGTTCACGACAATGCAGGGAGGCACGACGAAGGAGCTGTCAATGCGAGTGCGTCCGTCGGATTGATGAAATTGAGCGACAAGGAATTGACAGCCGCCCGGGATCTGCTTGAAGCAACCGGTGTTGATTTCGATGTGGAAATTCGTACCGGCCATGTGGCTCAGGAAATCTCGCGTTGTGCCGACGAGGGCGCGTTCGATGTCGTCGTACTGGGCCCCCAGCGCCACGGCGCCGTGGCTGATCGATCGACGGGATCAGTGGAACAAACCATGCTCGTAATTTCCAGCCAGCCGGTTGTTGTCGTTAGGTAGGCAGATTGAGCTAACGGTTAAGTGTCGCTATCCAGGGCGGCGGCGAACGACCCTCAGCCGCCATCGGATTGGTGCCCCGGCAGGCCGTTCCGAGGCGGCCGCAAGCAGAGGCCAAGGCACTAGAGCCTGCTAAACACCGCCTCTGGGGAAACGGCGACTCAACTACTTCGCGAGTACAGCACCCAGACCGACGAAGAGTTCGGCGAGATGGCCGATCGCGAATGTTGCGTGGCCAATTCGCCTATCGGCCGCGTCCCCTACACACCGCCAACGATCCGCATATCGCGATCCGCCCCATCATCGAGAGCAGCCAGTGCGACTTGGTAGGCCGGACTGTCATGCGCAGCCACAGCTTGTTCTACGGATTCGAACTCAAGCAGAACAGTGCGTTGCATCAATCCCAATTCATAGACGGTTGACGGCTCGCCACGTGCAATGAAGCGGCCTCCTGCCGCTGTGAGCGCGGGGCCAGCGAGCTTGGCGTATGCCGCCACTTTGTCGGCGTCCTTGATCGCGCGATAGGTGGTGACCCAGTAGGCATTCGGCATGTTTGTCTTTCCGTTGAACGTCGTGTTGGTTTATCAAGCGCCTCAGGTCCGCCTGCCACTCTTACATGCTCGCTTCGAGCATCGCTTCGTAATCAGTGTCGGATGCAACGCGCGGATTGGTCCGGTGGCTGTGGTCCTTCAGGGCGCCCCGGACGATGTCGGGGAACATCGTCCGCGTGACGCCCAGCTGGGCCAGGCCGGTCGACAAGCCGAGTCGCTCGGTCATGGCGCGCACGGACGGCCCCACCTCGGCCCCGCTGGCCAGACCCATCGCCTGGGCCAGGCGGCCGAGCTTGTCTTCCTCGCGCACCGAGTCGGCCGTCTCGTTGAATGCGATCACGGCCGGCAGGAAGATCGCGTTCAGCGAGCCGTGATGCAGTCGCGGATCGACGCCGCCGAGCGAGTGGCTCAGGCTGTGCACGCACCCGAGGCCTTTCTGGAACGCCAGCGCGCCTTGCATCGACGCGCTCATCATGTTCAGCCGCGCGGCGCGGTCATTGGGTTCGCGCGTTGCGCGCTCGATGTGGCGCCAGCCGCGCCACAGCCCATCGAGCGCGATGCCGTCCGCGGGCGGATTGAAGGCGGGCGACAGGAAGGTCTCGATGCAATGCGCGATGGCATCCATCCCCGTAGCCGCGGTCAGCGCCGGCGGCAGGCCCAGGGTGAGTGCCGGGTCGCAGATCGCGACGCGGGGCACGACGAAGGGCGAGATCACGCCGACCTTGCGGCCATCGTCGAGGATGAGGATTGCGCCCCGGCCCACTTCGCTGCCGGTGCCGGCGGTGGTCGGCACGGCAATGACGGGGGCGGTGCGAGAGGTGATGCGATCGGCCCCGCCTTCGATCACGGCAAAGCTTTGCAGCGGGCCGTCGTGGGTCGCGCAGACGGCCACGCCCTTGGCGAGATCGATGGACGAGCCGCCGCCGACGGCGACGATGCCATCGCAATTGCCGTTCATGTACGCGACAACGGCCTCGCGCACGGCAGCCTCGTTCGGGTTCGGCGGCGTGCCGTCATAGATAGCAACGGGGCCCGCAGACGCGAGTGCGTGCAAAACGGTGTCGATGATGCCGGCCGCCTTCACGCCACGGTCGGTCACGATCAACGGACGGTGGATGCCGACCCGCTCGCACTGCTGCCTGAGCAGGCTGATGGCGCCGAACTCGAACTGGATTTGGGTGATGTAGTTGATGAGGGCCATGGCGGTGCGTGGAATGAGCATTCGTTATAGCACGAGCCGATCGAGATCACCACCACAAAACCCGCCTCCGCCCCCCACGATCATTGCTCGGCGGGCGCGCCGAACGTCCGGTTGGATGCTCAGGACCGCCGCTGGAGCAATTCGTCGATCAGCAATCTTGCGGCGGGCTGAACCGGCGCTCCCTTGCGGGTGACGAGTTCGTAAGGTTCGCTTCGCGACGCCAGGGCCAGAGGCAGGATGCAAGACATCTGCTGCTGCACGAAGAACTGCGCGACTTCGATCGACACCAGGGCCACGAAGGACGGATTGGCCTGCAGCAGCGCCAGCGTCGCAAACGCGGAGGTGGTCTCGAGCAGGTGCTGCGGGAACCGGATTCCGCAGTCGCGGAATTCGGATTCGAGCAAGAGCCGCATTGGCATGTTGGCGACGTACACCACCCATCGGTAGGGCTCCAGCTGCTGCAGGGTGAGCTTCTTCGCGCGCCGCAGCGGATGGCCGACGTTGGCGATGACCGCGAGCGTTTCATCCTGCAGCTTCACGCTGTCATAGAGGTGCGGCGCCTGGCTGATGGAGGTGCGGCAGATCGCCAGGTTGAGCCGGCCGGCGTCGAGCTGGGCCAGCAGAGCGGCGCTGGTGTCCTCGACGATCTCCACGGACAAGTCCGCCTGCCGCGCAACCAGCGCGGAGATGGCATCGGTGAGCAGCGGCACCGCGCCCATGATGACGCCGGCCGTCACCCGCCCGCCCTGGCCGCGCATGATTCCGACGATCTCTTCGCGCAGGTGCGCCACATCCGTCTGGATCAGGCGCGCATAGCGGATCACGCAGTGGCCGACGGCATTGGGCTCCAGGCCCCGGTTGGTGCGAACGAACAGCGGCGTGGCGAAGGTCGTCTCGATTTCCTGCAATGCCTTGCTGGCGCCCGGCTGCGTCAATGCGACCTGCTGCGAGGCCTTCAGGAGCGAGCCGTGCTCGCCCAGCGCAACCAGGAGCCGCAGCTGTTTCAAGTGGAGCCTGGAGATGATCGAGTGGAGCGGTGGAGTCATGCTTGGGTTGCGTAAATGTTATACCGACATCACATCTTCTCAGTTGTCGCGCAAGCGAATGCTGCAATACTCGCCGCCGACCGGGCCTCGAAGGCGGTCACACCGGGAAGTTGAACCTACAGGCCCAAACCTGTTGGCCCCCCGGTGATGGTTCAGGGTTGGCGTGCGCAGATTGCAAAGTTCGGAGCAGAGCATGAGACATCCAGCGCTGGCGCCCTGCGTGAACGGCAACGAGCCGCATGCGAGGCTGAGTAAGGTATTCACCGATCAAGACCCGTCGGAAGTCGTCGATGATCCCAACCCGAAAGCTGCGTGGGTGGGTTTGCTACCTACCCGCCACACGACGCGGCACGCCGGTTTTCCACAACTTCTTTGCTCGGCCCTCAGGCAGCGCATTCGTAGGCAACGATCGCAATTTTGTTAACGCTATCCGCCGCATGCTTCCCCCCAGCACAGCGGGCCACTTCCACCCGGCCTTGCATCGTGGCTGCGCTCAGGTGGGTGCAGGCCAGCCCGGCGGCTCCCGCCATCTGAGGAGAAAGTGATGCGGCACTGGCTCTCGTCGTCGCTGTGGTTCTGCGCGCCGTTCGCAGTCCTGCTCGTGCTCTGGGCAGTGCTGATCCCGTACTTCGACGTCAATCCCCGCTTGTTTCCGCATCTCGACTCGGTGGCACAGGCCGGCCTCGATGGCATCAAGGACGGCACCCTCATTCAGCACATCGGTGCGAGCCTGATGCGCGTCACGGTCGGCACGGTGCTCGCCCTTGTGTTCGCGATTCCCCTGGGCATCGTCATGGGCGTCAGCCCGGCGGTCTCCAACTTTCTCACGCCACCGTTCAGGTTTTTTTCGGTGCTGGCGGGTATCGCGTGGATTCCGCTCGCATCGCTGTGGTTCGGCTACGGCTTCGGCGCCATCACCTTCGTGATCTTCAATGCCGTGTTCTTCATCGTGACGTACAACACGCTGCTCGGCGTCTCGACCATCCCACTGCAGGTGCGCAACGCGGCCGCATCGCTGGGTGCGGGGCGATGGGCCATGTTGACCGAGGTCTTGCTGCCGGGCGCGCTCCCCAATATCGTCACCGGCATTCGCACCGGGCTGGGCTTTGCCTGGCGCGGGCTGATCGCCGCCGAGATGATCGCCACCAACGTGGGCCTCGGCTACATGCTGTTCGTGGCGCGTGATTTCTACAAGACCGAAGTGATCGTGCTGGGCATGATCGTCATCGGCGTGCTGTGGCTGCTGCTCGATCGTTTGCTGCTGGCGCCGATCGAGCGCGCCACCAGCGAGCGCTGGGGCTTGGTGCAGCGGGCATGACGACACCTCTCCTCAAGGCCTGGAGCCACTACCTGCGCCTGACGACGCGTTGGCCGTCGATCGGCACCATCGTGCCGTTCATTCCGTTGATCGTGATTTGGTGGGTCGTCACCGAGCTGCAGGTATTCCCGCGTGCATTCCTGCCCGGACCGTCGGAGGTCGTGCGCTCGTTCGGCTCGCTCGTCTATACGGGCGTGTTGCCGGATTACCTGCAAGACAGCATCTGGCGCCTTGTCGTCGGCTCCTTCTGGGGCGTCGCGCTGGGCATTCCCCTCGGAGTTCTGGTGGGCCTCAGCCAGCGGGCGCACAAGGCGCTATGGCCGCTGCTGCTGTTTTTCCAGGCCATCGGCGACATCGCCTGGTTGCCGATCCTGGTGATCTGGTTCGGCTACGGGCTGACGACCATGACGGTCGTCATCGTCTACACGGTCATCTTCCCGGTTGTCCTGAACACGGTGCTGGGCGTGCGTTCGATCCCCATCACCATGTATCGCGCCGCGCTGAGCCTGGGCGCCTCGCGCACCCGCATGCTCTGGGAGGTGGTGCTGCCGGGCGCGCTCCCCAACATCATGACCGGCCTGCGCAACGGGCTGGGTTATGGCTGGCGCGCGCTCATCGCGACCGAGATCATCGTGGGCACCAGCGGCATCGGCTTTCTCATGTTCGATGCGCGCCGCGCTGGTTCAGTCGTCGAGATCCTGCTTGGCATGATCATTCTCGGCATTCTTTGGTACATCGTTGACAGCTGGATTCTCGCGCCGATCGAGCGGGCCACCGGACTGCGCTGGGGATTGGTAACGAAGTGAAAAGCCTGACCATTCGCAATCTTTCGAAGACTTACTTCGATGTCCACGCCGGCACGAACGTGACCGCAGTGCGTGACCTGTCGCTGGAGGTGCCGGCAGGCGAGTTCGTGTCCATCGTCGGCCCGTCGGGCTGCGGCAAGACCACGCTCCTCAACATGATCGCGGGCTTCCTCCCCCACACCGGCGGGGAAATCCTGGTCGGCGGCCGGCCGGTGAAGGGACCGGGCCCCGACCGCGGCGTGGTGTTCCAGTCGTTCGCACTCTTTCCCTGGCGCACCGTCCTGGACAACGTCGCGTTCGGTCCCAAGATGCGCGGCGTCGGCCGGGCCGAACGCGAGAAGATCGCGCACGAGTACCTGGCGCTGGTCAAGCTTTCGGAAGCCGCGGGGCGATATCCCAACGAGCTATCGGGTGGCATGCAGCAGCGCGTCGGCGTGGTGCGTGCGCTGGCCAACGAGCCGGACGTGCTGCTGATGGACGAACCCTTCGCCAGCGTGGATGCGCAGACGCGCATGACATTGCAAGAGGAACTGACCCGCATCTGGGAGCAGAAGCGGCCCACGGTCATCTTCATCACCCACGATGTCGCGGAAGCTGTTTTTCTGGGCAACCGGGTGGTCGCCCTGTCGAAGGGGCGGGTGCTGGAGGAGATCGCCGTCGACCTGCCGCGGCCCCGAGTGTGGGACGACCTGATCGAGGACGACCAGTTCAAGGCGCTGAGCGCGCGCGTTCTTCAACTCGTGCGGTCAGCCTGAGCCATGCTGGGTGACGTTCTCAGGTCGCGGAGGTTGCACATCCTGCTGGCGATCGCGGGCTGCTATCTCGCGTGGCAGGTTTGGCTGACGATCGCTGCGCCGCAAAAGATCGCGGGCCTCGCGGGTGACTCGGCGAAGGTGAACATACTTGTCACGCTGCCGTTTCCGCCTGAACGTTTTCACGTTCAGCGGTTCCAGAACTACGGCAGGGTTTCCGGAACGCAAGACAACGCCGTTGAAGTCCGAGGAGTGAAACGAGAAGATCTGAGGACCGTCGCACGCCCCTATTGGGTGACCCGCGTCGAGCCTCTTAAACCAGGAGACTAGTCATGATGAGAAGAGTTGCGATGTTGCTGTGTGCCTTGCTGCTGCCGTCACTGGCGCTGGCGCAGGCCAACAATCCCGTGAAGCTGAAGGTCGGCATGGTGGCCGCCGTCGACATGCTGGCGTTGCCGATCGCCGTCGAGCGGGGCTTCTTCGAGAAGTACGGGCTCGACGTGACGATCGCGCGTCCCTACGCCACCGGCGTCGATGCGCTCAACGACCTGCAGGCGGGCGAGACCGACATGGTCCAGGCCGGCGTCCCGGCCATAGGTGCCATCCTGCGCGGGATGGACTTGGTGTTCCTGGGCAACTTCAGCGGCAACGCCACCAAAGCCGGCTCCGATGCCACGCTCGCGCTTATCGCGAACGGCGGTTCCGGCATCGTCAAGGGCGATCTCAAGAGCCTCAAGGGCAAGAAGATCGCGACCTCGTTCGGCACCATCAACCACTTGTACATCCTCGGCCTGCTCGAGAAGGGCGGGCTGACGTCGGCCGACGTGACGCTGGTCAACACGCCGCCGCCGGAGATGACCGTGGCCTTGCTTGCCAAGGGCGTGGATGCGTTCGTGGCCTGGGACCCGGCCCCGGTCATCGGCATGAAGGACGTGCCGGGCGCGATCGAGGTGATCCGCGGCGGCGACGTCATCTCCTATCTCGGCTTCAACATCGCGCTGCGGCCTTGGGCGGAGAAGAACGGGGCGACGATCGAGAAATTCCTGGCGGGCGTGTCCGAGGCCGACCAGTGGATGCGCAAGAACCCCAAACAGGCCGCCGCCATCGGCACCCGCTGGATTCCCGGTCTGAAGCTCGACGTCGCGGAAACTGCGATGCAGTACAACATCCAGCAGGTGGACCGCCGCATTTCCGCCCACAACTATCGTGCGCTATGGAAAGCCCAGGACACGCTGCAACGGCTTGGCGTGATCAAGTCCGTGTTCGACGTGAACAAGCACATCGAGCCCAAGTTCATCCTCAACGTG
>Ga0190273_10000627_pt1 | contig 12864 bp, 9 predicted proteins | sample Popmic504IS_FD_134513 | JGI IMG/M metagenome (GOLD analysis project Ga0190273, IMG submission 134513) | Populus adjacent soil microbial communities from riparian zone of Shoshone River, Wyoming, USA - 504 IS | ecosystem: Environmental > Terrestrial > Soil > Riparian zone > Trees stand | place...
AGCTATATGAGACATTCTTGAGCGAGCAAACTATACCGCTGAATTCACTTAAGCCAGCCCACGATGGCCGGGCAGTGACGGTAGGTGGTGCTATTGGCGATGTCCGCGAAATTACTACCAAGAATGGTCAGAAGATGGCCTTCATCAAGATGGAAGACCAAGCGGGTGAGATTGAGCTTATCCTGTTCCCCGGCAGCTACCAGCGCACTTTGGGTCTGTGGGAACGCGACAAAGTCGTGTTGGTCCGCGGTAAAATATCCGCCAAGGACCGCGAGGGCAACATCGGCGAAGAGTTAAAGATATTAGTTGATGATGCTCGGGAGATCACACCTGAGCAAGCAGCTTTGTATCAGTTGACCGGCCGCAAGCAAAAGCCGTTGTCTGAAGGCCGCAAAAAAGTCTCTATTGCCGCTTTGACGGCCAAGCCAGGTGCTGCCACTACCAGTAGCAACCCTACAGCGCCACGGCCGATGGTTGTTGCTATGGCTACGGAACCAGCACCAGTAGCCGAGACCTCCAAACCAGTCCAGCCTCGGGTGTATATTCGGCTGGCCAATACCCAGGACCAGCAGATACTAATGAGCCTTAAGCAAACCATAGATGACCATACGGGACAGACCGATGTGGTATTAGTGTTGGGCGAAGCCAAGCAAGTAATCAAGCTACCTGGCGGCGTACATCAGGATGATGCTGTCATCGGCAAGCTGCGTACGCTTGTGGGTGCCGAAAACGTCAAATACCAGTAACATTCCTGCGGCGTTGTTGATGACTGGGACGTAGCTTGATCTTTTAGCGTTCATTTTTGGCATGTAACATATCCGGCGCATTATTAGCAGAGGCCAGGATGCCACGGATGCCTTACACGCATTTTTCCGTGATTCATCGCGGGTGGTTGTACCCTAGTTGATGAAGCCGGCGGTGCGGGTCAGTAGGCTGCTGATAACGAGGGCTGCGGCTACTGAAACATCTAAATATGGGTGGCGCAAGACGAACTTCTCGCCGTGTAGCACGACCCGGTGCAGGGCGCGCAGATGACGATAGACAAACAGGGCGACCGCTGCGGCTAAGACGGCGAAGACGGCGGCTACGCTTTGGGCGGGTACACTAGCGGCTACAGTTTCCAGGCGGGTGATACGATGAGTCTCCAAAGCGGCGGCGTTTCTGTTAGTCTCCGGGACAACGGCTTCAACCTGCATGGTGGCGTTATAGGCTAATTGTTGGTCTTCTGTAGGGGCAGGGGTTGCAGCTGATGCTACGGTTGGCTTGTCTTGAGCGGACGGAGCGGTTGCAGCAGCTTGCGACACTGCGGCTTTGGCAGCAGTGATTGGGGCACTGGCTGCTACAGCTGCAGGCTGGGCAGTTTTACCATACATAGCCACTACGATGGTTTGCTGGCCGTTAGATAGGTAATCCGGACTATTAGCGATACCAAAGCCAACATCTTGGAAGTTGGCGTTCAACAAGTTAGCCCGATGGCCGGGGCTGTTCATCCAGCCAGTAACGGTCGAGGTGCTGTTACTAAAACCATAGGCTAGGTTTTCGCCCACCGTTTGGTAGCTGTAGCCGGTGCTTGTTATGAACTGCCATGGTTCCTTGCCGTCCGGCGTAGTGTGTGACCAGTAATTGCGGGCTACCATGTCTTCGGCCTTGGCCTGGGCAGCTTGGTTCAGCTGGCCGTTCAATTGTAGGCCACCGACACCATTACCGCTGCGCTGGCCGTTTGTTTCGTCTAGTAGGCCAACCAACGAGGTGTTGACAGCATAACTTAAAACGTCTTGTTGGATAAAAGCGCTGCTAAGCGGCGTCCATAAAATATTCAATCCCAAGCCAATACTGGCTATGAATAACATAGGTAAAAAGGGCCAGTAGTGCTTGTCGTAATCTTTGTTGCGCTTATGATGCTGCGCTTGACGTTTACGATGGTGCGTTGGCACGGGTTTTTCTGTGTGTGGCGAGAGTACCATTTGACTCAAGCATAAGCCAAAAAGGCCAGCAAAGTCAATTGAAGCGACAGTGGTACAGCGCCATGGCAGCGGCTTGAACGACGTTGAACGATTCTTTGCTGCCAAACATCGGTATTTCCAGGATCGTATCCATCTGCGCCAACACCTCTGCCTCGACGCCTTCGACTTCCCGGCCAACCAGAATGGCGATTTTTTCGGGCACTTCAAAACCGGGTAGCTCAATGCTGTCTAAGCTTTGTTCGACGGCCGCCAAGGTATAGCCCTCAATTTTGAGTTTGCTAAGGGCATCATATATATCAGTTACGTGTTGCCATGGCTGGCTAGTTTCAGCGCCTAGTGCGGTTTTGCTGATTTGTTTGTGTAGCTTACGGGCTTCGTGGGGCAGGCGTGAGTCGGAAGAACCGTGTTCGGCGGGTACAGGGTATGGCGTGTAGCCGCCCAGTATAACCCGCCGTACGCCCAGGCCCTCGGCCGTGCGCAACAGACTGCCAACATTGTGGCAGCTGCGCAGATTGTGGGCGATCAGCACTATATCTTTCATTCGGCTTTCTATTGTACACCGTCTGCTTAAGATATAGGCTTCCGACTAACTTAAAATATTCTATGGTGACGGGTAAGCAAGCGCCACAGGCTGGCCGAAGGCCACCTGTAAAGCGCCCTGAGCTATAGAATATTTTAGGTTGCGTGTGGCTGTAACTATAGCCGAGGATAGCGCTCATGGTTTATACTAAAGCGTATGAGTGAAGACCTTCGCTACGACGAGGAGCAGTCAACCCTGCGCCGGGCCCGCTTGTTGGGCCTGAATTATGCCGATACCTCGCAGGTCCCCGACAAAGTGATATTCCCTGGCGTCATGGACAAAACCGATATGTACCGGCTGCGTATTGTGCCGCTCAAGGTTGACCAAAGTAATATCTTGTTTGGTATTACTACGACTACTTCGCAGCAGACCATGAAAGACCTGACTGCTAAATACCAGGACCAGCGCACTGCCTTTGCCTTGATTTCGGATGCCGGTTTCCGGGAGTATATGCGCCTGTACGACCCGCCAAAGAAGGTGGAGTACCAGAACATCGAGATCAATACTGCCGGTTCGCAGGAGTTGATCGAGCAAGTCTCGCATACCCTGGAGCAAGTGCGAGCGGCTGATATGTTGGCGTACCTGGTGCACCAGGCACATAAACTGAGCTCTTCGGACATCCACATAGAAACCCAAAAAGATTCAGTGCGTATTCGTTTCCGTATCGATGGCGTGTTGCACCCGATCGCCCATCTGACGTTCGAGAAATATCGTATTTTGCTGTCGGCTATTGCCTCAGCCGGCAATATTTCGACCGGTTCGCCAGAAGCCCAGCAAGGCCACATTGCCCAAAAAGTCAAAATGGCCGACGGCGCGGACGTAGATATCAACGTCCGTCTGGAAACAGTGCCGACGATCAATGGTATCGACGTAGTAATGCGTTTGTTCAATATGAGCCAAGACATGTACGTCCTGGATAAGCTTGGGCTGTCAACAGAGGAACGGGCCGTGGTCGATGGTATTATTAAAAAACCAAGTGGCCTGGTGATGGTAGTCGGTCCGACTGGTTCGGGTAAGACTACCACGCTGTACTCTATGCTAAATAGCTTGAATTCTGACGAGCGCAAGATTATTACAATTGAAGACCCGGTGGAGTACCAGTTCCACGGTATTGCCCAGATTCCCGTAGTGCACCAGAGTGAGACTGGCCACGATACTGGCTTTGCCGACAAACTACGCGCTGTATTACGCTTGGATCCGGATATCGTAATGGTTGGCGAGATCCGCGACACCGATACGGCGCGTACGGCACTGCAAGCCTCATTGACAGGGCACTTGGTGCTTAGCACCTTCCACGCCTCTTCAGCCGCAGCGGCCCTTACGCGTTTGATGGATGTGATCGGCCAAAACCCATTGTTCGTATCAGCTATCCGCTTAGTAATGGCCCAACGCTTGGTGCGCCGTTTGGACCAGAGTAGTAAAGTCGCCTATGATCCTGACGAGGCTACGCTGCGTGAACTGCGCAAGGTAGTTGACGGCTTGCCGGAAAATATCAAAAAACCCGACTTGAACGGTTTGAAGCTATACAAGCCTGGCAGTTCAGCCGAGAACCCTTATGGCTACACCGGCCAACTAGCTATCCGCGAGCAGTTTATGATGACCGGCGAGATACGTAAACTATTAGAGCAAACTACCGTAATCTTATCGACCCAAGACATAGAAGCTGCCGCCATTAAGAGCGGCATGCGCACTATGTTGCAAGACGGTGTCTTGAAAGCCATTGCTGGCGAAACCAGCCTGGAAGAAGTCTTCCGGGTTGTTGGCTAGCCCCTATTCTATGTAAGCTCTGCCGTGGTATAGGCTCGGATTTCGTCGTTAGTAGCTAATCCTGTTGGCGCGCTGTTAAAGCTATTCATAACAGGTAGTTTAATGGTGTAGATAGGCACATCAAGCTACCACTGGCGTAACAGATATGATATACTTGCCTGAAAGCGAAAAATAGTGTAAGGTGTATTAGATATGGAATCAATAATTCGTAAGTTTGAGCAGCAGTTTAAGAAAGGCGCAGTCGTTGGCGTCCAGTCAGGCGACACCGTGCGCGTGCACCAGAAGATCCGTGAAGGCGCCAAAGAGCGTGTCCAGATCTTCCAGGGCCTAGTAATCCGCACTGACCGCAAAGAGTCGCACACTAGCCGTATTACGGTTCGTCGTGTTACAGGTGGTATCGGCGTAGAAAAGAGCTTCTTGCTCCATAGCCCACTAGTACTGAAGGTCGAAGTTACCAAGCGTAGCAAGGTCCGTCGTAACTACCTAAGCTTTATGCGCCAGCGTACTGGTAAATCAGCCCGTTTGACTGGTTTGGACTTTGACAGCCGTGCTGTCAACGAGATCCACGATGTTGCTGCTGAAGCCGAAGAGGCTAAACTGGCAGAAGCTACTGCCAAAGCCGCTGAGGCTGAGGCCGCTGCTAAGGAAAACGTAGAAGCAGAGAAAATTGAAGCTCGCAAGGCTGAAATCGAATCTCGCGACAAATAATCCACGGATTTACAACGTACACTATAAAAACGCCCCACTCTAGGGGCGTTTTTATATACATTATATCTTTGGCTTACGATGCCCCTATCTGATAGGATAACCATATGATTATGGGGATTGATGAGGTTGGACGCGGTTGTTGGGCTGGGCCTCTGGTAGCTGGCGCAGTGGTTTTGCCGGATAATTATACTCATGATGTCAAGTCACCCTGGAAACTAGCCGATTCTAAGAAGCTATCACGTCATCAGCGTGAGCTGGCAGCTTTGGAAATTCCCAATATAGCTGTGGCGTATGGTTTGGGCTGGGTTAGCGCTACGGAAGTAGACGATGTTGGATTGACTGCCGCCGTGCGCCTGGCTATGGAACGCGCAGTCGAGGCTGCTGGCGTACAAGCCGAGCAGATTATAATCGATGGGTCGCTAAACTTTTTGGCGCACTTGCCGGGAACGCAGGCCTTGGTCAAGGCTGATGATAGCGTCCCGGCAGTGAGTGCGGCCAGCATTCTGGCCAAGGTGGCTCGTGACCAATGGATGGTGGCTGCCGAGAAGCGGTTTCCAGGGTATGGTTTTGGGCAGCACGTGGGTTATGGTACCGCTCAGCACAGTGCGGCTCTGAAGGAGCTTGGCGTCTGCGAATTGCATCGCCGCAGCTTTAAACCTATTGCCGCCCTGTGTTAGACTGCTGGCATTACAGACAAGGAGGTGGGTGATGCAGACGACATACATTGGTTCACGGGGCGAACAGGTGGCGGCAAGCTATCTCGATCAGCTTGGTTATGAAATCATTGAGCGCAACTGGCGTCGCCGGGAATGCGAAATAGACGTTGTAGCCCGCAAAGACGGCGTGCTGTATGTAGTGGAGGTTAAATATCGTCATAGCGATATCGCCGGTAGCGGTCTGGAATATGTTACAGCCCAGAAATTACGGCAAATGGGCTACGCTGCTAACCGTTGGGTAGCAGAAAACCGGTGGTCTGGCGAATACGTATTGGCGGCAGTCGAAGTAAGCGGTGACACGTTTGAGGTCACCGCTTTTATTGACTGTATTGAAGGCTAAGCGCTTGGCTGTTCAGGTTGGCTGGCAAAGAAAGCTTGGACGCCTTCTAAGTCGCGCTCAATCCATGTAATACGGCTTTCTAGCTCCTCGATGCCGAGGGTGATGTTTAGCTTAAGCGCTGGTTGGTCGATCATTGGCACGAAGAAGTCTTTGAACTCTTGGGCACGCTGACGGGTGTTTAGCGCGCTGGCGGCATAGCGAGGGAAGTAATCGTATGACTTGTCGCCGCCGAACATCTTCTCGATCCATGGCCATTCGCTGCGCATCCAGTTCCAGGCTAGGTCTTGGGTATAACGGTTGCGCATAAGCATGACTAACCAGTGGTCGACGTCCTGTGGACGCACTTTTTTACCATCTTTAAGCTGGGCTAGTAAGACGCCGCCGTTATCGGTGGAACGGGTTGCGCTTAGCGACCCCATTAGTTCTTGCTTGAGGTTCGGGTTATTAGTAGACGCCTCACGTGCTAGCAAGTAATCAAAAGCGGCTTGGTCGCCATAACGCACAGCCGCCGTAAAGACGATGCCGCGTAGTTCGGAATCGACGGCATTTTCGTTTTGCTTGTAAACTTCGAATAGCTCCAGGGCCCGGGCCTTGATGGCAGGATATTCGGCGTAGGTACCTAGGCCTAAGATGGTACCCCGTAGTTTTGTGTCATGGATGGATTCGCCATCTTTCGGTTCCCAACCCAAACGCTGGTACTGGCTTTCGATAAGCTCGCGGATATAGGCCTTGATCTGACCTTCGATAGCTGGGTCACAGTCTACAAAGCGCCGTGAGTCGCCGACGACTAGCGAGATAATGTCCCATACTGGCTCACTGTCTTCGGTGCGGTAGGCTTCTAGCAATTTAAGGGTTGTGGCTAGGCAATCGGCGCCGTTGCGCGCTAAGAGGCTGCTGTCGCTTAGCAGCATCAGGCGTTCGGCTTCGCTTAAAGTTTTGTTTTTAGCCTGCTCAGCTAGCCACGCCATGTGGTCTGGGGAGCTGTAACGCACGATGTAGTGACCAATGGCACCGTGGTTAATACGTACGTAATCACTCGAAGCCGTTTGGACAGATTGCTCGGATTTCTGGAGTAAGTCCAGCATGCCTTCGCCAGCCAACAGCGGTACTGGCCAGCGGCGTTCATCGGCTTTGCCGGCGTCTATCAAGAAGTGTTGTTGCGATAGGCTGACATTTTTACCTTCTTGGTGCACGGTTACCAGCGGGAAGCCAGATTGTTGTAGCCATGGGTTCATGAAGGTGGCGATGTCTTTGCCGCTGGCTTCGCCTAAGGCTGCCCACAAGTCGTCGCCGGTGGTGTTGCTATACGCGTGTTTTTTAAAGTACTGCGTTAGTCCGGCGCGGAAGTCATCCTCACCGATGTAGCTGCGTAACATGTTTATGAGACGGCCACCTTTGGCATAGACAATTGACGGGTCAAAGATCGAACTGATTTCGTCTGGATGGTTGACTTCGGTCTTGATCGACTGTACGCCTGGGATGCTATCGCGACGGAAGGCCGAGAGGCCTTCGTTGCCTATAAAGCTGTCGAAGATATGCCAGTCGGGGAAGAGGGCATCGACAGCAACGTACTCCATGACATTTGCAAAGCTTTCGTTGAGCCATAGGTCATTCCACCACTTCATAGTAACTAGGTTGCCGAACCACTGGTGCGACAATTCGTGGGCTACCACCAGGGCGACGACTTCGCGGGCGCTTTGCGACACTGTCGCCGGGTCGGCAATCAAGCATGATTCACGATAGGTGACTAATCCCCAGTTTTCCATGGCGCCGGCCGAAAAGTCTGGGATGGCAATCATATCGCACTTTGGCAATGGATAGGGGATGCCATAGTAATCATTAAAGAATTCGACTGAGCGTTTGCCGACATCCAATCCGAAGTCGAGGGCTTCAGGGGTGTGGGCGCTGGTGGCGTACACTGAGACCTTGACGCCATCAGCGGTCGTGGCGGTTTTCTTTTGCAGGTCACCGATTACAAAGGCCAGAAGATAGGTGGACATCCGAGGCGAGGTTTGGAATGTGCTTGTGAGCCGGCCATCGCTGGAATTTTGTGAGGTAGAAGGCATGTTGGACAGCACTGTTTTGCCGTCGGGAGTGGTCAGCTTGAGGTCAAAAGTGGCTTTAGCTTCCGGTTCGTCAATGCAGGGGAATGCTTCGCGTGCATGGTGGCTTTCTAACTGTGTGGAGACTAAGGTGTGCGTCGTTCCCCCGATCGTGTAATTACTGAGGTACACGCCATGCATGGAGTCCTGTATAGGTGCCTCGTATTCGATAGTGACCGTTAGATCTCCAGCGTATAGCAGAGCTTCGGTATGCAGGCGTACTTCATTGTAAGATTTTTGTATATTAATGCGTTCCACGGTAACAGCTTGGTCGCCCAGCTTTTTGTCATGTCGGACAATGGTTGCTTTAGTTAGCTTGAGGTATTTACTGTGGAACGTTAACCGTTGGCTTGGCCGGCCGGTTTTTTTGCCAGTGATAATAGCTGTACCATGGATGACCTTTTTATCAAGGTCAAGGTCCATAGCTAAGTCGTAATGCTCTGGCTGGAAGTTTTTGTATAAACGTGAAACGGATTTAGTCATTGCTCTATTGTAACCATCGTATGGTGGTCTAAACAACCTCGTATGCGTAACCCAAGGTTAGATCCATGCCGGGCTACCTATTAATTGACTTCAACGCTTTCTTACTGTAAAGTTAGTTGTATTAGGTCGGCCGGCAGGTCGGCTTTTTTCGTATCGGAGATATGTAGCCATAGTCTTATACAAGACGAAAAAACGCTACGATGGATCATAAAGGAAAGAAAAGAGACATACCCATGGATTTGGATATTAAACAACTGGCTGTTGCCGTCAAGGCAATCGCTGAAGAAAAGAACCTACCAGAGGACACTGTACAACTGATTGTTGAACAGGCTCTGGCAGCGGCCTACCGCCGTGACTATGGCGAGCGTGAACAAGAAATCCGCGTAACCATGAACTTGAACACTGGCGACGTTGACGCCTACATTAGTAAGGAAGTTGTCGAGGAAGTCGAGAACGCTGCCTATGAAATGACTTTGTCAGAAGCCCAAGTCATGAAGAAGGATGCCGCCCTCGGCGATTTGATCGAAGTCCATCAAAAAGTCGAATCCTTTGGACGTGTGGCCGCCCAGACGGCTAAGCAGGTCATTTTGCAGCGCCTACGCGAAGCAGAGCGCGAGATTGTGCTAACTGAGTTCGAAGACAAGATCGGTACCGTTATCAATGCGACTGTAAACCGTGTCGAGAGCAACATCGTGCGTATCGACCTTGGACGCGCCCAGGGTATTATGCCCCGCAGCGAACAGATACAAGGTGAGCGTTATTATCCAGGTCAGCGCTTGAAGGTGTACCTGAAGGACGTTGAGCGTGATTTCCGTGGCCCGCAGCTAGTTGTTAGCCGTGGTAACCGTGAATTCATGGAATGGCTGTTCCGTGCCGAAGTGCCGGAAATGGAGAATGGCGCCGTAGAAATTAAGAACGTCGCCCGCGAAGCTGGTGTCCGCAGCAAGATCGCTGTTGCTAGCAATGTCTCCGGCGTTGATCCCGTCGGTACCTTCGTCGGCGGCCACGGTACGCGCGTCAACGCTGTAATGAGCGAAGTGGGTGAGCAAGAGAAGATTGATATTGTAGTCTGGGATGAAGATCCAGCTACCTATATCGTCAATGCCCTGAGCCCTACTAAGGTGGCCCGCGTTGTGATCGAAAACGGCAAAGCCAGAGTATTCGTACCGGAAGACCAGCTCAGTATTGCTATCGGACGCAGCGGCCAGAACGTTCGTCTAGCCAGTAAATTAACTAGTTTGGAGATTGATATCGAAGCTGAAAAAGAAGCCGCACCCGTTCCAGAGGCCACTATTGAGGCTAAGTCCGTAGTGCAAAAGCTTAAGAAGAAGAGTGAGTTAGAGAATAACTTGCTAAGCGCTATCGAAGAGCACGGCGAATAAAGCCAGCTCGACTTTAGCAAAAAGACCGTGCCACAGGCACGGTCTTTTCTGTTGTATTCGATGAAAACTGCGTAGGGCGTGTCAATGATGTATGGTCTAATACAATATCTTGTATTAGCACTCTTGACACAAGAGTGCTAATTGCTATGATGGAATATAGGATATACATCCTATTTATTGATTGAGGGAATGGCGACTTAAATTATTTCTCGATACCCAGCCTAATTATAGAAATACACGAGAAATATCACAGCCGTCCCACAGTAAAAGGTGGAATAATAGACATGATGCCAAACGATAACAATTTCCAAGATTTTTTGAACCACCTAACCAATAATGCATTGGCTAGTTTGAAGCATGCGGATGCTATAGCCCGTAGCTTTGGTAGTGCCTATGTTGGTACTGAGCATTTACTGCTGGGCGTGCTAGCCCAAGATTCTAGCATGGGTGCTAAAATTTTAGAAAATGCTGGCGTAACGCTGGAGCGGGCCCGCACTGCCCTGAATTTGACGCCAAAAAACCTAGTTATTAATATGGGCGCCAAAGGTTTGAGTGAAACCGCTAAGCTAACCTTGAAAATGGCTTATGACACAGCACAAGACTACGCCCAAGAATTTTGTGGCACCGAGCACATCTTGTACAGCATTTTGAGCCAAAAAAGCGCCCGTGCGACTATCTTGCTGCGCGATATGAATATTGATGTCGATTCATTAACGGGTGAGCTGGAAAACTTCTTGAACCAGCAACAATACGATGATAATGGCAATGAAGACGGCAACGGTCGTCGTACTACGACTAAAAAGGCACGTAAGACTGCACTGGACTTTTACGGTACCGACTTAACCGCCCAAGCACGTTCCGGCAAACTTGACCCTGTAGTTGGCCGTGAGCCGCAAATTCGTCGTGTTGTCACTATCTTGAACCGCCGGACTAAGAACAACCCTGTACTGATTGGAGAACCGGGCGTCGGTAAGACGGCTATCGTTGAAGGTCTGGCCCAGCGCATCATTGCAGAAGACGTACCAGATAGCCTGCTCGACAAGCGTATTGTGATGTTGGATTTAGCTGGTATGATTGCCGGCACTAAATACCGCGGTGAATTTGAAGAGCGCTTAAAAAAAGTTATGGCTGAGCTAGAAAAAGACACCCGTACGATTGTCTTTATTGATGAGCTGCACTTAATCGTCGGCGCCGGTGCTGCCGAAGGAGCGTTGGACGCTGGCAATATCCTGAAGCCGGCACTGGCCCGCGGCAAGATCCAAGTCATAGGCGCGACTACTACGGTTGAATACGCTAAGCACATCGAGAAAGATGCCGCTTTGGAACGTCGCTTCCAGCCTGTGCAAGTACCTGAAACCACGCCGGCCGAAACACTGGCTATTTTAAAGGGATTACGTAAGCATTACGAAGCATTCCACAGTGTACAAATCAGTGATGAGGTCTTGGAAGAGACCGTTACTTTGGCTAAGCGTTACATCAATGACCGCTTTATGCCGGACAAGGCTATCGACTTGCTGGACGAGACTTCGGCCCACCTGCGCGTCGAACGGGGCAAGACTTCCCCAGAAGTCCGTAAACTACAAAAAGAGCAGAAATTGGTCAATGCGCGGATCGAAGAGGCTGTTGATGCCGAGGACTACGAGCGGGCTGCCCGCGAAAAGCAACGGGCTAGCCAGATCACCGATGAGCTAGAGAAATTAAGTACCACGCATAAGGCCGCTAAGCCATTGGTAGTGACTACCGACGATATTGCCCAGGTAGTGTCGCGCATGACTGGTGTGCCTGCGACTAAGGTAATTAGCGCCGAAGCAAAATCTTTGTTACTGCTAGAAAAGACACTTGGCAAATACGTTATTGGCCAGGCTGAAGCGGTAGAGGCTGTGTCCCGAGCTATCCGTCGTAACCGTTCAGGTATTAGTAGTGAAAAACGTCCTGTAGGATCGTTCATTTTCTTAGGCCCAACCGGCGTTGGTAAAACTGAACTGGCTCGCGTTTTGGCCCGTGAATTCTATGGCTCGGAAAATGCCTTGGTAAAAATTGATATGTCAGAATTTGGCGAACACCACACGGTTTCCCGCTTGGTAGGTGCTCCAGCCGGTTATGTTGGATACGACGAAGGTGGCCAATTGACCGATAAGATCCGCCGCCAGCCATACAGCCTGGTATTGTTCGATGAGATTGAAAAGGCCCATCCAGATGTCTTTAATATGCTTTTGCAAGTGCTGGAGGATGGTTACTTGACTGACGCCAAAGGCCGCAAGATTGACTTTACTAATACGATCATTATCATGACTAGCAATATTGGTGCCGAAAAGCTCCAGAAGGAAGCTAACCTTGGTTTTCAGGCTAGTAATACCAATGACTTTGACGACCTAGACGCTTTACACGAGCGTAATAAGAGCAAAGTGCATGACGAGCTCAAGAAAATGATGCGTCCTGAACTATTGAACCGTATTGATAAGACCATAGTATTCCGTGGCCTTACCAAAAAAGATATTTACAGGATTATCGACCTGCAGATTGACGAGCTCCGCCGACGGTTACAGAAACAGGGTCTGGGTATCCAAGTCACGCCTCAGACTAAGCAGTATTTGCTTGACCATGGTTACGAAGCTAAAAATGGTGTCCGCCCGCTACGCCGTCTTATCCAGGATACGATTGAAGACCAAATTGCTTCATCATTATTGAATGATGAGTACCAGAGGGGTGAAATTATACGCGTCTCGGCCCGCAATGGCGCATTGGCATACGCTGCTACGGCAGAATAGAAGCTGTAGCTGCCGAGCGCAGATTTGGCTATACTATAGTGCATGACCGTTAGG
>Ga0190273_10000628_pt1 | contig 12837 bp, 13 predicted proteins | sample Popmic504IS_FD_134513 | JGI IMG/M metagenome (GOLD analysis project Ga0190273, IMG submission 134513) | Populus adjacent soil microbial communities from riparian zone of Shoshone River, Wyoming, USA - 504 IS | ecosystem: Environmental > Terrestrial > Soil > Riparian zone > Trees stand | place...
GCCACTCTCGGCCACGTCAAGCAGAATCCGGACGACCGCTACGAGATGACCAAGAGCGGCCGCACCTGGCTGGACCCGCGCTCGGACACCTACGTCGGCGACTTCCTCGCCGACACCTACGAGTACTGGGACTGGTACGCGCGGCTGGAGGACCTGGTCCGCGACGGCACCCACGCCGAGCTGCACGGCAAAGAGGCCGACGATCCCTACTGGGAGTCCTACATCCGCGGTCAGTACCAGGTCGCGCGCCTCTCGAGCGCCGAAGTGGCGAAGGGCATCCCGCTCGCCAAAGGGGCCCACTCGATCCTCGACGTCGCCGGCGCCCACGGCGAGTTCTCGATGGCGCTCTGCCGCCGCCACGAGGGGTTGCGGGCGACGATCGTCGACCTGCCGGGCAGCGCCAAGGTGGGGGAGAAGATCGTCGCCGAGAACGGGATGAGCGACCGCGTCCGCCACCTGGTCGGCGACATGTTCGAGGTCGACTACGACGGTCACTACGACGGCGCCCTCTGCTTCAACATCATCCACCACCTCTCACCGGAGCAGATGCGGTCGCTCTTCGCCCGCATTCGCGCGGTCCTGCGGCCGGGCGCGCCATTCGCGGTTCTCGACCTCTACGACCGTCCCGCCGGCGAGCGCGCCAACACCGCCTCGATCCTCGGGCTCTTCTTCCACCTCACCTCCGGCGCCGACACCTACACCGTCGAGGAGGTCTCCCGCTGGATGGGGGAGACCGGCTACGGCAGCGTCGACGTGAAGTCCTTCCGGACCCTGCCGGACCTGCGGCTGCTGGTCGCAAAAGCCGTCTGAAAGATCCCTCTCAGTCACCCCGCTCTGTGATGGCGGGCACACATGGAACTGCCGTAAAGCCTCACGGTTTTGCGCTTGCTCACAAAACGCAAACACTTCACTTGGATATTGCTCATCTTGCTCGCCTTCCCGGCAGCCGCGCTGGCGGCCGGAAGCGGGGACTCGGACGCGGGGCTCAGCGTCGGCCCGGCGCAGGTGGTGCCGATCGCGCCGCTGCAGCGGCCGGTCGACCGCTTCCAGCGGGTCGTCCGCGCGATCGCCAGCGACATCCGCGCCGAAGAACGGGCCGCTGCCCGCAAGCGGGAGCGAGAGCGGGAAGAAGAGTTCGCCGAGTTGCCCGGCGGCGTCTCGCTCTCGACCCTGGAAGCGATCGCATCCTGCGAGTCGGGCGGCGATCCCACGATCGTCTCCTCTGACGGCACCTACCGCGGCAAATACCAGTTCGACTACGGCACCTGGGAATCGATGGGCGGCAGTGGCGACCCCGCCGCCGCAACCGAGGCCGAGCAGGACTACCGCGCCGCGCTCCTCTACGCAGCCTCCGGCTCGAGCCCCTGGCCCGTCTGCGGCTGACCAGCGTCGGCGTTCGTCCTTTGTGCCCCAGGCGGGGAACAAAGGACGAACGCCGAGCGCGGTTCTACGATCCGCCTCGTGAGCGAGGAGAAAGTTCCGGCGCCCGATCCCGAGGGGCCTAAGCGCAAGCCGCCGAAAGAGGCGATCGCCGAGGCGCGGGTGCGGGTGCCGACCCGCGGCAACCGCAAGCTGGAGAGCTTCCTCGAGGCTGTGAACTCCGACGAGCAGGTGCGGGCCTGGTGGTACATGACCCAGGTCCACGCCGAGCGGCTGGGGATGTCGGACCACTCCTGGGTCCACATGCAGATCGTCCTCAACATCGCCCTGCGGCTGCTGCGGCTGCTGGTCCGGGCGGGGGTGGAGCCGGCGATGGTCGCCGATCACGGGATGCGCGACCGCGACGCCGAGGTGGTGGTAGCCGGCGGCGCCCTCCTCCATGACGTCGGCATGTCGATCCACCGTGCCGACCACGAGGCCTACTCGCTCTTCCTCGCCAGCGGGGCCCTCGAACGCCTCCTCGCCGACGCCTACCGCCAGCCCGAGCGCACCGTCGTCGCCTCCGAGATCCTCCACGCGATCATCGGCCACCGCCGCCGCGGCGAGCCCTACACGCTCGAGGCCGGCGTCGTCCGCGTCGCCGACGCCCTCGACATGGCCCAGGGCCGCACCCGCATCCCGCTGGAGAAAGGCCACGAGGGCATTCACTCGATCTCCGCCGCGGCGATCGACGAGGTGCGTATCGAGGCCGGCGAAGACCGCCCGATCAAGATCGAGATCCAGCTCAACAACTCCGCCGGCATCTTCCAGGTCGACGACCTCCTCGCCACCAAGATCCGCGGCACGCCGCTGGAGGGCAAAGTCGAAGTGGTCGCCAAGGTGGAGGGCGAAGCCGAGAAACGGCTTCTCACCGGCTTCAGGCTGTCCTAAGCAATCTCTTTAGACCCACGGGGTGTGAACCGCAGGGCCCCCGCTTGGCTCGCTAGCCTCTTTTCGGTACTGGGAGGTGCCATTACGGCTTCAAAACGACCAGCTACCCATGCCGAGCGCGCCGAAGGCGCTAAACGCGAGTCCCGATACATCGATTTCAAGAGCAGCTTCGATCCTGCTGATAGCGGCGAGTGGGTTGAGCTCATCAAGGACTTCGCGGCGCTGGCGAACTCAGGGGGTGGTGCACTCGTCATCGGCGTCGACAACAGTGGCGGGGCATCGCACGCTGACCTGAGTTCGGTTCTGAACCTTGATCCCGCCAAGATCACCGACAAGCTTGCCAAGTACACCGACCAACATTTCTCTGACTTCGAGATCAAGGAGATCGAGAGGAGTGGTCAAAAAGCTGTGGTGATTGAAGTTGGCGCGTCGTCCGAGTTATTGATCTTCTCGTCGCCGGGGACCTATCCCAACCCGGAGAAGCCAGATCGGCAAAAGACGGCATTTGGTCGCGGAACGATTTATGTGCGGCACGGCGCGAAGAGTGAGCCGGCTACTGGCGCCGATATCGCGGCTTTCTTGGAGAGGAGACTGGACGAAATCCGCGAGAAGTGGCTTAGCGATATTCGGAGGGTAATTACGGCACCTCCGGGGACCGAGCTGGCGATGTTTGAACGTACGGCCTCCGGCGAGGGGGGGGAGCCGATCGAGATCCGGCTGACCGAAGACCCAATGGCACCCGCCTTCGGCAAGCTCAATCCGGATCAAACCCATCCCTATCTCACGAAGGACTTGATAAGGACCGTGCAGAGCAGACTTTCACCGGACCGGATCTTCAACTCTCACGATGCGGCCTGCGTCCGGGTCATTTACGAAATTGAGCCGGACAGGAAACCCGAGTTCATTCACATTCCTAGGTTCGGCTCGCCCCAATACAGCGACGCCTACGTGGATTGGCTCGTAAGTCAGCCGCAGAAGTTCTTCGACGATGCTCGGTCGCGGTACTACGACCTTCGGCATCTATGACGCGGTTGCGCGAGCCTTTGGGTTCGGACGCTAGTTAAAGCGCGCCAGGTCAGCCCGGCGCTGATCCTTGCGCTTCTCCAGCTTGTTCTGGATCAGCGAGAGGACGATCACCAGGGCGGCGAAGAAGAAGATCACGCCGAAGCAGAAGAAGGTCACGGTCTTGTCCGTCGTGGGGCCGGCGAGGCCGACGCCCTCGCTCGCCAGGGCCGCGGGGGCGGCGACGAGCATCAGGGCCCAGATCGAGGCCAGAGTTGCGGCGGTGCGCTTCACGGGCGGGAATTTAGCGCACCCTTAGGCGGGGCGGCATAGGATGCCCGCCGATGTCGAACCTCGAGGCGCTCCTGCTGGGGGTGGTCCAGGGCCTGACCGAGTTCCTGCCGATCTCATCCTCGGGCCATCTAATCCTGGTCCCGTGGCTACAGGACTACACGTTCCTGCAGAACCACGAGGCCTTCAACAAGACCTTCGACGTCGCCCTGCACGCCGGCACGCTGGTCGCCGCCGTGGCCTACTTCCGGGTCGAGGTGGTGATGCTGGTGCGCGGCTTCTGGCAGGCGCTGCGGCAGCGGGCGATCAGGACGCAGGAGCAGCGGCTCGCGGTGACGATCGCGATCGGCACGGTTCCGGCGGTGATCGCCGGCGGCCTCGGCTCCAGCTTCATCGACGAGCACCTCGGCGAGCCCTGGATGATCGCGATCCAGCTGATCCTCTTCGGCGCCCTGCTCGGTTACGCCGACCGGATGCCGGAGCGGCGCGACCTCGGCGACACCGGCCTGCGCGACGGCTGGATCGTCGGCCTCGCCCAGGTGCTGGCGCTGGCGCCCGGCACCTCGCGCTCGGGGATCACGATCACCGCCGCCCGCTGGCTCGGGCTCGACCGCGACGCCGCTGCCCGCTTCTCCTTCCTGCTGCTGATCCCCGCCGTCGCCGGCGCCACCCTCTACAAGGCCGCCAGCGCCGTCAACGAAGGCCTCCCCGACGGCGTCGCCGGGCCGATGATCGTGGGGACGATCGCCGCCGCCGTCTCCGGCTACTGGGCGATCTCCTTCCTCCTGCGCCTGGTGCGGACGACCAGCTACCGGCCCTTCGTCCTCTACCGCTACGTGGTCGGGATCGCGGTGCTGCTGATCATCGCCACCGGTCTGCGCCCCGCCACGTTCTAGAAGCGGCGTTTCCGCAAATTCGGGGTGGGCCCGCGCCCACTTGTGAAAAGGCTGTGAACGCAGGCGGTTCGCGCCTTCTCCGTGCATACACTGTGTCTATCCGCATCGCCGTGATCGACACCGACAGCGGCTTCGTCACCGTCCTTGCCAAGCGTGCCGAAGTCGCCGGCTGGAGCCTCAGCCACAGCAGCGGGCCCGTGCCGCCGCGCGACCTCGTCGCGATGAAGCTGAACGCCCTGCTGATCGACCCGGCGGTGCTGGGGGACGAAGCCTGGAGCTATCTCGACCGCGTCGCCTCGATGCTGCCCGAGCTCGGCCTCGTCGTCGTCACCGGCCGCTCCACCGTCGCCCAGCGGGTCCGCGGCCTGCGGCTCGGGGTCGACGACTGGATGACCAAGCCCTGCCATCCCGAGGAGGCGATGGCGCGGATCGAAGCCGTCAGCCGCCGGCATACCCGCGGCCGCCGCGAGGCAACGGGCGCGCCCCTCAACACCGGAGAGCTGGAGATTCGGCCCGACCGCTTCCAGGCCTTCGTCGGCAAAGAGCCGCTGGAGCTGACCCGGCGCGAGTTCGAGCTCCTCTACCTGCTTGCCGAGGAGCGCGGCCAGGTGCTGGAGCGGGAGAAGATCTACCAGCGGGTCTGGGGCTACGCGATGGCCCACGGCGACCGTTCGGTCGACGTCTTCGTCCGCAAGCTGCGCCAGAAGCTGGAGAAGCGCTCGCCGAGCTGGGCCTACATCCACACCCACTTCGGCATCGGCTACCGCTTCGAGCCCGAACCGGCCGGGATCGTCGAGGAGGAGCTGCGGCCCGCGCCGGCCGAGCCGACGCCCCTCGCAGCGGACGTTTCACAGCCTTTTCACAAGCTGACTACCCCTAAGTAACAAGCTGGGCATCGACCGCTGGGAGCCTGGCTCCCAGCTATGTCGAACGAAACTCAAGGGAGTCTGATGCCCAGCTCTAGATGGTTTGTGGTGATCGCCTCTGCTGTGATCCTCGCCCTCGGCGTTGCCGCCTGCGGGTCCAGCGGCAGCGATGACACCGGCGGTGGCGGTTCCTCCTCCGGCGGTGGCGAAGTGAGTGGCGAAATCGCCGGTGCCGGCTCGACCGCCCAGCAGGCGGCGCAGGAAGCCTGGATCGCCGAATTCGAGAACGAAAACTCCGGCGCGACGCTCTCCTACGACCCGGTCGGGTCCGGCGGCGGTCGCGAACAGTTCCTCTCCGGCGGGGTCGCCTACGCGGGTAGCGACGCGGCGCTCTCGACCGAAGAAGGCGAACTCGAAAAAGCCGAAAAACGCTGCGCCCCCGGCGAGCTGATCGAGGTCCCGGACTACATCTCGCCGATCGCGATCATCTACAACCTGCCCGAGGTCGAAGCGCTGCAACTCGACCCGGAGACCCTGGCGAAGATCTTCGCCCAGGAAATCGCCAGCTGGAACGACCCGGCGATCGCCAAGGACAACCCCGGGGTCGACCTGCCCGACACCCGCATCACCCCGGTCAACCGCTCCGACGAGTCGGGCACGACGGAGAACTTCACCGAATACCTCTCCGAGGTCGTGCCGAGCGTCTGGAAGTTCGAAGTCAGCGGCGACTGGCCGGTGAAGGGCGGCGAAGCCGCCTCGGGTACCTCCGGCGTGGTCGAAGCGGTCAGCGCCGGCGAAGGCACGATCGGCTACGCCGACGCCAGCCAGGCCGGCGAACTCAGCTCCGCCAAGGTCAAGGTCGGCGGCGAATGGGCCGAGCCGACCCCGGAGGCCGCGGCCAAGGTCCTCGAGGAGTCTCCTCTCGACGAGGAACTGAGCCCCGGCAAGTACACGTTCGCCTACAAACTCGACCGCAAGACGGAGAGCGAGGGGACCTACCCGATCGTCCTCACCTCGTACCTGATCGCCTGCACGAAATACGGCTCGGCTTCCGAAGCCGAAGCGGTGAAGGCGTACGCCGAGTACCTGATCAGCCCAGAGGGACAGGAGCTGGCGGCTGAGGTGGCCGGCTCGGCTCCGCTCTCCCCGGCGCTGACGAAGAAAGTGATGCCCGCCGTCGAAGCGATCGCAGCGGGCTAGGGGGGACGTGGCCTCGGTCGACACCACGACCAACGCGGGCCAGTTGCTGGCGGCGGCGTCCGGAGGGCGCCGCCGCCTCGGCGACCGCGTCTTCTCCCGCACCGCGGTTCTCGCCGCGGTGACGATCCTGGTGCTGCTGGCCGGGGTCGCGATCTTCCTCCTCTCCGAGGGCCTGCCGGCCCTCACCGCCAGCGCCTCCGAGCTGCCGGAAGGCAAGACCTTCCTCGACTACGTCGCCCCGCTCGCCTTCGGCACGGTCCTGGCGGCGACGCTCGCGGCGGTGATCGCGGTTCCGCTCGCGGTCGCGGCGGCGCTCTTCATCACCCACGTCGCGCCGCCGCGGATCGCGCTCACGCTCGGCTACCTGGTCGACCTGCTGGCGGCGATCCCGAGCATCATCTACGGCCTCTGGGGCATCTTCGTCCTCGGCCCGAAGATGGTGCCGGTGATGAAGTGGCTGGAAGCGAAGCTCGGCTTCCTTCCCTTCTTCGACGGGCCGGCCTCGGTCACCGGCCGGACGATGCTGGTCGTCGGCCTGGTGCTGGCGGTGATGATCCTGCCGATCGTCTCCGCGGTCGCCCGCGAGGCCTTCGCGCAGACGCCGCGCCGCCTGCGGGAAGGCGCGCAGGCGCTCGGCGCCACCCGCTGGGAGATGATCCGGATGACGGTGCTGCCTTTCGGCCGCTCCTCGGTGATCAGCGGCGCGATGCTCGGGCTCGGCCGCGCCCTGGGGGAGACGATGGCGGTGACGATCATCCTCTCGGTCTCCGGCGCCGTCACCTTCAACCTGATCAGCCAGGCGAACCCCTCGACGATCGCCGCCAACATCGCCCTCGACTTCCCCGAGTCGAGCGGCCTCGCGATCAACGCGCTGATCGCCACCGGCCTCGTCCTCTTCGCGATCACCCTGGTCACCAACATGGGGGCGCGGTGGATCATCGCCCGCCAGCAGGGGGAATAGGGATGGAGAGCTCGGTTCAGAGCCTTGGTCAGGACGGCTCTTCGCGGCTGCTCGCCAGCGGCCTCGGCTGGCGCCGCCGCGCGGTCAACATCGTGATGACGGCGCTGATCGCCGGCGCCTTCGTGTTGGCGATGCTGCCGCTCTTCTCGCTCGTCTTCGAGGTCGCCAAGCGCGGCATCCCCGGCCTCAGCCTCGAATTCTTCACCGAGGATGCGCGCGGCGTGGTCGGCGGCGGTGGCGCCTCCCACGCGATCATGGGGACGCTGGTCATCACCGGCGTCGCCGCGGTGATCTCGGTCCCGATCGGGATCATGGCGGCGATCTACCTCAACGAGTACGGGACCGGGCGGCTGCGGCGGGCGCTCACCTTCTTCGTCGACGTGATGACCGGGATCCCCTCGATCGTCGCCGGCCTCTTCGCCTACGCGCTCTTCGAGATCTTCTTCGGGCCGGGAATCCGGCTCGGGGTGATGGGGTCGGTGGCGCTCTCGGTGCTGATGACCCCGATCGTCATCCGCTCCGCCGAGGAGGTCTTGAAGATCGTCCCCGACCACCTGCGCGAGGCCTCCTACGCGCTGGGGACGCCGAAGTGGAAGACGATCACCAAGATCGTCCTGCCGACCGCCTTCGCCGGTCTCGTCACCGGGGTGATGATCGCGATCGCCCGGATCGTCGGCGAGACGGCGCCGCTGCTGGTCACGACCGGCGTGGTCGACTCGATGAACACCGACCCCTTCGACGGCCGCATGCAGAACCTGGCCGTGTACGCCTACAACGAGTACCGCTCGCCCGGGGTGATGAAACAGGCCGCCTACGACAAGGCGTGGGCCGCCGCCCTGACCCTGATCGCGATCGTGATGATCCTCAACGTCGCCGCCCGGCTCGTCTACCGGCGGTACAAGACCGAGATTCGATGAGAGTCGAAGGAAGGAAGCTGAGATCGATGCTGGGAGCAGCGACGAAGAAGCAGAAGCGCAGTGATTCGGAGCCTGGGGCGGAGACCGGGAGGGGCGAGATGAGCGAATCCCGGCCGACCCCTGCCACCTCGACCGAGGCGGCCGCCGTTCCCGGCCGCCGCGCCAAGACGATCGAGGTGCGCGCCGTCGACCTCTTCTACGGCGACTTCCAGGCGGTCGAAGGGGTGACGATGACGATCGAGCCGAACAAGGTGACGGCGCTGATCGGCTCCTCCGGCTGCGGCAAGACGACTTTCCTGCGCTCGCTCAACCGCATGCACGAGCTGACCCCCGGCGCCCGGGTTCAGGGTGAGGTCACCCTGGACGGCGAGGACATCTACGACGGTCGCGTCGACCCGGTCGCGGTGCGGCGCCTGATCGGGATGGTCTTCCAGCAGCCGAACCCCTTCCCGACGATGTCGATCTACGACAACGTCGCCGCCGGCCTCAACCTCAACGCGAAGAAGGTGAGCAAGACGCAGAAGGACGGCGTGGTCGAGCGCAGCCTGCGGGGGGCCCATCTCTGGGAGGAGGTCAAGGACCGGCTCGACAAGCCCGGCGGCGGCCTCTCCGGCGGCCAGCAGCAGCGGCTCTGCATCGCCCGGGCGATCGCGGTCGAGCCCGAGGTCCTGCTGATGGACGAGCCCTGTTCGGCGCTCGACCCGGTGGCGACCCTGGCGGTCGAGGACCTGATCGCCGAGCTGAAGAACCGCTACACGATCGTCGTCGTCACTCACAACATGCAGCAGGCGGCGCGGGCGAGCGACGTCACCGCCTTCTTCAACCTCGACGAGACCGGCAAACCGGGTCACCTGGTGGAGATGGGGCCGACCGAGGAGATCTTCACCAACCCGAAAAAGAAAGAGACCGAGGACTACGTCAGCGGTCGCTTCGGCTGAGGAGGGCTAGGGATGCCGGAAGTGGCGCGCGCCGAGTACCTGGAGGAACTGGCCAATCTGGAGGCGAGCGCGCTCGGCGGGCTCGACCTCGTCAGCATCGCCCTCGGGCGGACCCTGGAAGCGGTCGAGCACCAGGACGTCGAGCTGGCGCAGCTGGTCGTCGCCGACGACGACCGCATCGACGGCCGCTATCTCGAGGTGCACCAGGCGCTGATCACGCTGCTGGCGACCCAGTCGCCGGTGGCCACCGACCTGCGCCTGATCTCCTCGCTGTTGCACGTGCTGAAGAACATCGAGCGGATGGGCGACCAGTGCGTCAACGTCTGCAAGGTGATCCCGATCTCCGGCAACGAGCCGCCGGCCGACCGGGAGATGGTCGAACTGATCCTGAAGATGGGCCGTCAGACGAAGGCGCTGATCATGCAGGCGAAGCGGGCGTTCGAAGGGCGCGACGTCGAGATGGCCCAGGATCTGGTGCGCCAGGACGACGTCGTCGACAACCTCAACCGCGACTGCTTCCGGCTGGCGCTGGAGCTCGGCGACGACGCCGACAAGCGCGAGTGGGCGATGACGATGCTGCTGGCGGCGCGGGCGCTGGAGCGGACGGCGGATAACGCGGTCGACATCGGCGAGCAGGTCGCCTTCGTGGTCACCGGGCTGTTCCGCGAGTTCGAGGACGCCTCGCACCCTTCCGCCTGAACGATCCCGCCTGGGCAGGTTTCCGCAACTAAAGTCGCTCCCCACGGGGTAGCGTGTGGACTCGCGGCGGAAGAAATCGAAACTCGGGAAGGGGGTTGCCGACGCACTGGCGATCCTCAGAAAGGTCCCTGCGCGAGTTCGGGAGCTAATCGCCCTCAATCCCTCGAAGAGCAGGCGCTTCAGGCGCTGCATTGTGGTGACGGTGACGCTCGGCTTGGCGATCGTGGTCGCATACCTCTTCCTGCTACGGGAGCCGGTATCCGGCTCGGTGGTGGGTCATTACCCCGCCCCCGGATTGCCAAGTGAAGTTCAAGGCATCTCCGGTAAGTCGCAGATCGAACTCATATCGCGAGACCTCGAAGTTCAGGACAAGGGGGGATTTCCCCTGGCGGAGGGCCGGCGGGGCGGCGGTTTCGATCTTGAGCTCTCCACGACCGCCAGCGCCTGTCGTCGGCTGAAGAAGCTGCTCGGAGGCGGCTGCGGCGACACGCAGGGCTCGTCAGTTCCCGCTCCCGAAAGCTTTCGCGTTCGTGTCGTGCGAGGTACCGCGCCCTTGCGCGTTGAGGTGGAGGGAAACGAGCTCAGGACCCTCCAGATGTCCCAGGGGTCTCGGGCGACTGAGCAGAGGGTCCCTACCGAGTGGGCGCTGCGGGAGGATGCTCGCAGCACCACCCTTGCATTTCGCTGCGACGCAGAGGCGCAGATAGAAATCTCGATCTCCCCAGCTAGGACCGAAGAAGCTTCAGCCCCATGCGTTCCGTACGGGGAGACCTATCGTGTCCACGTGCTGCATGCCGGCCCCTTTCCCGCGGTCATCTTCGCCAGCGAGGTCACCCTCTTCACGGTCGAAGAGATGGCGGCGCAGGAGGCCAGGCTCGCGATCCAGGATTGGAAGGTGGCGGTGGATGGATCGGAAGGTTCGTTTTCTCCCGGACCTGCTCAGGTCGCAATGCACACCGAGGGGACGGGCCTGACCTTCGAACTTCGTAGCAGCATCGATCCTCCGGTGGAGGAGCTGACCGCGGACACTGCAGCGGCTGATTCGATTACCGTCGCCGGGGATGAGCGACTGAAGAGCTGGGTAGAACGACACAGGACTATTGCGATCCTTCTATTCACCGTGCTGATCGTCCCCCTCCTTAGCTGGATGTGGGGGGTGGTGTGGCGAGAAGATGCCTAGGAATCTGAAAAAGCCCGCCTTCGCCCTCAGGGCGCCAGCCGCCGTCATGGTCCTGGTTGGCGTCACGATCTCGCTTCCCTCCGCAGCCCGGGCTTTTCCGGGCATTCACGTCGGTAACGGGTGGTGTGGAGAAGATGTCGCCAAGGACTGGGTTTGCTGGCGGCGGGGGGTCGTTCTCCAGCAGGGTTCCCGGATCCCGTTCGACCATCCGGTCTTGGCACGGGAAGGGACGCCGATCGTCACCGCTTCCAGAAGCAAGGCCCGACTCAGCTTCAAGGCGCAGGCTACTTGCACTCTGGGCGAATTGAGCCAGATCTTCCCTCGCACCGGGGCCGCAAACAGCCTCTACTCGCAGAAGCGGGGATGGTCCTCGTGCACGGACCCCACCGGGACCCCCGTCAAATTGTTCTGCGACGATCCGGAAGAGCCCTGCCCAGCCGAAGTGCGCACGAAAGGCACCTCTCTCTACAAGTTTTCCGCTGGTGGCACGGCTGCTGCCTCGATAAGTGAAGAAGAGCGCCACCGGGTGAGGATCGTCTCCTGTTCGGGGTCGATCAGGATTAAGCTCGAAAATGGAGAGGTCTTCGCTGGTGGCCCCAGGTTCAACGGCCGCCTGATCGTCCAGGTCGAAGAATTGGTTCTGGTGCTCGGCGAAGGTCACGAGGTCAGGACTCGGATCATCGTGACCGGCCAGGTTCCGGGCAGGGGCGAGTGCGCCGACCGTGCGATCCAGATGCAGGAAGCCGCCGCGCTGGGGAGCAGGCATCCAATCGCGCGTGGCGGTTGACGGCGCTTGAGATCCGGCGGGGCTGGGAACATGCAGGGGATCCCGTGACCCTCTGCGCCGCCATAGACATCGGCAGTAACACCACCCGGCTGCTCGTGGCCGAGCCCGTCGACGGGCAGCTGAAGAAGGTGATGGAGCAGCGCGCCTACACGCGGATCGGCAAGGCGGTCGACAAGAAGGGCGCGATCCGCCCGGAGAAAATCGAGGAAGTCGGCGAGGTCGTCGGCACCCAGATGCGACTGGCCAAAGAGCTCGGAGCCGAGGAGTTTCGCGCGGTCGCCACCGCCGCCGTGCGCGACGCGAGCAACGGCGAGGCCGTTGCCGAGGCGGTTGGAGAGGCCGCCGGAATCGCGATCGAGATCCTGCCCGAGGAGGAGGAGGGGCGGCTCTCGTTCATCGGCGCGACGAAGACCTTGGGGCACCCGTCCGAGGGGCTGGTCGGGGTCGTCGACATCGGCGGCGGCTCGACCGAGGTGATCCTCGGCACCGTCAGCGGCGGCGTCCAGAGCGTCCGTTCCTGGCCGGTCGGCTCCGGCAATCTGGCGGAGGAGATGATCTCCTCCGATCCGCCCTCGGCGGGCGAAATCCGCCGCATTCGCGACCGCATCGACGACATCTTCGAGGGCGTCGAGTTCGAGCGTCCGTCGCAGGCGGTCGCCGTCGGCGGCTCCGCCACCTCGCTGCGCCGCATCGTCGGCACCGTGCTCGAGTACGAGACCCTGGAGCGCGGCATCCGCGTCCTCTGCGGGGACCCGGCCGAGGACGTCGGCCGCCGCTTCGAGCTCGACCC
>Ga0190273_10000629_pt1 | contig 12821 bp, 13 predicted proteins | sample Popmic504IS_FD_134513 | JGI IMG/M metagenome (GOLD analysis project Ga0190273, IMG submission 134513) | Populus adjacent soil microbial communities from riparian zone of Shoshone River, Wyoming, USA - 504 IS | ecosystem: Environmental > Terrestrial > Soil > Riparian zone > Trees stand | place...
AGAGGGTGAGGGCGAGCCAGGGCCGCAGGTGGGGGCCGATTCGGCGGATGCGGCCGTCGGGGGCGAGCTCGAAGACCATCGCGTCGGTGAGGCGGACGCCGAGGAGGCGGGCTTCGCCGATGGCGACGCGGTCCTTGCCCTCGCCGAGGGTCTGGGTCCACCGCAGGCCCTTGAGGCTGCCGTAGACGGCGGTGAGCAGGTGGCGGACGTCGTCCTCACCGCGGAAGACCATGCGACCCGAGATCGGCGAGACGAGCTCGACGTCGGGCGCGAGCGCGCTCATCATCGCCTCGATGTCGTTGCGCTCTGAGGCGTCGATGTAGCGCGCGAGGGCGTCTTCCATGCGACAAGCCTATGCCGCGGTGCGCTGCTCCGAACTTCGCCCTGCCATAGCGAGGCGAAGTTCGGAGACGCGTCAGGCGGACGCTGGTGCTGCCTCCGCCGCCTCGGGGGTCGCGCCGTTCGACGCTTTCACCGCCGGCGGGCCCTCGTGGATCTTGCGGTGCGGGTCCTCCTGGTTGGCCTGGCGCACGGCGTCGACGTCGCCGTGGAAGTCGCCCTTGCCGGTCGGGTCGGTCATCGCCAGACTCATCAGCTCGAAGGCGGCGAGGGCCACGTGCGGCACCCACTGGCGCCGGCCCTCCTTGTACTGCCCGGTGAGGAAGGGAAGGGCACCAACGGCAATGGCGCCGGCCGCGTCGAGGGCCAGGTGGGCCTTGAACGGGATCACCTTGACCATGCCCAGGGGGTAGTTGGTCATCGTGCTGTAGCCGGCGTGAACCGCTCCGGCAGCGCGCATCTGGCGGGCCGAGCGCGTCCCCTCGACGCCGACCAGCTTCGGCAGGACGGTGGTCAGCGCGGCGCCGGCCATGTAGTCGACGACGCCGTGGAGCGTGGAATCGACGGGCCTGGGTGGAAAGGGCATCGCTGTAGTTCCTTTCAGGGTTTGAGGACGACCTTCACGCACTCGTCCTGCTTGTGCTTGAAGGTCTCGTAGGCGTTGGAGGCTTGGTCGAGGTCGAGCCGGTGGGTGACCACGAAGCTCGGGTCGATGTCGCCGTTTCGGATGTGCTCGTAGAGCGGCTTCAGGTATTTCTGCACGTGCGCCTGGCCCGTCCTCAGCTGCAGCCCCTTGTTCATGAAGGCGCCGGTCGGGAACTTGTCCATCAGGCCGCCGTAGACGCCGATCACCGAGACGATCCCGCCCGGACGGCAGGCGAGGATCGCGTCGCGCAGGGCGTGGCCGCGATCGCTCTCCGACCGGCTCGCCTGCTTGACCCGCTCGACCGCATGGAGCGCCCCGTGGCCGTGCGCGGCCTCCATCCCGACCGCGTCTATGACCGCGTCGGGACCGCGGCCGCCGGTCAGCTCCTTCAGCTGCTCGACGATGTCGGCGTCCTTGGAGAAGTCGATGACGTCGGTCGCGCCCGCCTTGTTGAGGGCCATCTGCAGGCGGTAGTCGTACTGGTCGATCGCGATCACCCGCTCGGCCCCCATCAGGATCGCGCTGGCGATCGCGAACTGGCCGACCGGGCCGGCGCCGAAGACGGCGATCGTCTCGCCGCCCTCGATGTCGCAGAGGTCGGCGCCGAACCAGCCGGTCGGGAAGATGTCGGAGAGGAACAGCACCTGCTCATCGGTCAGGTCCTCCTCGACCTTGATCGGGCCGACGTCGGCGAACGGCACCCGCGCGTACTCGGCCTGACCGCCGGCGTAGCCGCCGGTGAGGTGCGAGTAGCCGAAGATCCCAGCGGTCGAGTGGCCGAACATCTTCTCCGCCATGCCGGAGTTCGGGTTCGAGTTCTCGCAGACCGAGAAGAGCCCCTGCTTGCAGGACCAGCAGTTGCCGCAGGCGATCGGGAAGGGAACGACCACCCGGTCGCCGACCTCGAGGTTGCCGACGCCCTTGCCCTTCTCGACGACTTCGCCCATGAACTCGTGGCCGAGAATGTCGCCGCGTTTCATCGTCGGCACGTAGCCGTCGTAGAGGTGCAGGTCGGAGCCGCAGATCGCGGTCGAGCTGATCTTCACGATCGCGTCGCGGTCGTTGAGGATGGTCGGGTCGGGGACGGTCTCGACCGAGACTTCGTTGCGGCCGGACCAGACGGTGGCGCGCATCAGGCACTCACCTTCTCGAGCTCGTCCTGCTTCAGCGGCTGCGCGGGGCGCTGCTTCAGCTTGCGCTCGGCCAGCTCACCCTCGGGTACCCCGTCGGACCGCGGCACCTCACCGGTCTCGAACTGGGCCTTGAAGCGGCGCAGGTCGTCTTTGACCTTGGCCAGCGGCTCTTTGCCGGTCAGCTTCATCAGCATCTCGCCGGCCTTGCCGCCGGGCGCCGTTTGCTCGAGATCCACGTGGATCTCGGTGCCCCGGTCGCCGGGGGCCGGCTTGAAGCTGACCGCCGCATCGTGCGACTCGATGTAGTCGGGCCGCAGGCCCTCCTCCTGCCACCGCCGCCGGACCTCCTCAGGGGATCCGAGGACGGTCACTGAAGCTTTGCTGCTCATCGGGGGGACCTCCTCAACAGGGAACACGGGCTGGTTCTCCCGAGTACCCGCTGAGGAAGTCAGTACACGATCATCTACCCGAAACCTCACCCCAGACGGTGGCGACCACGGAGCGCGGACCACCCTGGTCGCGGTGCTCGCAGAGGTAGATGCCCTGCCAGGTCCCGAGCGCCAGGCGCCCTTCCCGGATCGGCAGCGTCAGCGAGGGGCCCAGCAGCGCCGCCTTGATGTGGGCGGGCATGTCGTCGTCGCCCTCGAGGGTGTGGGTCCAGTACGGCGCCCCTTCCGGCACCGCCCGGCTGAACCAGCTCTCGAAGTCCCGCCGCACCTCGGGCGCGGCGTTCTCGTTCAGCGCCAGCGAGGCGGAGGTGTGCTGAATCAGCAGGTGGAGGAGGCCGACCGAGACCTCCCCCAGCTCCGGCAGCGCCCCGCGGACTTCCTCGGTGACGAGATGGAAGCCCCGCGGGCGTGCCGGGATTCGAATCGTTTGCTGAAGCCACACGGCCTCAGCCTAGGCGGTGCCTATTTCGATTTGGATTTCCGCTGGGTCCTGCGCTTGACGTCGCCGTCCTCGATCGTCCCGCGCCAGCCTTTCTCGGTGTCCTCTTCCATCTCGACGAACGCCTTGAAGCGGTGCAGGTCGCCGCGCACGGCACGCTTGGTGAAGCGCATGCCGCGGCCGGCTTTCTCGACCATGGAATCCGGCTTCACGTCCATGCTGACCTCGATCCGGGTCAGCCGCGGCGCCAGCTCATGGAAGGTGACGACGCCGCTGTGGGCGAGCCCCTCCTCGGTGTGCCATTCGATCCGCTCGTCGGGACGCTGCTCGACGATTTCAGCCTCGAACTGCTTGGTGATGCCCCAGACCTTGGTCGAGATCGCGACGGTCGAATCGTCGATCTGCTGGGCGCTGTCGACCCGGTGCATGAATTTGGGCCAGTCTTCGAAGCGGGTCCACTGGTCGTAGGCCTCGCTGATCGGCACCGCGACGTCGACGGACTGCTGGATCGGCATCCGCCGACCGCTGCCGTGGGCCTCCGTCGCCTCCTCTTCGGAATCCGATCCATCGCCGTTGCCGCTGCCGCCGAAGAGGTCTTTCAGCCCGGCGAGTTTCCCTCCCCCGAGCTTTTCGCCGGCCACCTCGCCGGCGACCTTCTTGGCGCCTTCGGCAGCCTTGCCTTTCGCTTTTTTCCCGGCGTCTTCGACTGCCTCTTTAGGCGAGCCCCCGCCGGCGAGTTTCGCGATTCCCTCCGCTGCCAGTGGCAGCGCCATCAGAGCAGCCCCGGCCGCGGCCATTTTCTTCGGGTCCTTCAGCTGCTTGGCGGCGGGCGACTTGCCGCCTTTCCGCGCCAGCTGCACCGCGGTGCTGGTGATGTCGCTTACGTCGGGCATCGAATCCCTCCTTGGCGTTTCCAGTAGTCCCACTGCCCGGATTCCCCGGGCAGGGAAAGGCAAACATCCCTAACCGGTGCTCAAGGTGCCGGGATCGGACTAACGTCGATGCCCCCGAAGCCGTTGCCGAGATAGCGGCTGTCACTGATGCCCGCGGCGAATGCGTCAGCCGCCGATTCGGAGCTCTCGAGCGGCCAGTCCATGCCGTTGTCGAGCGTCTCGAACCAAATCAGGCCGCTCACCTTGGGATAGCGGGTCGACAGCGCCGAGAACATGTCCGTGATCCAGGCCGCCTTCGAACCCCCGTACTCGCTGGCGGCGGTCTCCCCGATCACCATCGGCTTCGAGGGGGCGAGCGTGCCGGTGATCGTGGCGTAGGAAGGGCCGTAGATGCTGTCGAAGCTGCTCCAGCCATGGGGGCCGGCTGGGTTGAGGCCCCAGTTGTAGCCGTCGAGACAGGTCCAGTCGACGTACGAATCGCCTGGGTAGAGCCTGGCGAAATCGTCGTTCTGGTTGACGTATGGGCACCAGACCCAGGTCGCGTTGGTTGCTCCGGCCGCGGTGAAGATGTTGTGCACGTGGCGCCAGGCCGCGGCGAATTCACCCGGCTGGTTGCCGTTGGTGCCCTCGCCCCAGGGGAACCAGCTCCCGTTCATCTCCCAGTCGAAGCGGAGGAAGAAGGGGTGCCCCCATTCGGCGGCCCGGGTGGCCCAGGCATGGATGTAGCTGTCGTGGGCGCCGGCGAGGATGTCGGCGAGCTGGAAGTCCGACTGGTCCCCTTCGGCGGGAATCGCCTGCGAGGCCCAGCTGAAGAACGGAATCGCCCCGTGAGCGCGGATCGCGTTGAACGGGTCCCGAGGGAAGTCGTAGGGGGAGCAGGGCAGCGGCGAGCAATCGGCAAACGGGGTGCTGAACTCGAGCATCGACAGAGGCTTGCCCGTCAGCTGCTCGAACTTCGTGACCGCGCTCATGTCCCAAGGGGCCTGCGTCCCCGTCAGCTGAGGCCCGATCCAGGCGCCCCAGTAGGCGTTCCCGGGCGGAGGTTTCTCGACCGGTGCCGGGTCAACCGCCTGGGCGGGCGATACGGAGATCACGGGGGAGGTCGGCGCCGCGGGCGCGGCGTCCACCGACCGCAACCGGATCCTGCGCGCGGCCGAACTCGCGATCGACCGCCGTCCGTGCACGAGGGTGGCCCGCAACCGCGAGGCCGAGGGGGTTGGCCCTCGCAGGACAAAGGAGATCCGGAACCGGCCGTTGCGAACCTTCCCGGCCGCTACAGGTCTCCAGGTACGGCCTGCGCTGGCCTGGAGCAGGATGCGGCCCCGCCGCGGCGGCACGACCTTGCCCTTCGCGATTACCGGCACCGCATTGGTGGCTTCGGCCGGTATCGAAAGCGAGATTCGCGGCGCGTAGGCGGCTGGAGTCGCCGTCACCGCCCCAAAGGCGACGGTGGAGAAAACCCCTGAAACAAGCGCGGCGAACAGCGCCAGCCTGAGGTGCAGGGTGTCTATCCCGAGGCGCATCCGCCCCCTCCTACCCGCTATCCGGCAAGTGACCCGTACCGCTCGCCGGCCGGCACTCGCGCGGCGGGGTGGAGCCGCAGGGCATCGAGCCAGAAGCGGCTGCCGACCCGCAGCTGCAGCAGCGCCGAACGCAGCAGCGCCTCGCGGCCGGGGTCCCAGCCAAAGCCGAACAGGCGCCGGATCTGCGGCGGCAGCAGGCCGACCGAGATCAGGCGGATCGTCTCCGTCAGCGGGATCGCGGCGGTTCGCAGCAAACCCGTGAAGGGCGGCTCGAGGATCATCCGCACCGCCTGCTCGCGGCGGTCGTCGGAGATCCACAGGCTGCCGTCGTTCATCCTGCCGTCGACGTACTGCCGCAGCCCCGCGACCGTGGCGGGCATCGAATCGGGTGGCAGCCCGAGCAGTTCGCCGACCTGCCGGTATTCGCTCCAGTAGCGCTCGCGCTCCTCGTCGCCAAGCGAGCCGAAGATGCGCTCGTAGTAGACGAGCGCGGAATCCGCCAGCGTCGCCAGCACCCAGAGCCCGAGCTCGGGATCTGAGGCGGCGTAAGCCGTGCCCTTCGGGATCGGGCCGTAGTCAGCCGGCGTCTTCCCCCGCACCCTTCGGTGCATCGCCTGGACTATGCGGCCCGTCTCCTCAGCCTCCTCCCGGCTGCCGAAGTAGATCCGCGACATCCGCTCGTCGGTCCGCTGCAACCGGGCCTGAGGGTCGTCGAAGATGATCGAGTGCCGCTGGAACCCCACCACCGCCAGCGGGTCGCAGGCCTGCATCAGCAACGCCCGCACCCCCGAGAACAGCACCAGCCGCTCCCGGTGCAGCCGCCGCACCATCGAGTCGGCGGCGAAGAACCCGTCTACCTCCTCGGCCTGCGGCGTTCGCTGCGGCGCCACCCCGGGCACGAGCGAGAGCATGTCGGCAGGACGAAACACCTTTCAAAGGTAGCTATACGGCTTCGCCCGCTTTTCCGATCAGCGCCCGCCGCGCGCCCATCAGCATTCCTTCCTGGTCAATGAAGGCTGGGTCGGTAGGTGAGCTCTTGAATGTGACCGTCGAGCGTCCGCTGTTCAACCAGCTCCAAGTCGAAGTCACGCGCCCCTTGGAAGATCGGGTCGAGCCCGGTCTGGCCGGTGATCACCGGGAAGAGGGTGACCTGCACTCGGTCCACCAGACCGGCGGCCATCAGCGCCCGGTTCATCGACAGGCTGCCGTGCGAGCGCAGCGGGACCTCGGACTCCTCCTTGAGCTGGGTGACGACGTCGACGGCATCGCCGCTGATCAACGTCGCGTCTGGCCAGTCGAGGGGAGCTTCCAGCGTCGTCGACACCACCGTCGCCGGCAGATTCCTCATCCGGGTCACCCAGGGGTCGCGAACCTCGGACTCCTCGCTGCTATCGGCGAGCATCCGCGCGAAGAGCCGGTACGTGTTGGCCCCGAAGACCATCCGCTGCTCCTCTTCGTGCAAGGCGAGGCGGTGGCCCAGCAACTCGGGCCCCTGCTTTCCCCAGTAGCCGCTCCAGTCGGCGCTGGCCGAGCCGTAGCCGTCAAGGCTGGAAAAGACGTCGAAGGTGTAGGTGGCGCTCATGTGGTCCTCCTCGGTAGAGAGTTGCGATCTGTCTACCCGACGAACGAGCAGGGCGGAAATCGACATGCGGGCTGATCTCTCATCGAGCCACGGCGTCCGCTTCCGGCCGATGCGATGATCCCGGCGTGAAGTGGAAGCGGGGAAAGGGCGGCAACAGGGACGTCGTCGACATCCGTGGCGCCCGCGGGTCCTCCGGGGGCGGTGGCGGCCGCGGCGGCGGGATCCCGATCCCCGGCGGCGTCGGCCGCATGGGGGGCGGCGCCGGCATCATCGTGATCATCGCCGTCGTCCTGATCAACGTCCTCGGCGGCTCCAGCGGCGGCGGCCTCGAAATCGCCAACTCGTTCGGCCCGCAGGCGACCGCTCCGGGCGCCGAAAACCCGGCGCCGATTCCTCGCTCCGAAGATCCCGACGCCGACCTGAAGGACTTCTCGGTCTACGTCTTCGAGGACGCCCAGAACACCTGGCAGAAGACCTTCGCCGCGGCGGGCAGGCCGTATGACCGCGCCAAGCTCGTCCTCTACTCCGGCGCCGTCTCCACGAACGGCTGCGGCAGCGCGACCTCGGCCGTCGGGCCCTTCTACTGCCCGGGCGACGAAAGCGTCTATCTCGACCTCAGTTTCTACAAGCAGATGGCCGACCAGCTCGGCGCCTCGGGCGACTTCGCCTGGGCCTACGTGATCGCCCACGAGATGGGGCACCACGTCCAAAACGAGAGCGGCACCACGACCCAGGTCGCGAAGGCCGGGGCGGACGAACAGACCGGCGCCGACGGGCTATCGGTGCGGATCGAGCTGCAAGCCGACTGCTACGCCGGCGTCTGGGCCTCGACGGTCTACACGGAGGGCGACCTGGACGAGGGCGACATCCAAGAGGCCTTCGGAGCAGCCCGGGCGGTCGGCGACGACCGCCTGCAAAAGCAGGCGACCGGCACCGTCGAGCCCGACACCTTCACCCACGGCACCTCGCAGCAGCGCCGCGCCTGGTTCGACCGCGGCTACCGCTCCGCCGACCCAGGCGCCTGCGACACCTTCTCCGCCGACGACCTCTAGATGCTCGGAGGGCGCGAGTCGGCTTCCCAAGCCGGCTCTTCGTAATCGGGGAGACAGGATTTGAACCTGCGACCGCTCGGCCCCCAGCCGAGTGCGCTACCAGACTGCGCCACTCCCCGTGGGAGTCTTCATTCTGACGGATCGGCGGCTCGGCGGGTGCGGCGGCGGTCGATGCTGGTGGGTACTGTCCGACGCTTGGCCGCTCCCGTCCCCTTCCTCGACCTGAATGCGATGCGCTTGGAGCTGGAGGGCGAGCTGGAGCGGACGGTCGCCGGGGTGGTCGAATCCGGCTGGTACCTGCTGGGGGCGGAGCTGGACGCGTTCGAGGAGGACTTCGCTCGCTACTGCGGCGTTCGGCATTGCGTCGGGGTCGCCAGCGGGATGAGCGCGATCGAACTGACGCTGCTGGCCGCGGGAATCGGACCGGGCGATGAGGTGATCGTCCCCGCCTACACCTTCATCGCCACCTGGCTGGCGGTGTCGCGGACCGGCGCAACGCCGATCGGGGTCGACGTCGTCGAGGGCACCTACAACATCGACCCGAGCCAGATCGAGGCGGCGATCACCGATCGCACCGCGGCGATCGTCCCGGTCCACCTGCGGGGCGAGCCGGCGGACATGGACGCGATCGGCCGGATCGCCGCGGCCGCCGACCTGCTCGTCGTCGAGGACGCCGCGCAGGCGGTCGGCGCCGGCTACGGGGGCAGGCGCGTGGGCGGCATCGGCGACGCGACCGCCTTCTCCTTCTACCCGACCAAGAACCTCGGCTCCCTCGGGGACGCCGGGGCGGTCACCACCGACGACGGCGAGCTGGCGGCGCGGCTGCGGCGGCTGCGCAACTACGGGATGCGCGACCGCCATGAGATCGAGGAAGCCGGGGTGAACGCGCGGCTCTCCGAGATCCAGGCGGCGGTACTGCGGCTGCTGCTGCCCCTGCTCGACGACTGGAACCGGATTCGGGGCTCGCTGGCCGAGCTCTATCGCGATGCCTTCGCCGATCACGGCACGATCGCCCTCCCGGCCGCGACCGAGCGGGCGGAGCCGGCCTGGCACCTGTTCGTGATCGGCCACCCGGACCGCGAGCGCTGCGCGGAGGCCCTTGCCGCCGAGGGGATCGAGACCCTCGTCCACTATCCCGTGCTGCCGCACCTGTCCGGTCCCTACCGGGACGAATGGCCGCGGGGCAGCTTTCCCGTCGCCGAGCGCTTGGCGGACCGAGCCCTGAGCCTGCCGCTCTACCCGCAACTGGACCCGGCGGCCTGCGAACGGGTGGCCGCGGCCGTGCTGGCCACCGTCCCCGCCCCGGCTTCCCCCTAGCATCAGCGCGGATGCCCGAAGGATCCCGTTTCAGCAGCGGTGCCCGTCAGGCGGCGAAACGCTGGCGCTCGAAGCTGCACGCCGACCTGCTCGAGCGGGTGCTCGAGCTGCATGTCGCCTTCAACGACCTCAACCGGATGCTGAGGCGGGAGTTCGACCAGGTCCACGCCCGGCTCGACCAGCTGGAGAACCTCGAAGCGCAGCTCCGCGGCACCGAGGCGATCGCCCAGCGGACCAGCGAGATCGCCCGCCACATCTACGACGAAGAGCCCGCCAACCGGCGCCGGCTCCACCAGCTCCGCGCCAGGGAGGATTACGAGCTCGCCTTCAGCGAAGCCGAACCGCTGGTCACCTTCGTCGTCCCCACCTACCGGTCGTTCGAGACCTTGCGCGACGTCGCCCTCTCCTCGATCCTGGGACAGAGCTACTCGAACCTGGAGGTGATCGTCTCCGGCGACTGCTCGCCGCCCGAGACCGCGGCGGTCGTCGCCGCGTTCGACGACCCTCGCCTCGTTTACCTCAACCGCACGATCAGGGGGCCGTACCCGGAGGACCCGTCGAAACGCTGGTTCGGGATCGGCGGGCCGCCCTTCAACGACGCGCTGGCGATCGCCCGCGGCCGCTGGATCGCGGTCCTCGGCGACGACGACGCGATCCGCCCGCACCACACCGAGACGTTGGTCGCCGCCGCGCAAGAGCATCGTTACGAGCACTGCTACGGCCTCCAGCAGGTCAACTTCGCCGAAGGCGAGCCCCTGGTTCTCGGCGAGTTCCCACCCCGGATGGGTCACTGGGGCCTGCAGGCGGCCCTGTACCACGCGGGCCTGCGCTACTTCGAATCCGAGCTCTCCGACGCGATCTACGAGGAGCCCAGCGACTGGTCGAAGTGCCGGCGGATGATCCGGGCGGGAGTCCGCTTCGGGATGCTCGACGAGATCGTCGTCGACAAGAACGAGACGCGGCGGCGCTCGGCGCAGGAGTGGCAGAAGGGCGAAGTCCCGATCGCCGACTAGGGCGAGCGAACGGCCCGCGCCGCCGTCTTGTACTCCTCGTAGTCGCGGATGTAATCGCCCTCGTCGAACTCGGTGGAGGTGAGTCCCATGTAAACGGTGCCCTCCGAGAAGGCGCCGATGTCGTGCCAGACCATCGGCGGCACGTACAGCCCCACGCGCGGGTCGTCCAGGCGGTAGGTATGACGGCCGACGCCGTCGTCGACCGCGATCTCCAGGCTGCCCGCCAGGCAGAAGACGGCCTCCTCCAGCTCGAAATGGGCGTGGCCGCCCCGGGCCGCCCCAACCGGAATGCCGTAGACGTAGAAGACCCGGGCGATCGGGAAGGGAACGTGGGAGTCGCCTTCGCCGAAGACCAGGTTTCCCTGGGGGTTGCCGACGACCGGCAGCTCGATCAGCCTGCATCTCTCGAGTCCCATCCGCTGAGACCATAGATGGACACGCTGTCTGGCTTCCGGCACGTAGAGTCAGCGCCAGATGCCAGCGATCCACCCGAGCGCCGTGGTCGAAAGCACCTCGATCGGCGAGGGCGTCGCGATCGGGGAGTTCTCGATCGTCCGGCCCGGCGCCGTGATCGGCGACGGCGCCACCCTCCTCCCCCACGTGATCGTCGACGCCGGGGTCGAGATCGGTGCCGGCACCGAGGTCCAGCCGGGCAGCTACCTCGGTCGTCGCCCCCGCGCCGCCGGCGCGGTCCTCCGCGAGCCCACCTTCACGGAACGTCTGCGGATCGGCGGCGGCTGCGCGATCGGCGCCAACGTCGTCGTCTACTACGACGTCGAGATCGGCGACAGCACCCTGATCGGAGACCAGGTCTCGATTCGCGAGAAAACCTGGATCGGCTCGCACTGCACGGTCGGCCGCATGAACGCGATCGACCGCGAGGTCCGGATCGAAGACGGCAGCACGAGCATGATGGCCTGCAACATCGTCGCCAAGACCGTCGTCGGCAAGAACGTCTTCATCGGCGCCCATTTCGTGAGCACCAACGACAACGCCCTCGGCGGCGAAGGATGGGACGAGGAGGCGGTCCCGGGCATCTCGATCGAGGACGAAGCGCGGATCGGCGCCGCCGTCACGCTGCTGCCGGGAGTGACGATCGGCCGCGATGCCTTCGTCGCGGCCGGCTCGGTGGTCACCCGGGACGTGGCCGCGGGGACCAGGGTGATGGGGGTTCCGGCCCGGCCGTCGCCACCGCGCGGCTGAGCTCGGCGAGACTGCACGGGGCGCCGTCGTTGGGGCAAACTGTCAGCGGACGTCGCGCCGCGGAGCGGTGTGACTCCCACTCGCGGCGGTAGCTCAATGGTAGAGCCCTAGCCTTCCAAGCTAGTTATGCGGGTTCGATTCCCGTTCGCCGCTCTCCAAGCGTTTAGGCGGCGCCTCGCGCTGCCGAAGAGAGACGAGTGCGCAACCTCGTTTCGAGATGTGTCGCTTTGCTCTCGCTATGCGAGAGGAAGTCGACATTGGCGGTGGCGGCGCTCCTTGCGCTCGCTCTTGCCGGCTGCGGCGGAAGTGACTCCGGCGCGACCGCGTCCTCGGGCGGCTCCGGGTCCACCCCGGGCTACGTCGACTGGCCGATGTTCGGGCGGGTGCCGGCGCGGACGCACTACCTGCCGGACGAGAAGCGGGCGCTGGATCCGCCGCTGAAGCAGGCTTGGTCGATCAACACGCACGCGCTGATCGAGTTCCCGCCGGCCATCCACGGCGGCGTCGCCTACGTGATCAACAAGTACGGCAATGGGAAAGCGGTGCGCCTGCGGGACCGGAAGGTCCTCTGGGAACTGAACGTGCGCCCGAGCGACAAAGGGAAACCGAACTTCGTCACCGGCCCCGTCTACTACCGCGGCGTCGTCTACGGGGCCTTCCTCACCGGCAACCTAGCCGCCGGTGACGCCAAGACCGGGAAGAAGCTGTGGGTGCGGCACCTGAACGGGCACCTGGAATCCTCGCCGCTCGCGGTTGACGGGACGCTCTACCTCGGCACCGACACCACCAACGTGGTCGCGCTGCGCGCCTCCGACGGCAAGACGCGCTGGAGCTTCAACGCCCCCGGCGCGATCAAAGCCAGTCCCAGCTACCACGACGGCAACGTCTTCGTCGCCGACTACCAGAGCTCGATGTTCGCGCTGGACGCGAGGACGGGCAAGCCGGTCTGGCGGACCAACACGAGCAAGGTGGCGCCCTACGGCCACGGCGGCTTCTTCTCCTCCCCCGCGATCGCCTTCGGCCGCGTCTACGCCGCCCGCGACGACGGCACCGTCTATGCCTTCGACGAGCGCACCGGCAAGGTCGGGTGGTCCTTCGACGCCGGCGACTACGTCTACGGCTCCCCCGCCGTCGCGCAGGTCCCCGGCACCCCGCCGAGCGTCTACATCGGCGCCGAAAACGGCCGCTTCTTCGCCCTCGACGCCCGCACCGGCAAGCCGCGCTGGCGTTAC
>Ga0190273_10000630_pt1 | contig 12811 bp, 13 predicted proteins | sample Popmic504IS_FD_134513 | JGI IMG/M metagenome (GOLD analysis project Ga0190273, IMG submission 134513) | Populus adjacent soil microbial communities from riparian zone of Shoshone River, Wyoming, USA - 504 IS | ecosystem: Environmental > Terrestrial > Soil > Riparian zone > Trees stand | place...
GCCGGCCGCGAGCGGCTGCGGCGGCTGCGCAAGCGCAAGAACGCCTACCTGGCGCGCCGCATGCGCGACCTCAGCGACGAGGAAGTCGAGACGCTCGAGCGGGCGGCCGAGATCCTCGAGCGGATGCGGGAGGGGGAGCAGCTGTGACGGCTGCGATCCGCCACTCGTTCAACTCGCTGGAGGTCCCCAACTACCGCCGCTACTTCCTCGGCCAGCTGATCTCCCTCTCGGGGACCTGGATGCAGACGGTGGCGGCGATCTGGGTCATCCTCAGCCTCACCGGCAGCGGCGTCGCCGTCGGCCTGACGACCGCCCTGCAGTTCCTGCCGATGCTCCTGATCGGCGCCTGGGGCGGCCTGCTCGCCGACCGGATCCCGAAGCGGCGGCTGCTGATCGCGACCCAGGCGCTGATGGCGATCCCCGCCGTCGCCCTCTTCGCCGTCACCGCGGCCGGCATCGTCACGCCCTGGATGGTCTACCTCGGGGTCTTCGCGATGGGCGCGGTCAACGCGATCGACAACCCGACCCGGCAGAGCTTCGTGATCGAGATGGTCGGCGCCGACCGCGTAGTCAACGCGGTCAGCCTCAACAGCGTCATCGTCCAAGCGGCGCGGATCGTCGGTCCGGCGCTGGCCGGGATCCTGATCGCGACCGTCGGCGTCGTCCCCTGCTTCGCCCTCAACGCGCTCACGTTCGTGGCGATGATCCTGGCGCTGTGGCGGATGGACCCGAGCCGCCTCCACGCGGTCCCCGTGGTCGAGCCGGAGCCCCATGCGATCCGCGCCGGCCTGCGCTACGTCCGCCGCACGCCCGAGCTGCTGGTGCCGCTGGCGCTGATGGCCCTGGTCGGCACGCTCGGCTTCAACTTCCAGGTCGTCCTGCCTCTATTGGCGAAATTCAGCTTCGAATCCGGCGCGATGACCTACGCCACCCTGGTCTCGGCGATGGCAGTGGGCTCGATCGTCGGCGCCCTCGTCAACGGCCACCGGGGTCGCACGGGCCCCCGCCTGATCGCCGTCGGCTCCCTTGCCTTCGGCATCGCCGCCCTGCTCTCGGCCCTGATGCCGACCCTGGCCTTCGAGGTCCCCGCCCTGATGCTCCTCGGCGCCGCCTCGGTCACCTTCGCGGCGACCATCAACTCCACCCTGCAGCTGGCGGTCTCCCCGGAGATGCGAGGCCGGGTGATGGCCCTCTACAGCGTCGTCTTCCTCGGCTCCACGCCGATAGGCGGCCCCCTCGCCGGCTGGCTCGCCCAGAGCTATGACCCACGAGTGGCCCTGCTCCTGGCCGCCGCCTCAGGCCTCTTCGCCGCCTGGGCAGCCCGCTTCTACTTCAGGCGCTTCGAGATCAACACCCGCGAACACGCGGTCGTCTAGCCGGTAACGCTTTTCTCTCCGGCGACCAATAAGGGGTATGGAGACCCGAGCGTTGCCGAATCCACCCAGTGCCCTCAGCCGCCGCCTGAGCGTGGTCGCCGCCCGCGAACACGGCGTCAGTCCGACGCAGTTGCACTGGATCAGCACCGATGCCGAGATCTTCGAGGTCTTCTATCGCGAGCACGTCGAGGCGGTTCAGAGCTTCGTGGCACGTCGCGTCGGCGACCGCGAGCGCGCGGCGGATCTGACCGCGGAGGTCTTCCTCGCGGCGATCGACTCCGCCCACCGCTACCGCCCGAGGCGCGCCGCGCCGCGAACCTGGCTGCTGGGAATCGCCCGGGTCGTCGTCGCCAACGACGGCCGTCAGCGCCATCGCCAGAGGGTGGGGGAGGAGCGACTTCGCGGTAGCGCCCTGCTCGACGAGGAGGACGCGGCGCAACTGGATGCGCGAATCGACGCCGCCGCACGCTCCCGCGAGCTCTATCAAGCGATGGACCGCCTTCCCGAAGGGGAGCGAACCGTCTTGGAGCTGGTCGCAATCGACGAGCTCAGCCTCAAGGAGGCCGCCGCGCTCGCCGGCGTGCGGCCGGTGACGGCACGCGTGCGACTTCACCGTGCCCGCCAGAAGCTCCGCAGCGAGCTCGAGGCGGCCGCGGACGATCCAAATCCGAACAAGGAGGACCAGCAGTGACTCAGCAGCGATTGCCAGACGACAACTTCGAGGAGCGATTGCTCACTCGCCTGAAGGCCGAGGTGGCCGAGCGCGGTGCGGCAGCGGAGGCTGCTGCCGTCAGCGCTTCCGCCGCGCCGTCATGGCGCCGCAAGGCCCCTCGCCTGGCCTTCGCCGGCGGCATGGCTCTGGCCGCCGTCGCGACGGCCCTCGCGGTCAACGCCGGCAGCGACAGCGCCTCGAAGGCATTCGCGGTCGAATCTCAAGATGGCGGCGGGACGACGTTCAAGGTCTACGGCCTGAAGGAAGCCCCGGCCTTGGAACAGGCACTGGAGGACGCCGGGATCCCAGCGCAGGTGACCTGGCTGCCGGCCGGCATGGCCTGCCGCGAGCCGCATTACACGCCCTCGAGCATCGAGGTTCCCGGCACCGGCGAAAGCCAGAAAGGCATGACCGTGGAAGGCCCGAGTTCGACGGGGTTCACCTTCGGCGTCGGCAGCCAACAACAATGGCGCGAACGCGCCGACAGGCACATGCACGGCGAAATGTCCGATGAGGAATTCACCGACTCCGTTCCGAGCCTCAACCTCGACCCGGCGGCGTTCAGCTCGGACCAGAGTGTCGTTATCTCCGGAGCACCGGTTCCCTTCGCCGGTGACCCCGAAGGTGGTTTCGAAGCGACCCTCGCGATTGCCGAAGGTCCGGTCGGTGCTTGTAATCCGGTCCCGTACCAGCCGAGCGGCGAATCGATCCTTCGGCCGCCCCCGGGTGGCTGGAGCAACTAGCCGCGACTACGCGCTCGCGTAGAACCGAGCGGGTGGAGGACCGGCGGGGAGGGTCATCGGACCCTCCCCGCTATTACTCGCGCGGCTTGTGGTGCTGGTGACCGAGGTTCAGGTTGACCTTGCTGCCGGCCGCCAGGTCGGTACCCGCGGCAGGCGCCGTCGACTTGACGACCAACGCACCGCGCCTTTTGCCTTTCTGGTGCTTGGGTTTCGAGATTTTGCCGACGCCGCAGTTGGCTTTCCGCAAGGCGGCCTTGGCTCGGCCAAGCTTCTTCCCGGCCAGATTCGGGATCACGCAGGTGGGGGACGGCGGGGGCGGGTCGCTGTGCGGGGGCGGGTTGTTGGTCGGCGGCTGCTGCGGCGGCGTAACGACGCCCTCCTGCTTCAGCCAGATGCCGCCCGGCCCGCCGATCTGGGCCTCGACGTTGTTGCAGAAGGACACGTTTTTCGAGTTGCCCGGTTCGACCGGCGTCGCGCTCATGTTCTCCCATTCGCCGGCGACCGCTCCCGGCCCGGCGAGGCCCGCCGTAAACGCCGCCCCGGTACGAGGGTTGTCGCCCCCGGAGCTGCCCGCAGTCGTCAGGGTGATGGGCGAGGGTTCCGCCAGGACGGTGCATTCTTCGCCCTCATAGGTGGGGTTTCCACTGGCCGTCAGCGTGCCGGCGGCTTCGCCGGTGAGGCTGAGTGCGCCAGTCGCCGCGTCGAAGCTGCCGGTGATCTGCCCGATGTCGAAGTCGACGGTGACGTCGGACACGATCGGTTCTTCGATGTGCGTTTCGAAATCGGGGACGCCGAGGGTGCCGTTGCTGATCGCGCCGCTGGCGGGGTCGATCTGGGCCGAGAAGGGCGCGGTGTCGGGTGCCGCGAACAGGGCGGCGTCAGAGAGTTGTTTGCCGACGCTCGCCCGCGCTTCGGTGAAGGTCATCGAGAGCGGCTCGGCCCCGGCGGCCGGAGCGTAGATGCCCAGCGCCATCAGCGAAACGAGCACCGCAGCGGATTTCCTCAGTCCCATCGTGTCCCTCCCCAGGTATATGCGACCAGCTTCTGTCCCGCTGGTAACGGGAGTGTTTCAGAGATACCCGCGGGTTCCAAATCCGGGGCAGGGACGCGCCCTGCCCCGGATGCGCTTCGGCTTATTCGATGTATCCAGCCGATTCGAGGTACGCCGTGGCGGCTTGCTTCGGCGTTTCTTTTTCGATTTCGACCCGGGCGTCGAGCTCCTGAACCACTTTCAGGTCGAGCCCTTCCTGCACCTGCAGGATCGTCTTTTCGAAATCGGGTCCCGCTTCTTCGGCGACCGATTTCTTGGTCACGAAGATGACGTTGCCGGCCGGGAAGACTTCCTTGTCGTCTTCGAGGATCACGTATTTGTCCTTTTCGGCCGAGAGCTGCGGGTCGGTCGTGAAGAGGATCGAGAGATCCGCCTGGCCTTTTTCCAGCACGGTGTAGCGGAGGCCGATGTCGACCGGGTTGAAGGACTTGAATTTCAGCCCGTACAGTTTTTCGAGCCCGGCCAGGCAGTCGATCCGCTGGCGGCACTCGGGCGACCCGTAGAGCGACAGTTTTTCCGAGACCCCTTCGAGGTCGGAAATGGTCTTCAGGCCATATTTCTTCGCGGTCTCGGTGGTGGTGCCGACTGCGTTGGCGCTGGCGAACGGCGTCGGTTCAAACGCCTGCAGGTCTTCTTTTTCGAATTCCTGGTTCGCTTTTTCCCACGCTTCGGTGGCGTCGGCGGGCACTTCTTCGGGTTCGAGGCCGAAGAACGAGGTGAGGGCGGTGCTGGCGTACTCCGGGTAGCCGGAGATCTGCCCCGTCTTCACCGCTTTCAGGGCCACGGTTTCGGAGCCGAGGTTGAGCGCGCTCTTCACTTTGTAGCCGGCCGCGGTCAGCGCCTGCGCGTAGATTTCGCCGAGGATTTCCTGTTCGGGGAAGTTCTTCGAGCCGATCGTCAGGGTGACTTTCTCGTTGTCGGGGTTCGACTGGATCGCCGAGCCCGAGCTGCTGCCTTCTTCGCTGCCGGTGCTGCTGCTGTCGCTGTCACTGCCGCACGCGACGATGCCGAGCGTTAGTGCCATCGCGGCCAATGCCGCAAGCAGCGCTCGCCATCTCGTCTTGTCGGTCCTCACTTAGTGCCTCCTCTTGGGGTGGGTGATATGTGGTGGTAGATCCGGGGTCAGGAGCTAGACAGTCTTTAACTTCAGCCCGTCGGAAGTCAGGCGACGCTGCAGGAGGGCGAGCAGGCCCTCGATCGTCAGGGCCAGGAGGGCGACGAGGATGGCGCCCGCGAGCAGCCCGTTTTCGCCGTACACGTTGCGGTTGAGGATGAAGTCGCCGAGGGTTTCGACGCCGGCCAGGGGGGCGATGGTGGCGGTGGCGAGGATCGCGATCGCGCCGCTGCGGATCCCGCCCATCACGGTCGGCACGGCGATCGGCAACTCGACCTTGCGGATGATCGCCATCTCGCTCATGCCCATGCCCCGCGCCGCGTCGACGGTCGAGCGGTCGACCTGCCGTACGCCGACGTAGGCGTTGGTGAGGATCGGCGGGATGCCGAGGATCGCCAGGACCGGGGCGACGTTCGCCAGGCCGACGCCGATCAGGACCGCGACCAGGGCGATCACCGCCAGCTCGGGGATCGCGCGGCCGGCGTTGCCGAGGCCGATCGCGAACTGCTCCCCCTTGCCGCGGTGACCGAGGTAGAGGCCGAGCGGGAGGGCGATGACCAGCGCTATCGCCAGCGCGAGAAGCGTCACCTCGAGGTGCTTGACCAGGAGTTCGAGCGACTTGTCGAAGCCGCCCACCTTCTTGCCGCCGGTCACGTTCGAATCCTGGGGGGTGAAGATGAATTCGAAGGCACCGGTGAACGAGGCGAGGGGCAGGGCCGCGGTCATGACTGCGCCACCCTTCGCCACGGGGTGGTGAAGCGCTGCACGAGGAGGAGGATCGCGTCGAAGGCCAGCGCCATCAGCATCACGATCGCGGCGGCGATGATGATGCTGGTCGGGAAGGTGAGGTTCGACCCGTACATCTCCGTCCCCAGGCCGCCGGCGCTGATCAGGACGGCGAGGGTGGCGATCGCGATCGTGCTGACCACCGCCACCCGCAGGCCGGCGATGATCTCCGGGATCGCCAGCGGCAGCTCGACCTTCCAGAGGATCTGCCGCGGGGTGAGGCCCATGCCGCGGGCCGCGTCTTTGACCGCAGCCGGGACGTTGTTGAGCCCGAGGATCGTGTTGCGGTAGATGATCTGCAGCGTGTAGGCCGCGAGGACGATGATCGCCGTATCGCGGCCGAGGCCGGTCAGCGGCAGCAGCAGGAAGAAGAAGGCGATGCTGGGGATCGTGTAGAGGACGCCGGTGGCGGCGAGCAGCGGCGGCTGCAGCCAGCGGGTGCGGTGCGAGAGCAGCGCCAGCGCAAAGGCGACGACGAAGCCGATCAGGATCGCCGGGACGACGATCTGCAGGTGCTGGACGGTCGGCGTGCCGAAGCGGTCGATGTTTTCCTGCGCCCAGTCCCAGCAGAAGACGTGGCCTCGCTGCGCCTGGCAGAGGTCGCCGACGTCCCGTTCGCGGAAGAAGTCGCCGCCGACTTCGCCCGCCGCGAGCAGGAAGGGGCTACTCATGCGGTCGCTCCACCGCCGGCTGTTCGTCGCTCTTCGCCTCCGGCGAGCCGAGGAACTCGGAGATGATCTCGACCGAGAGGACGCCGGCGATCCGGCCCGCGCCGTCCACCACCGGGGCGTATTGCGACTGCCCCTGGAGGAGGTCGGCGAGGGCGTCGCGCATCACGTCGTCCGGTTCGAGCACCGGCCCCAGCGGAGAGTCCGGCCGCTGGGGAACCACGGCTTGAGCGAGGTCGCGCTCGCTCAGCCAGCCGAGCGGGCGGCGCTCGCCGTCGACCAGCAGGGGGTAGGGGACTTCGACGTCGGGTGCCGCCAGCTTCGTTCGCACCTCGGCGGTGGGCTGGCCGACGTAGGCGAGCGGCGCCTCCCAGAGGTCGATGTCGCCGACTCGCATCAGCGCCAGCCGCTTCAGCGCCCGGTCGGCGCCGACGAAGTCCTCGACGAACTCGTTGGCCGGCGCCATCAGCAGCTCCGCCGGGGTCGCGTACTGCTCGACCCGGCCGCCCTCGCGCATCACCGCGATCCGGTCACCCATCTTGATCGCCTCGTCGATGTCGTGGGTGACGAAGAGGACGGTCTTGCGGATCTCCGCCTGCAGCCGCAGGAACTCGTTCTGCAGGCGCTCGCGGTTGATCGGGTCGATCGCGCCGAAGGGCTCGTCCATCAGCATCACCAGCGGGTCCGCCGCCAGCGCCCGCGCCACGCCGACCCGCTGCTGCTGGCCGCCGGAGAGCTGGGCCGGGTAGCGGTCACCGAGCTCGGGGTCGAGCCCGATCAGCTCCAGCAGCTCGGCGCTCCGCTCGCGGATCCGGTCCTTCTTCCAGCCCAGGAGCTGGGGGACGGCGCCGATGTTCTCGGTGATCGTGCGGTGGGGGAAGAGGCCGATCTGCTGAATCACGTAGCCGATCTCACGCCGCAGCTGCGCCGGCTCGCGCTCGCGCACCGAGCTCCCGCCGATCAGGACGTCGCCGGAGCTGATCTCGACCGTGCGGTTGACCATCCGCATCGCCGTCGTCTTGCCGCAGCCGGAGGGGCCGACGAGCACGCAGATCTCGCCGGCGGGGATCTCGAGCGTGAGCTCGTCGACCGCCGGCTCGGCGGCGCCGGGGTACCGCTTGGTGGCGCCCTCGTAGCGGACGGAGGAGGCTCCGTGCTGGCTCTGGGCGTCGCTTTCCCCAGGCGGCATCGCCGCGAGCCTATACCCCCGCCGCCTCCCGCTCACTCATGTGATGGGCGTGGGCATCGCGGGCGTGGTGCTCGCAGCCGTGCATTCCGCCGCGGCCGCGGCTGACCCAGTACAGCGCCGCGAAGATCATCAGGCCGAGGATGTTGAGGAAGAGCTTGTAGTCGAGCTCGATCGAGCCGAAGACGTCCTCGCGGGTGGGGCGGGGACCGCCGGGGATCAGGTTCGCGAGGCCGAAGATGCCGTCGACGACGAGCGCGGCGATCACGATCGTGACCAGCATCAGCGCCGTGATCCGCAAGGCGAAGGCGGTGCCGTAGTACTTGCGGTAGGCGAGGATGATCGGGATCACGACGAGGTCGGCGAAGATGAAGGCGATGACCCCGGCGAAGCTGATCCCGCCGGACCAGAGCACCGCCGCCAGCGGCACGTTGCCGACCGAGCAGACGAAGCTGAGGATCGCGATCAGCGGGCCGACGAGGACGTTCTCGATCGTCTGTACGACGGGTGGAGCGTCGGTGACGAAGAGGAAGTTGAAGAAGTCGTCGCCGAGCAGGCCGATGAAGCCGGCGAGCAGGAAACCGAGGCTGATCTCCTTCCAGAGCATCTGCACGTCGCCACGGAAGTTGCCGCCGACGCCCGCCCAGGCGTCCGCGGAGGTGAGGCGCTGGTGCCAGGTCAGCTTCTCCTCGTCGCTGTCGCCGTGATGGTGATGCCCGGCCTGCGCCTGCCGGGCGTGGTGTCGGGCCTGCTCCTCCAGCCGCGGCGAGACGAAGAGGCGCAGGAGGACGGCCATCAGGCCGATGAGGACGATGCCGCCGAAGAACTCGGCGAGCGTGAACTGCCAGCCCATCAGCACCCAGAGGACGAGCCCGAGCTCCCAGACGAGGTTGGTCGAGGCGAACTGGAAGGCGAGGGCGGTGACCGCGGAGGCGCCCTTCTGGAAGAGCGACTTGGCGATCGCGATCGCCGCGTAGGAGCAGGAGGAGGAGGCGGCGCCGAGCGCGGTCGCCTTGGCGACCGGGGCGAAGCCTTCGCCCGAGAGCGCGCCTTCGATCCGGGCGCGGGGGACCCAGGCCTGGACTATCGCGGAGATCGCGAAGCCGAGCACCAGCGCCCACCAGACCTCGTAGGCCATCAGGAAGGACATTTCCAGGCCCTCCCAGATCTTCGAGAACACCTCGCTCATCGCTTCACCAGCCTTCCGACCGCGGCCATCAGCTCGTCCACTTTCTCCACCCGCTCGGCGCCGTCCGCTGAGACGACGCAATGGCGGGTGTGCTCGTCGAGCAAACCCAGCGCGACCTTGTCGAGCGCCGCCTGGATCGCCCCGATCTGGGTCAGCACGTCGATGCAGTAGCGCTCCTCCTCGACCATCTTCGAGACCCCGCGCACCTGCCCCTCGACCCGCGCCAACCGCTTCAGCAGTTTCTCTTTGTCCTCCGTATATCCGACCATGCCGCGACTGTAGCAGATACCCCCAGGGGGTATCGAACCAAACGCTTAGAGGCCGAGGCGGCGGGCGCGTTCGGCGGCCTCGGCGACTATCTCGTCGAGCCCGGGGATCTCGCCGCCGCGCATCAGGACCTTGCCGGCGACGACGGTGGTGTCGACGACGGCGCCGGTGGCGGCGTAGACGAGGTTGGAGGTGAGGTCGCCGATCCCGAGCTCGGGAGAGTCGTGGCGCAGGAGGAGGAAGTCGGCAGGGGCGCCGGGCCGCAGCGGGGTCGCGCCGAGGAGCGGCGCGCGGGCCCCGGTGGCCACCGCCCAGGCCTCGGCGGCGTCGGTCGCGGTCGGGTCGGCGGCGGCGTGCTTCTGGGCGAGGGCGAAGAGCTTGAGGTCGGCGAGCAGGTCGAGCGAGTCGTTGGAGCCGGCGCCGTCGGTGCCGAGCCCGACCGCCACGCCGGCGGCTTTCGCTGTCGGGTAGTCGAAGACGCCGCCTACGGCCAGCTTCATGTTCGCCGCCGGGTTGGAGACGACGGTGGCGCCGCGCTCGGCGATCAGCGCCAGCTCCTCGGGATCGAGCCAGACGCCGTGGGCGAGGATCGTCCGCTCGCTCAGAAGGCCGAGCCGGTCGAGGTAGCGGGCGGGCCGTTCGCCGTGCTCGGCGAGGCAGTCCTGGACCTCTTTCTCGGTCTCCGAGAGGTGGATCTGCACCGGCAGCCCGCGTTCGGCGCTGAGCTCGCCGATCCAGCGCAGCGACTCTTCGCTGACCGTGTAGATCGCGTGCGGGGCGAGGGCCGGGGTGACCAGGGGGCCGAACCCCGCGAGCGCCTCGAGGCTGCGCAGCGCCGAGTCGCGCAGCTCCTCGAAGCTGCCGGTGGCGTCGAACAGCGGCGCCCCGATCGCCGCCCGGATGCCGCTCTCCTCGACCGCGCGCGCCGTCGCCTGCGGATGCCAGTACATGTCCCAGAAGCGGGTGGTGCCGCCGCGGATCATCTCCGCGCAGGCGAGCCGGGCACCCCGGTAGACGTCCTCTTCGTCGAGCTTCGCCTCGACCGGCCAGATCCGCTCCTGCAGCCACGGCATCAGCGGCAGGTCGCCGCCGCTGCCGCGGAACAGCGTCATTGCCGCGTGCGTGTGCCCGTTGACGAGCGGCGGCACCAGGTACGCCCCGCCGGCGGCGATCACCTGGTCTCCATCCCGGGCCGCGACGTCAGCCCCGAGCGCCGCGATGACCCCGTCCTCGCATCGAATCCCGACCCGCTCCCCGCCCAAGAGCGCGTCAATCACCACCAACGTCATCGCGTGGTTCCTTTCGCACGCATACGGTGCATGAGGAACCACGACTTCACCGGCCCACCGCCCCGAGGCGCGGGAGCACCGCGGCGAGACCCTCGCGCAGGCGCTCGGCGTTGGCGAGGCGGTCGGCTTCCATCCCGGCGGTGCTGACCGGCTCGGCGGCGAGGCCGTTGGCGAGGTTGTCGACGACGCAGAGGGCGGCGTATTCGAGCCCGAGCTCGCCGGCGACGACGCACTCGGAGGCGATCGTCATCCCGACCACGTCGGCGTGCGCCGCCATCAGCCGGATCTCGGCCGGGGTCTCGAAGCGCGGCCCGCGCGCCTGCCAGTAGACGCCGCCGTCGCGCGGCGCCTGGCCGCTCTCGCTCCAAGCTGTAATCACTTCCTCGCGCCAGCGCGGGGAGAAGCCGGGCGCCGAGTGGGCGCGAGCGTCGCCGAAGATCGAGTCGCCGAGGTTGAGGGCGATGAAGTCGCGTGGGCAGACGAGGCTGCCGACCGCGAGCTCTGGGTGGAGCGAGCCCACCGAGCCGATTCCCAGTACCCGGTCGCAGCCCTGCTCGAGCAGTGGCCGCAGGTTCGCCTCGTGGTCGATCGCATGGGGGAGGACGAAGCTGCCGTCGGCGGCGTGGCGCTGGACGATCGCCGCCCCCTGCTCGGCCGCCGCGGCCGCGATCTCCTCGCCGCCCGGGCCGAGCGCGTTGGTGCCGAGGATCACCGCCAACCGTCCCATCGCGCGATCCTATGCGCCGCGTTGCGCTTTGAACGCCGCCGCGGCCTCGTCGTGATCGACCAGCGGCTCGGGGTAGTCGAGGCGCTCGAAGCCTTCCATCAGCCAGGGGCGGAGGATCGCCTTGCCGCGAACCGACTCCAGCTCCGGCAGGTAGCGGCGCACGTAGTGGCCTTCGGGATCGAACCGTTCGGCCTGCCGCACCGGGTTCAGCACGCGGTTGGGCCGGGTGTCGTTGCCGGTGCCGGCGACCCACTGCCAGTTGCCGGCGTTGTTGGCGATCTCGCCGTCGGTGAGGAGGTCCCAGAAGTGCCAGGCGCCCGGGCGCCAGTCGATGTAGAGGTCCTTGCAGAGGAAGGAGGCGACGGTCATCCGCGCCCGGTTGTGCATGAAGCCCTCCGCCGCCAGCTGCCGCATCGCCGCGTCGACGAGGGGGTAACCGGTGCGGCCCTGCTGCCAGGCCTCGAAGGTTCGCTTCGACTTCGACCAGCGGTCCCGCCGCGGGCGGTAGTCCCGCCGCGCCAGGGACGGCGTCGCCGCCAGCACCTGATGGTGGAAGTCGCGCCAGCAGAGCTGCCGCACGAAGCCGCCGCCGCCGCGCCGCTCGCCCGCCTCCTCTGCCAGCTCCAGTGGCGAGACGCAGCCCCAGCGGATGTAGGCGCTGAGGCGGGAGGTCCCGTCGCCCGGGAGGTCGTCGTGCTGGTCCTCGTAGCGGCCGAGACCCTCGCGGAGCCAGGCGCGCATCCGCTTTTGCCCCTCGCCCTCGCCGCCCGGCAGTCGCCCGGGCGAGGTCGAGCCGCTGACCAGCGTCTCCAGCTTCGGCAGCCGCCCGGCCGTCAGCTTCGCCGGTACCGAGAGCTTGCGGGGGGCCTCCACCAGCTCCCGCCGCGGCAGCTGGCTCCAGGCCCGGTGGTAGGGGGAGAAGACCTTGAAGTGGTCGCCGCCAGTGGGCGTCACAGCTCCCGGCGGCACGACCGTCACCCCCGGATGGGCCGTGAAAGCGATCCGCTCCTCCGCGCACGCCCGCGCCAGCCGCTCCTCGCGGCCCTGTGCGTAGGCGCTCCAGTCGGCGCTGACGTGGATCTGGGTCGCGCCGCACTCGCGGGCGGCGGCGATCGCCTCCCGCACCAGGTCGCCCTGCCGCACGAACAGCCGGCCGCCCGCCTTGCGCAGCGCCTCGTCCAGGTCTCGCAGGGCCTCGAGCATGAACGCGACCCGGTTCGGGGCGGCGAAGCGGGACCGCAACAGGCGCTCGTCGAAGACGAACAGCGGCACCGTCCGCTCCGCCTTCGCCGCCGCGGCGAGGGCGGGATTGTCGTGGACCCGGAGGTCGCGGTTGAAGAGCACGAGCGCCGTCTCGATTGACATATGGTCCCCCAATGGAGAACGGGGAGAGCCGCGACGCGGATCAGCGCTCGCGCCGGGACGAGGAGGCCGAGGAAACCGACGACGGCCTCCATCCCGATTCCGGTCGCGACGAGACCGAGCAGGAACGCCTCGACCGCAACTTAGGGGAGCTGCTGCAGGAGCTGCGCGTCGCCCTCCCGGGCGTGCAGGTGCTCTTCGCCTTCCTGCTCGCGGTGCCGTTCCAGCAGGGCTTCGAAGAAGTCACCGAGTTCCAGAAGATCGTCTACTTCGCGACGCTGATGCTGACCGCGATCTCGGCGACGATGCTGATCTCGCCCTCGGCCTACCACCGGATCACC
>Ga0190273_10000631_pt1 | contig 12804 bp, 10 predicted proteins | sample Popmic504IS_FD_134513 | JGI IMG/M metagenome (GOLD analysis project Ga0190273, IMG submission 134513) | Populus adjacent soil microbial communities from riparian zone of Shoshone River, Wyoming, USA - 504 IS | ecosystem: Environmental > Terrestrial > Soil > Riparian zone > Trees stand | place...
TCATGATCACGCCGTCGGCGACCGCCTGCAGCGCCAGCGTTGCGCGCTCCTGGGCCTTGGCCAGTGCTTCCTGCGCGGTGCGGCGCTCGTCGGACTCGACCACCAGCTGCGAATTGGTGGCGATGGTGCGTTCCATCATTTCGCGCAACTGGCGCACGCGCTCGTTGTGCCAGTGCGACAGGATGCCGATCTCGTTGTCGGCGTTCTCGTCGAACTGCACGTGCAGGGCATCTTCGGCGGTGTCGGCGCTGGCCAACTCGCCGGTCATGCGCCGCAATGGCCGCAGCACCAGCCAATTGATGCTCAGATAGATCAGCAGCACGGTCACCAGCGCCGCGCCGCCGACCAGCAGCAGCGTCTGGTTGAAGAAATAATGGACGCCGTTGAAGCCTTCGCGCTCGGAGGTGACGCGGGCGATGCGCCAGAAGGTCTGCGGCAGTTCGATCAGTGTCGCGAACGCCGGCTCCTTGAGCACGGCATCGTCGGCCAGGCGCAGCAGGCGCGGTTTCTCGCCCTGGCTTTCACGGCGCGCGTTCTGGTTCCAGATCGAAGCCAGTGCCAGCTCGGCTTCCTGGCGCGACAGGTCACGTGTGCCGTCCTTGAGTTCGGACACCGTTGCCGCATCGTAGGCGGGCGACTGCACCGCGGAGCTGATGAACGATTCATCCTGCTGGTGAATGCTCAGCGCCAGCGGATTGAACCTGGGCTCCTGTTGCGCAAGCTCGACCAGATTCAGCGGCAGCTTGGCGCCGAACTGGCGCGCGGCGACGTCGGAGATGCCGAGCAGCCGCGTGTCGTGGCCGATCAGCAAGCTGTAGCCCGGGCTGCCGGCGGTGAACCGCGCGAACATTTCGTTGAGCCGGATCACCGACAGGCTGATGGTGACGGCGCCGATGAAGCCGCGACCGTCGTGCAGCGGCAGCGTGCACGACACCACTTCCTGGCGCGTCAGGGCTTCGCGGTAGATCGGTGTCCAGTAGCAGCGGTCGCTGGCGGCATAACGTGCCGGCGTGAACCAGCTTTCCTGGTAGTACGGTGCGGCGCGCGGGTCGTTGTAGTCTGCGCGCGCATTGAAGATGCCGGCCGCGTCGCGCTGCAGGAACAGGCTGGCGCGCTCCGCCGCCGGATCCAGCGTGCGTGGCAGCGGCCAGACACCGACCGCGACGATCAGGCTGTTGGCGGCGCTGCGCTGGACCAGGCTCGGTGCCACCGCAGCGAACTGCGTTCTTGCCGGCAGCCCCGGCTGAACCGCGAGCGTCCCTAGCGTGTTGGCCAGTTCCTGCACCTGCTCGGACAGTGCGTTGAAGCGATCACCGATGCGCTGGGCGCTTTCGCGCTCGTAGCGATAGCTGTCCGCCATCAATTCCGCACGGATCAGGATGTCGCCGGCAAACCAGGTCGACAGGCCCAACAGCAGCATGCCTGCCGACAGCAGGACCGCCAGCTTGAATTGCAGACCTTGACGCCAATGCAGCGGCCGAGCCCGCGCAGGCGCACGCATCGGAATGCTGGGTCGTGATCGGCTCATCGGTGCGCGGAGTCTCGGTTACCAGACGCTATCGGCTGGCTGGCCGAATAATTACACAGGGCGCTGCGGTTTTCGCTTTTTATGCCGCAGTGGTGTGTATTGCCGACACCAGTGGCCTGTAACAGAGGAATCGATAGCGCCTGGCGGCGTCGCGCGCGCCGATGCCACGTTGCTCGTCGTCCCCATAGCGACGGCGATGGCTACGCCTCGCGCCTAGCCTCGACCCACGATCCATCGGCCATGCTCACTATCTTTTCCTCAGTTACAGGCCACTAGCGCAGCAGGCGGCTGGCTTTGCGCAGCGCGGCGGCGAGCTGGTCGACGTCGTCGCGGCCGTTGTAGACCGCCAGCGAGGCGCGCACCGTCGCAGGGACGCCAAAGCGCTCCATCAGCGGCATCGTGCAGTGATGGCCGGTGCGCACGGCGACACCCTCCTGATCCAGGATCGCGCCGACGTCGTGCGGATGCGCTTGGTCGAGCACGAAGGACAGGATGCCGGCCTTGGACGCCGCGGTGCCGATCAGCCGCAGGCCGTCGACGGCGCGCAGCGCGTCTGTGCCGTATTCCAGCAGTTGATGCTCGTGTGCGGCGATCGCCGCCAGGCCGACGTCGGCGATCCAGCCCAGCGCTGCGGCAAAGCCGATGGCGCCGCTGATGTCGGGCGTGCCGGCCTCGAACTTGTAGGGCACGTCGTTCCAGGTGCTGCGATCGAAGCTGACGGTGCGGATCATGTCGCCTCCACCCTGCCAAGGGACCATCGCTTCCAGATGTTCACGGCGCGCCCACAGCAGGCCAAAGCCGGTCGGGCCGTAGGCCTTGTGCGCTGACGCGCAATAAAAGTCCGCGCCCAGCGTGGCCAGATCAACCGTCGTATGCGCGATCGCCTGCGCACCGTCGATGAGCACCGGAATGCCGCGTGCCTTGGCCTCCTTGATCATCTCGGCGATGGGGTTGATCGTGCCCAGCGAGTTCGACACCTGCACGACCGCGACCAGCCGCGTCCGCGGGCTCAGCAGCGCGCGCCAGGCGTCGAGATCGAGGCTGCCGTCGTCGAGCACCGGCGCGGCGACGACCTTGGCGCCGACCAGCTGCCAGGGCACGATGTTGGAGTGGTGCTCCATGCCGGTGACCAGCACTTCGTCGCCGGCTTGCAGCCGCGGCTGCAGAAAACTGCGCGCCACCAGGTTGATGCTCTCGGTGGTGCCGCGCGTGAATACGATCTGCTCGCGCGCGGTGTTGAAGAACGCGGCGATGCGATCGCGCGCGGCTTCGTAGCGCGTGGTGGCGCGCGCGGCGAGTTCGTGCACCGCGCGGTGCACGTTGGCATTGGCGTGGCGATAGTAGTCGTCCAGCGCCGCCAGCACCGATTCCGGTTTCTGCGTGGTCGCGGCGTTGTCCAGGTAGGCCAGACGCTTGCCGTGAATACTCTCGGCCAGGATCGGGAACTGGGCGCGGATCCCGGCCAGATCCAGCGCGTTGTCGCGCGTCAAAGTGGGCGCGCTGTCGTTCATGCCATCAGCCCCTCGTAGGCGGCGGAGCCGGGCAGGCGGCCGGCGAGCCGGCGTTCCATTTCCGAGCGCACGTCGTCGACGCCGACTTTCGACAGCACTTCGTGCGCGAATGCGAACAGCAGCAGGTTGCGCGCGGTGTCCGCGTCCAGGCCGCGCGAACGCAGGTAATACACCGCCATTTCGTCGAGCTGGCCGCAGGTGGCGCCGTGGGCGCACTTGACGTCGTCGGCGTAGATTTCCAGCTCGGGTTTGGCGTTGATCTCGGCGCCCGGCGATAGCAGCAAGGACGCCAGGTTCTGCTCCGAGTCGGTTTTTTGCGCGGCTTTTTCGACGACGATGCGGCCGTTGAACACCGCGTGCGCGCGATCGGCAACCAGGCCGCGAAACACTTCGCGGCTGGTGGTATGCGGCGCCTGATGCAGGATGCGCGTATGCGTGTCGACGTGCGTGCTGCCGTTGGGCGCGAACACGCCATGCACCTCGGCGTAGGCGCCGGGCTCGGCGAGTTGCACGTTCAGATCGTGGCGAACCAGCGCGCCGCCCAGGTCGAGGCCGACGTATTCCAGCCGCGCATCGCGGCCGACGCGGATCTCGCTGCGGAACAGGTCGTTGGCCTTGCTGCCGGCGTCCTGGATGCGCAACAGCCGCAGCCGCGCATTGGCGCCGATGTCGACTTCGAGCACGCCGGTCGCCAGGCTGGCGCTGTCGTCGCCGCGCGTATCGATCAGCAGCGTGGCCTCGCTGCCGGCTTCGAGTACCAGGCGGTGACGCAGATGGCTCATCGCTGCGCCTGAGCTCAGGCTGAGCAGATGCAGCGGCTCGGCTTTCTGGTTGCGGCCGACGCGCAGATCGAGCCCGTCCCGGGTCAGAGCCGCGTTCAGCGCGGTGATGCCGTCGTCGGCGAGCTGTGCCGCGGGCACTTGCGCGTCGCCGCTCTGACGCCGGCCGTTGATGAAGACCAGACGCTGCCAGTTCGGCAGCGTCTTCGCATCACAGGTTTGGGCACCGGCATCGGCGAAGCGCGCGTCGTTCAATGCGCTCAGATCGGTGTAGCGCCAGTCTTCCTCGCGCTTGCTCGGAAAGCCGCGGCTGGCGAATTGCTCCCATGCGCCGGCGCGCGAGGCGCGCAGCGATTCCGGCAGCTGTTCCCAGGCATCGCGGTAGGCAAGGGTGATGCTCACGCGGCCTCCAGCCAGCCGTAGCCGCGCTCTTCCAGTTCCAGCGCAAATTCCGGCCCGCCGGACTTGACGATGCGGCCGCGTGCGAGCACGTGCACGAAGTCCGGCTTCACGTAGTCCAGCAGGCGCTGGTAATGCGTGATCAGGATCACCGAGCGCTCGGGCGAGCGCATCGCGTTGATACCGTCGCTGACCATTTTCAGCGCGTCGATGTCGAGGCCGGAATCGGTTTCGTCCAGCACCATCAGCTTGGGCTGCAGCACCAGCATCTGCAGGATCTCGTTGCGCTTCTTCTCGCCACCGGAAAAGCCCTCGTTGACGCCGCGCTGCAGCATCGCCGGCTCGATGCCCACTTTCTTGATCTGCTGTCGGACGAATGCCAGGAAATCAGTGGCCTCGATCTCCGGCTCGCCGCGGCGCTTGCGCTGCGCGTTCATCGCCGCCTTCAGGAAATACATGTTGGAAACACCGGGGATTTCGACCGGATACTGAAAGCCCAAAAACACGCCGGCGGCGGCGCGATCCTCGGTGTCGAGTTCGAGCAGATTCTTGCCGTCGAACATCACCGAACCACTGCTGCAGTCGTAGCCTTCCCGGCCCGCAAGCACGTGGCCGAGCGTGGACTTGCCGGCGCCGTTGGGGCCCATGATCGCGTGAACTTCACCTGCGTTCACGGTCAGGTTCAGGCCCTTCAGGATTTCCTTGTCGCCGACCTTGGCGTGCAGATTGTCGATGCTGAGCATTATTTCTTGTCCTGGATCTTGTCGGTCATCAGCGTGCCGCCAATGGCCCAGTTGTCTTTGGGATATTCGTCGATGACGACGGTGACGCCGGCTTCGCTGCAACCGCTGATGCGGGCCAGTTCTCGAGTGAACACCGAGGCGATCTCGCGCTTCTGCTCGACGCTGCGGCCTTCCAGCATTTCGACTCGAATGATCGGCATCTCAGCCCACGGCGCCTTCGAGCGAAACCTGCAGCAGCTTCTGCGCTTCCACCGCGAACTCCATCGGCAGTTCCTTGAACACGTCCTTGCAGAAGCCGTTGACGATCATCGACACCGCGTCCTCGGCGGACAGCCCGCGCGAGCGTGCGTAGTAAAGCTGGTCTTCGCCGATCTTCGACGTGGTCGCCTCGTGCTCGAGCTTCGCGGTCCTGTTGCGGACCTCGGTGTACGGAAAGGTATGCGCGCCGCATTCGGAGCCGATCAGTAGCGAATCGCATTGCGTGTAATTCCGCGCGTTGTCGGCGGAAGAGAGAATGCGTACGAGCCCGCGATAGCTCTGCTCGCCACGGCCGGCGGAAATGCCCTTGGCGATGATCGTCGAGCGCGTGTTCTTGCCGACGTGGATCATCTTGGTGCCGGTGTCGGCTTGCTGGCGGTTGTTGGTCAGCGCCACCGAATAGAATTCGCCGACGCTGTCGTCGCCGCGCAGGATGCAGCTCGGATATTTCCAGGTGATCGCCGAGCCGGTTTCGACTTGCGTCCAGCTGATCTTGCTGCGCGGGCCGCGGCAGTCGCCGCGCTTGGTGACGAAGTTGTAGATGCCGCCGACGCCGTTCTCGTCGCCCGGATACCAGTTCTGCACGGTGGAATACTTGATCGTCGCATCGTCGAGTGCGACCAGCTCAACGACGGCCGCGTGCAGCTGGTTTTCGTCGCGCTGCGGCGCCGTGCAGCCTTCCAGGTAGGACACGTGAGCGCCCTCTTCGCAGATGATGATCGTGCGCTCGAACTGGCCGGTGTTGCGCTCGTTGATGCGGAAATACGTCGACAGCTCCATCGGGCAGCGCACGCCCTTGGGCACGAACACGAAGGAGCCGTCGGTGAACACCGCGGAGTTCAGCGCGGCGTAGTAGTTGTCGCCGAACGGGACTACCGAGCCCAGGTATTTCTTCACCAGCTCGGGATGCTCGTGCACGGCTTCGGAGATCGAGCAGAAGATCACGCCGGCTTTTTTCAGCGATGCGCGGAACGTGGTGCCGACCGACACCGAATCAAACACCACGTCGACCGCAACGTTCCGCACGCCAGCCAGCATCTCCTGCTCGCGCAGCGGGATGCCGAGCTTCTTGTAGGTTTCGAGCAGCTTGGGGTCGACGTCGTCCAGCGACTCTGGCCTGTCCTTCATCGACTTGGGCGCCGAGTAATACGAAATCGCCTGGTAGTCGATCTTCGGATAGTGCACGTGCGCCCAGGTCGGCTCGGTCATTTTCAGCCAGCGCCGGTAGGCCTTCAACCGAAAGTCGAGCAGCCATTGCGGCTCGTTTTTCTTGGCCGAGATCATGCGAATGGTGTCTTCGGACAGGCCGGGCGGGGCGCTTTCGGATTCGACGTCGGTGATGAAGCCCGCTTCGTACTTGCGGGCTTTCACCAGGTCCTGCATTTCTTGGGTGGCTGCCATTAGGGTTGCCGTTGTCTGTCTTGTGGTCGACGCGTCATTCCGGCACGGGCCGGAGTGCGGGGATTGCAGAGGAATCGCTTGCCGGTTTGGCGCGGCGATGAAACGTCAGTGGGTTTTCGCTGGCGCTGGCGCGACGCAGGGGCGCCGCGATCTGGGCCAGCGTCACCGCCTCCAGCGCCTGGCGGATCGCGGTATTGATCAGGCGCCAGTTGGCGCGGGTGCCGCAGCTGGTTTCGATGTTGCAGCCGCCGGTATGGATCGCGCAGCGGGTGACCGCGATCGGGCCTTCCACTGCGTCGATCACGTCGGCCACGGTGATCTGCTCGGGGCTGCGCATCAGCCGGTAGCCGCCCTGGGCGCCGCGCGTGGCTTCGATCAGCCTGGCCTTGGCCAGCTGTTTCAACAGTTTGGACACCGTCGCCGCCGGTAAGCGTGAGCCGTCGGCGATCTCCTGGGCGCTGTGGACGCGCGCCGGGTCGGCCGCGATTGCGGTCATCACGACCGCTGCGTAATCCGTCAGTTTGGCGAGCTTAAGCATCAGGGCTTCATACAGGACTAAATTGGTACGGATTGAATTTTAGACCTTCAGCCCAGTCATAACAAGAACTCGGGAGCAATCAAGGCGAGGCCACGATGTCCGACACCGACAGGATTCGGCTGATCGCAGTGGCGATCGAGCACAGGCGACGACTGACGCTGGTCTACAACGGCGGCCCGCGCGTGCTCGAGCCCCATACGCTCGGCGCCGATGCCAGCGGCGCGATGCTGGTCTGCGGCTACCAGGTCCGCGGCAGCAGCCGCTCCGGCCAGGGCGCGGGCTGGAAGACGCTCGCGCTGGCGCGCATCGGCGAGATCGCCGCGCTGGACGAGCATTTCAGCCGCCCGCGGCCCGAATACAAGCGCGACGATCCCGGCTTTGCGCGCATCGACGCCCAGCTGTGAAGCCGCATCGCGTGCAGCTGCGCCGCAGCAAGGGCTGGAAGATGCCGGCAGACACGCGCAAGGTCGACCGGACCACGCGCTGGGGTAACCCGTTTCGCGATGCCGACCGCCGGCTCGCAGTCGAGCGCTTCGAAGCCTGGCTAGCGCAGCAGCCGGCGCTGATCGAGCAAGCGAAGGCGGAACTCGCAGGCCGGAATCTGGCCTGCTGGTGCCCGCTCGGCGGCCCCTGTCACGCCGACGCCTGGCTACGCCTGATCAACGACGTCTGATCGCGCTATTCCGGCAACAGCGGGCTGGGCGTGCGCGGCGTGGACAATAGTTCGAAGAACGCGCGCCACTGCGCCCACAGCGGCTCCTCGGGCCCGGCTGTACGCTGCAGATACTCCTTGATGACCTGCTCGCCGTACGAGTAATTGATGATGTAGGCGCCATAGGTGTCGAAGAACTTGATGCGCTGCTGCGCACGCTCCGTCGTCGTCAGGCCGAAGGTCCTCAGCCATTCCACGGTTTCGTCGGCGCCGGCCTGGCCGTCGCGGTAGCGCCGCGCGCCTTCGAGCACCGCGGCGCCGCTGGGCCTGGCGGCTTCGGCGATGGCGTCGTAGGTTTCCACCTCGGCGGGATCAAAGCCGGAGAGCTCGAACAACCGGCGTTCCAGCGCCAGCCGCGCCTCGCGCGGAAACGCCATCTGCACGCCGTGGTCGGCCGTGCCTTCGGCGATGAAGGACTGCGGCGAGTACAGCGGGTAGACCGTGAACTCCTTCCAGCCACGCGTCTTCACCAGCTGATCCTCCAGCAGCACGTTGTAGACGTGATGGCCGGGATAGCCTTCATGCGAAGCCAGGCCGATCGCGCGCGAAACCGTGATCGGCTGGTCGATGTTGACCTCGATCTTGCTGACGTATTCGCCCTGATACCAGTTGTAGGCGCTCCAGGGCTTGCCGGTGACCAGTGACAGTTCGAAGCGCTCGCCCGGCGGCAGCCTGAAATACTGCAGCGTGCGCGTGCGCGCTTCTTCGATCGCGACTTTCATCACCGCTTCGATCTTGTCGCGCGGTATCGAGTAGCGATCGATGTAACGGTTGTAGCGATCCGCCACCGAGCCTTCGCCCGGCGGCAGCAGCTTGTCCAGCGCTTCCAGCATCGGCTTGAAATCTTCGCGGCCGTAGAACGGCGCGGACACATCGAACAGCGCCAGCGACTCGTCGTCGAAGCTCGGCTTCCAGTCCTCCAGCATCCGGGTTCGCGCCTCGAGCGCGCCGAGCTGGTTGCGCAGGAAACGCTTGCGCAGCTCCCACAGCTCCGGCGGCACCTTCGGGTCGACGGGCGCGGTTTCGAGATCCTTGATCAGCCGCGCATTCAGATTGCGGATCGCCAGCAGCGAGCGCTTCTGCGCTTTTTCGGAATCGCGCCATTGCGGCGGGCCGTAGTAGGCGTCGACATAGTTCGGGTCGTGCTCGCCCAGGGCGAGCACCTGGCGGACATAACCTTCAGCGATTTTCTGCATGCTCAACTGTGGTGGCGGCACCGCCTTGTGCGGTCCGGACATGCTGCAGGCGCCAGTCAGCGCCACCAGCAGCAGCGGCATCAGCCAGCGGTTCGAGGCATTCAAGGGCGAAGCACTCCCAGGCGGTACGGGTATACGGGCCTATTGTCGCCGAGGCACAAAAAAAGAGGGCGGCTTTCGCCGCCCTCTTTGTTGTCACATGCTGCGTTGCCCGCTTACGCGGCCGCCATCTGGCGCAGCATGTACTGCAGCACGCCGCCGTGAGCGTAGTACTCCCACTCCTTGGGTGTGTTGATGCGGACCTTGGCCTTGAACGACACGGTGGTGCCGTCGGACTTCTTGGCGGTCACGTCGAGGCTGGTGGCGCCGGCTTTCAGGCCATCGAAATCGAAGACTTCGGTGCCGTCCAGGCCGAGGCTCGCCGCGGATTCGCCGTCGACGAAGTTCAGCGGCAGCACGCCCATGCCGACCAGGTTCGAGCGGTGGATACGCTCGAAACTCTCGGAGATCACGGCCTTGACGCCGAGCAGGATCGTGCCCTTGGCCGCCCAGTCGCGCGAGCTGCCGGTGCCGTATTCCTTGCCGGCCAGCACCACCAGCGGCACGCCCTCGGCCTTGTACTTCATGGCCACGTCGTAGATCGGCTCGACCGGGCCGATGGAACCGTTGATGTGCTTGGAAACGCCGCCTTCGACGCCCGGGGTCATCGCGTTCTTGATGCGCGTATTCGCGAACGTGCCGCGCATCATGATTTCGTGATTGCCGCGGCGTGAGCCGAAGCTGTTGAAGTCCGCGCGCTGCACGCCGTGCGCTTCCAGATACTTGCCGGCGGGGCCGTCCTTCTTGATGTCACCGGCCGGGCTGATATGGTCGGTGGTGATCGAGTCGCCGAGCACCGCCAGCACGCGCGCGCCGCCAATCGGCTTGATGCCCGGGGGCGTCATCGTCATGCCTTCGAAGTACGGCGGGTTGGCGACGTAGGTGCTCTTCGCGTCCCAGGGATAGGTTTCGGACTTGCTGATCTTGATGCCCTGCCAGCGCGCATCGCCCTTGAGCACGTCGCCGTAGCTGGCCTTGAACAGGTCCGCGGTGACGGCCTTGGCGACCAGGTCGGAGATCTCCTTGTTGGTCGGCCAGATGTCCTTCAGGAACACGTCCTTGCCGTCGCTGGACTTGCCCAGCGGCTCGGTGGTCAGATCCAGGTCGGTGCTGCCAGCGATCGCATAGGCGACCACCAGCGGCGGCGAGGCCAGGTAGTTCATGCGCACGTCCTGGTGGACGCGGCCTTCAAAGTTGCGGTTGCCGGACAACACCGCCGACACGCTCAGCTTGTTGTCGACGATGGCCTTGCCGATCGGTTCGTTCAGCGGGCCGGAATTGCCGATGCAGGTGGTGCAGCCGTAGGCGACGATGTTGAAGCCCAGATATTCCAGGTCCTCGATCAGGCCGGCCTTGTTCAGGTACTCGGTGACGGCCTTTGAGCCGGGCGCCAGCGAGGTCTTGACCCAGGGCTGGCTCTTCAGGCCCAGCGCGCGGGCTTTCTTCGCCAGCAGACCGGCGCCGATCAGCACGCTGGGGTTGCTGGTGTTGGTGCAGGACGTGATCGCCGCGATCACGACCGCGCCGTCCTTGAGCTCGTAGGTCTGGCCCATGTCGGTGACGGTGGCCGGGCCGGCGGACGGGCGCATTTTCTGCTCGCCCTCGTAGGCCTTCTTGAAGTTGGCCTTGACGTCGGTCAGCAGCACGCGGTCCTGGGGGCGCTTCGGGCCGGCCATCGACGGCTGGATCGTCGCGAGGTCCAGGTGCAGCACGTCGGTGTATTCGGCTTCCGGCGCGTCCGGCGTCCACCACATGCCCTGAGCCTGGGCATAGGTCTTGACGACGTTGATGTGCTCCTCGGAGCGGCCGGTCAGGCGCAGATAGTTCAGGGTTTCTTCGTCGATCGGGAAGATGCCGCAGGTGGCCCCGTATTCCGGGCCCATGTTGGCGATGGTGTTGCGATCGGAGGCCGACAGATTGGCCAGGCCGGGCCCGAAGAATTCGACGAATTTCTCGACCACGCCGCGCTTGCGCAGCGTCTCGGTGACGGTCAGCACCAGATCGGTGGCGGTGGCGCCTTCGGCCAGCTTGCCGGTGACGCGCACGCCGATGACTTCCGGCATCAGCATCGACGAGGGCTGGCCGAGCATCGCGGCCTCGGCCTCGATGCCGCCGACGCCCCAGCCGAGCACCCCGATGCCGTTGACCATCGTGGTGTGGCTGTCGGTGCCGAAGCAGCTATCCGGATACAGCATGCCTTCGCTGTTCTCGAAGACGACGCGGGCGAGATATTCGATGTTGACCTGGTGGACGATGCCGGTATCGGGCGGCACGGCCTTGAAGTTCTTCAGCGCTTCCTGGCCCCAGCGCAGGAAGGTATAGCGTTCCTCGTTGCGCTGGAATTCGACCTTGGCGTTGAGGTCGAGCGCTTCCTTGGTGCCGTAGTGATCGATCATCACCGAGTGGTCGATGACCAGTTCGACCGGGCACAGCGGGTTGACCTTGCCCATGTCGCCGCCGAGGTTCTTCATCGCGTCACGCATCGCCGCGAGGTCGACCACGCAGGGCACGCCGGTGAAGTCCTGCAGGATCACGCGCGCCGGCGTGAAGTCGATGTCCTTGGAGGGCAGATTCTTGAAATCCGCGCCAGCCAGGGCTTCGATGGTTTCCCGGGTGACGTTGAGGCCGTCCTCGTAGCGCAGCAGGTTCTCGAGGAGGATCTTGTAGGAATAGGGGAGACGGGACAGCGGGTACTTCGGTTCCAGTGCTTTCAGGTTGAAATACTGGTAGTTCTTGTCGCCGACCTTGAGGGTGGCTTTGGACTTGAAGCTGTCCGTCATGGCTCGAAATCTCCGGGAGGAAGTGGCTAGCGGTTGCAGCGATCGCGGCGCGACGCGTGCCTGGCACGCATCCGGCGAAAACGGCGCCGAATTATAACGGAAGCTCACCCCGGGCGCCTGCAAGAAACGGGGTATTTAGCGTCCGGATTCAGGGAAATGCGTGTGTCCCGCTCAGGCGGCGATGGCGCGGCCATGCTTCGACGGCGTGATCCGCGCGTCTTTCACCGCATTGGCCTGGGTCTCGGTGATTTCGAACAGGTAGCCGTCGATTTCGAGTTGGCGGCCGGGCTGCGGAATCTGCTCCAGGCGTTCCATCACCAGGCCGTTGACGGTCTTGGGGCCGTCCAGCGGCAGCTTCCAGCCGAGGCTGCGATTGAGGCTGCGCAGCGTCACCGAGCCGCTGACGCGATAGCTGCCGTCGGCCTCGGCGTAGAAGTTCTTCACCCGCAGGCTGGGGTCGGTGGTGAATTCGCCGACCACCTCCTCGAGTATGTCGTCGAGCGTGACCAGGCCGCGGATGTCGCCGTATTCGTCGACGACGAAGCCCATGCGCCGGCGCTGGTTCTGGAAATTCAGGAGCTGCTGGTTCAGCGGCGTGCCTTCGGGGATGTAGTACGGCTCGCGCACGTATTCCATCAGCGTATCGGCGTCGAGCCGGTTTTCGGCCGCCAGGCGCATCAGCCGGCGCAGGTGCACCACGCCGAGCAGGTCATCGATCGATCCGCGATATACCGGCAGGCGCGTGTGCTGGGACTCGATGATCTGGGTGCGGACTTCGTCCCAGGGCTCGGAACAGTCGACCCCGACGATCTCGTTGCGCGGCACCATGATGTCCTCGACCGTGCTGTGTTCCAGGTCGA
>Ga0190273_10000632_pt1 | contig 12801 bp, 6 predicted proteins | sample Popmic504IS_FD_134513 | JGI IMG/M metagenome (GOLD analysis project Ga0190273, IMG submission 134513) | Populus adjacent soil microbial communities from riparian zone of Shoshone River, Wyoming, USA - 504 IS | ecosystem: Environmental > Terrestrial > Soil > Riparian zone > Trees stand | place...
ACTACTGCCAGTACGCGATCCGGCAGTGGGACATGCAGCCCGACGGCAACCAGGCCTATCAGTACGACTTCGTCTGGGCCGAGCTGCAGGCGCAGGCGCGCGTCGACGGCACCACGTTCCAGAACCGCAAGGATCTGCTGCGTATCCAGTCGGTCTGGTTCACCGGCCCCAGCGACACGGCCGGCAGCTCGTTCCTGAGCACCTGGTACTACGACCAGAAGAAGTACCCGGATCTCTACGGCTATCTGCCGCAGTTCAAGCGCGTGCGCCAGTTCCCGACCAACCAGCGCTTCGAGCCGCTGCTGCCGGGCATCACCTGGTTTTTGTCCGATGCCTGGGCCGCCGGCGATCCGATGCTGACCTGGGGCAACTACAAGATCATCGGCCGCCAGCCGATGCTGGGGTCGGTCAGCGAAGGCTGGCCGGGCGCCAAGAAGAACTGGGAGCCTGGCGTGCACGGCGGCCCCAAGGGCCAGACGTTCTGGGATACCAGCATGTCGCTGTGCCCGGACTGCATCGTGCTCGAGGCCGAGCCTATCGGTTATCCGCGCGCGCCGGTCGGCAAGAAGCGTGTCTGGATCGATGCGCGCAACCAGCAGTTCATCGCCTACATCACCTACGACCGCCGCGGCGAAATCTGGAAGTCCTTCGAAGCCGGCTGGTCGCAGTACAAGGAAGGCAGCGCGGTGATGAAGGACGAGAGCGGCAAGCCGGCGTGGTCTTGGACGCACATCCACAGCCACGACATCCAGTCCAACCGCATGACGCGACTGATGCACACCGAGAGCACCACCGGCGGCTACAAGAGCCAGTTCTCGACCCAGGGCGTGGACGTCTACAACAAGTACCTCACCAACCAGGCGATCCAGCGTCTCGGCCAGGCCTGAGCATCAACGGCGTGACTTCTCAGGGCAGGCCATGGCCGGCTCTGCGAAGCCGCTTCTCCATGCGGGCGAGAGAGACATGAGCAATAAGAGAATTCTGATGTGCGGAGCCGCGCTGATCGCCGGCGTGATGATGATCGGTGCGGCGCGTGCCGCGCAGGCGCCCAGCAAGGTCGACACGATCATTACCGGCAAGGCCCACGATGCGCTTTTCGCTCTGGCTTTCAACCAGAACAACGGCGTCGCCGTTGGTGCCGCGGGCGCGATCCTCGACACCGCCGACGGCGGCAAGACCTGGAAGCCGGTGACGCCGTCGCCGACGCAGCTGAGCCTGCTCGGCGTCGACGTCAACGGCGCCCACCAGATCGCGGTCGGCCAGATGGGCCTGATCCTGAAGCGCGATGCGCAATCGGCGTGGCAGAAGATCGACAGCGGCACCGAGGAGCGGCTGTTCGCGGTCAGCCTCAACAGCCAGGGCGTCGCTGCGGCGGTTGGCTCCTTCGGCACCGTGCTCAAGTCCGCGGACGGCGGCCAGAGCTGGGCGGCGATTGCGCCGGACTGGAGCGGCTACACCGAAGACGGCGCGCAGCCGCATCTGTACGGCGTCAATGTCGATGAGGCCGGCGCGATCACCATCGCCGGCGAATTCGGCCTGATTCTGCGCTCCATGCCGGGCCAGGCCGGCTGGCAGACGCTGCACAAGGGCGCGGCGTCGATCTTCGCGCTGGAGATCCGCGACGACGGCGTCGGCTACGCGGTCGGCCAGAGCGGCGCGGCACTGCGCAGCGGCGACGGCGGCAACACCTGGAGCGAACTCGCCACCGGCAGCGAAGCGATCCTGCTCGGCGTGCGTTCGACCGCCGACGGCGAGGTTGTGGCCAGCGGCATGCGCGACATGGTCAGCAGCAGCGACGACGGCAAGACCTGGAGCCATGTCACCAGCGGCGACCTGCAGTCGGCCTGGTATGCGGGGCTGGCGCGCGCCGCGTCCGGCGCGCCGCTGCTGGCGGTAGGCCACACCGGCAAGATCATCCGGATCGATCAGCAATAGATCGGCCGAACGAGTTTCAACGACGGCAGCGGTCATCGGCACACGCCGGCGAACCGCTCCGCGACAACGTGCGAGTCAACAACGAGCCGCTCCTTGGCAGGAGCGCTCCGGGACTAGGGGAGAGGCAATGGAAGGATGCAAGGCGGGATCGGGTCTGAAGGCTGGCGTGCTGGCAGCGGCGATGCTGCTGCTGGCTGGCCCGGCGGCACAGGCCCAGGAGCAGCAAGGCGACGGTAGTTTCTTCGACGGCTTTCTCGGCGGCATCGACGTCAGCGTCGGCGGCTTCGTCCGTGTCGAGAATGCATTCCAGCTCGGCGGCGAAAACCCGAACAACCAGAACGGCAACACCTTCAACGGCGAGGTCACGCGGCGCATGCCCGGCGTTCCGGTGCCGGGCTCGCCGGCGCTGAGTTTCGCGGTGCCCAACCCCGTGCTCGCGGACACCACGACGCGCCCGGGTATCGACAGCTCCAACAACTGGTCGAACTACCACATCCTCAGAGGCGAGGTTGAAACCGGCATCCGCCTGACGTCGGATCTGTCGCTGATCGGCCGCGTCCGCGCGATCTACGATCCGGGCTACGACGACTTCAATGCTCACAGCATCGAGGACGATCGCGGCGGTATCACCGGCGGCGACCAGGCGCTGTACCGCAGCAGCAGCCCGAACTATTTCGAGTATCGGCCCGAGGGCAAGTCGCACGCGAACCCGCTGGAATGGGCCGGCCAGAACTATTTGGTGTATCTGCCGTCGCTGTTCTTCGACTACAACCATGGCCCGCTGAACCTGCGGGTCGGCAACCAGCAGATCGCCTGGGGCCAGGCGATATTCTTCCGCGTGTTCGACGTCGTCAACGGCCTGGATCTTCGCCGACATTCGCTGCTCGACTACGCGCAGGAAGAATTCGCCGACAAGCGCGTGCCGCAGCTGTCGGTCCGCGCCGGCTATCAGGTCACCGACGAGATCCTGGCCGATGCCTATGTGGCCAAGTTCCAGCCGTCGATCTTCGGTAACCCGAACACGCAGTACAACATCATCCCGGTGCAGTTCACCGTGCACGATCGCTACGGCGACTACGACGACAAGTTCAGCTACGGCCTGCGTATGAAAGCCAATTACGGCCAGTGGGGCTTCCAGGGCATGGCGGTACGCCGCTACAACCCCGACGGCGTGTTCCGCTGGACTGCTTCGAATGTCGACAAGGACCTGCCGAGCAGCAATCCGCTGGGCCTGACGGTGCATACGCTCAACGGCTTCGAATCCGGGCAGACGCTGGCGAACACGCCGTTCGAAGCATCGCCGGGCGGTGTCTATTCCGCGGACGAGTGGTTCGATTACGCGGCGGCCGTGCGGCTCGACGGCGTTGCCGGCCTGAATGCCGCGGTCAGCGATTTCGAGCCGGCCACCGGTGCGCTGCTGGCTTCGCCGGTCAACACCTTCGACGCCGCACACAACGAGCTCGACACCTTCTTCATCGCCGCCGGCGGCAGCCTGCGCGGGCACATCGAGCGCAAGTATTTTCAGGAGAACGTGTTCGGCCTCGGCGTCAGCTACGTCACCGAGGCCGAGCCGGGTTCGGTGTTCGACCAGATCATCTTCAACCTGGAAACCTCATACACGCCCAAGCGCACCTTCACCTCGCCGGATCTGGGCCAGGGTTTCCTGCAGGACAATTCATCGGTCACCGCGCTGGTGATGGAAAAGTATCAGCGCTTCAGCCAGAACTTCCCGGCGACCTACTTCGTGCTGCAGGCCATGCATCGCACCGCCGACGATCTGTTCGGCCGCTCGCTGCGCGGCTACGGCGGCACACGCACTTCGTCGCCGGACGGCGTCGGCAGCGTCGACTACGTGGTGCTGGCGATGCAGCAGCCGTTCCCGAACGACATCTATCGCGCCGCGCTGGCGGTGCTCTACGACCCGCGCGGCAGCATCCTGGTGCAGCCGGGCGTGAAGTGGAAGCCGCGGGGATCGATCACGGTCGAGGCGTTCTACTCGTACATCGATGGCGGCTTCGCCGGCAATGCCAACAAGACGCTGCTGTCGACCGTGGATTTCGCCGACGAGATCACGATCCGCGCGGCGTACCAGTTCTGAGGGTTTCCAATCGCGGACAAGGTCCGCTCCTGCCGGTGGCGCTGTGCACTGTAGGAGCGGACCTTGTCCGCGATTGCCGTATCGGCACCGATCACCGCCGCGCTTGCACAGGAGCAGCATGAGAATCCGCCGCTACGATCACGACTACGGCCGCCGGCACTTTCTGAAGAGCCTCGCTGCCGGTGCGGCCAGCGGCGGCGTGCTGATGCCGGTCTGGGACGCGATCGCCCAGAGCGGCGACATCGGCAAGGCCTATCCCGACGAACTGCTGTCGATCGAGGGCTACACCAAGGGCCGGATCAAGACCGGCGACCAGATCAGCGCGGCCAACGTCGAGCTGGTGCGCGAGCTGCTGGAGCCGATCAAGTATCAGCAGATCGCGACGATGGGGCGGCGGCTGAAGATCGTGCCGACGACTACCGACATCATGAAGCTCAGCCCCTGGGAATATCTGGAGGCGACGCTGCGCAATGCCGGGCAGGCGCGCTTCGACGAACGCGGCAACATCGTCACGCAGCAGGGCAAGCCGTGGATCGGCGGCACGCCGTTCCCGAAAGCAAGCTCGGCGCTGGAGCTGTACGCCGGCCTGACGATGACCTGGGGCCGCCACGACGCCTGCATGTACGCGATCCGCGAATACGATCTGAACGAAGCCGGAGAGCTGCAGTTCGACTACGACTGCGGCTGGGCCGAGCTGTCGCCGATCGGCCGCGTGTCCATGGACCCCAAACCCTATCTCCCGGGCCGCGAGAACAAGCTGCGATATCAATCGGTGTTCTTCACCCGGCCCGACAGTATCAAGGGCACCTCGTTCCTGAACATCTGGGACTACGACCAGCACAAGTTCCCGGATCTTTACGGTTATGTCGCCGCGTTCAAGCGCATACGCCAGTTCCCGACCGACCAGCGTTTCGAGCCGCTGATTCCGGGCTCGACGCTGTATCTCTCCGACGCCTGGTGCGCCGGAGATCCGCTGTATACCTGGGGCAATTACAGGATCGTCGGTCGCGGGCCGGCGCTGTCCGGCGTGTCTGGCGCATGGAACGCGGCGCATCCGAACTGGGAGCACAAGACCCACGGCGGGCCCAAGGGCCTGACGTTCTGGGACACCGATGTCGAGTTCGTTCCCGAAGCCGTCGTCATCGAAGCCGAGCCCGTCAAGTTTCCGCGCGCGCCCGTCAGCAAGAAGCGCGTGTGGATCGACGTGCGCACGCAGTTGCCGATCGCGATGGTGTCCTACGATCGTCGCGGTGATCCGTATCGTTCTTTTGACGGCGCCTACGGGCTGTACGAATCCACCGGCAAAAGCTTCATGGACGGCCGGCATCCGTACTGGTCGTGGGCGCATGTACATGCCTTCGACATCCAGACCGGGCGCATGACGCGGCTGGAACAGGTGCGCGAAATCGCCGGCCATCAGACTCGGGTCAACGACGCCGGCATCTACGATCGTTACCTGACCAATGCGGCGCTGATGCGTATCGGCGGTAGTGACTGAATCCTGCAACCGCGGACAAGGTCGGCTCCTGCTGGGTTTTCATGCGAGTCCTGTTGCAGCTGTCGTAGGAGCGGACCTTGTCAGCGATGTCCGCACGCGACTACCCGCACGGGTAGCGAAATGGCCCTGGCGCGAACTTAGTCTGTCTGCATGCAGTGTGAGCCCGTCGCCATAGAACGGGACGTTTGAAACTCAACGCGAGCAGGAGAAGACAATATGAGTCCAGCCACCGCAGCCGCGATGGCGCCGCTGCATGCGGCCGACGCCAGCGGCATGCTGATCAACATCGACAACGGCGGCACGCTGACCGATATCTGCGTGATCGCCGGTGACAAGGTCCACCGCACCAAGACACTGACCACGCCCTACGATCTGTCGAAATGCCTGTTCGAAGGCCTGCGCAAAGTCTCGCGGCTGATCTACGGCGAAGACGATCTGCTGAAGCTGCTGCGCAACACCGCGCATATCCGCTACTCCACCACTCAGGGCACCAATGCGCTGGTCGAGCGCAAGGGCCCGCGCCTGGGGCTGATCACCGGCGGCACGCTGGATGCCGCCACGCTGCGTGCGCAGGACGGCGCCAGCGAGTTGTTCGACGCACTGATCGGCGATCGCGTCGCCACGCTGGACGTCGGTGGCGACGAAGCCGCGCTGGAAAAAGCGGCAGTCGCCGCTGTCAACAGGCTCGCCTCGGCCGGTGCCAACCGCATCATCGTGGCGTTCGGCGGCGCCGATCGCGGCGCTGCCGAACGCCATGTGCGCAGCGTCTTGCTGCGCAAGTTCCCGCCGCATCTGCTCGGCGCGATCCCGCTGCTGTATTCGCACGAAGTGGTCGAAGACGACCACGATCCGCGCCGCGCCTGGACCGCAGTGTTCAACGCGTTCTTGCACCCGGCAATGGAGCGTTTCCTGTACGCGGCCGAACATCAGCTGCGCGAGAACAAGGCGCGCAATCCGCTGCTGATTTTCCGCAACGACGGCCATTCCGGCCGCGTCGCCAAGACCACCGCGGTGAAGACCTACAGCTCGGGCCCGCGCGGCGGCATGGAAGGCGCGCGTGCGCTGGCCGCGCACTATGGGTTCAGGCAGCTGCTGTCGATGGACGTCGGCGGCACCACCACCGATATCGGCCTGGTCGACAACGGTGTCGTCCGCTCAGCCAGCCATGGCAGGGTCGAAGGCGTGGCCACCTCGCTGCCGCTGTCGGATGTGGTCAGCGTCGGCGTCGGCGGCTCGTCGATCATCCGCTGCGAACGCGAGGCCATTATGGTCGGCCCGCAGTCGGTCGGCTCCGCGCCCGGCCCGGCCTGCTTCGGTCTCGGCGGCCGCTCGGCCACGATCACCGACGCGTTCCTGGTGCAGGGCCTGCTCGATCCGGCCTCGTTTTTCGGCGGTGAGCTCAATATCGACATCGAGCGCGCCAGGGCTGCGATCACCGACAACGTCGCCAGGCCGCTGGGCATCGAAGTCGAGGCCGCGGCGACGCGCATGGAAGATGCCTGGGTCGCCAAAGTGGCGGATGCGCTGAAGGCCTACGCGCCGATTACGCCGGAGACCACGCTGGCGGCTTTCGGCGGCGGTGGCCCATTCGTGGTCTGCCGCGTAGCCGAGGCGGCGGGTGTGTCGCGCGTGCTGATACCGGGGTTGGCCGCCGTGTTCTCGGCGTTCGGTCTCGGCTTCTCCGATATCGCGCACAACTTCGAGGCCGTGCTCGGCTCGGCCGACGCGGCGGGCCTGAAGGCAGCGACCGACGAGCTGATGCAGAAGGCGCGCCGCGGCATGTACGGCGAGAACATCGAGCTCGACGAGTGCCGCATCGACAGTACGCTGCACATCGCGCGCAACGGCGAGATTCGCAGCGTGGTGATCGTCGACGGCCGCCTGCCGGCAGGCCTGCCCGCCGACGCGCGGCTGTCGCTGTCGGTGCTCGCCTCAAGGTCGATTCCGCAGCCGCAGCTCACCGGGCGTTTCGGCGGTCCGGCCGGTGACGCGGTGGCCAGCGGCAGGCGCCGCATTCTCAGCGCCGGACAGTGGCAGGACGTGCCGCTGTATCGCGCCGAAGAACAGCGCGGCGGCACCGGCGCCGCCGGCCCCGCCGTGCTCGAAGAAGCCTTCTACACCTGTCGTATCGAGGCCGGCTGGCGTTTCGATTTCAACGACAGCGGCGACATCCTGCTGAGCCGGGTCTGATCTCCGGCACGCATGAGGAGAAACAAACAATGAAAGTCCTGATCACCGAATACCTGCGCATCAATCTCGACAGCGAACAATACGAATGCCGGCGCTGCGACCAGCAGCTGGGCTCGGCTCGCGAAAACTACAAGCGCGGCCTGCGCGTCTACGACCGCGATCCGCGTGAGATCCACAGGCCGCTGCTGGATCCGAAAATGTACGCACGCACCTACTCGCCGGACCCGGCCTGGTGCCGGATTCTCGAGTACTACTGCCCGACGTGCGGCACCTTGTTCGAAGCCGAATACCTGCCGCCGGGCCATCCGCCGCTGCACGACATCGAGTTCGATATCGACGCGCTGAAGCTGCAGTGGAAAGACCGCGTCGAGGTCAGCGAGCCGGCGATCGGGCCAGACCTGGCGCTGGAGAAAGTCAAGATGGGCCGCGCGATCCACAGCCAGCACCAGCACGGCCATAAACCCTGACAAACGCATCTGTAGGAGCGGACCTTGTCCGCGATTGAGGCTGCACCGGCGCATCGCGGACAAGGTCCGCTCCTACAGCGACACGAAGGAACACCATGAAACGAGTATCAGTCGATATCGGCGGCACCTTCACCGATTGCTTCGTCAGCTGGGGCGACCGCAACATCCAGGGCAAGGCGCTGACCACGCATCACAATCTCGCGCTGGGCTTCAACGAGGCGCTGGCCAATGCCTGCAAGGAACTCCGTGTCGACGTCGGCGCGCTGCTGTCACAGGTCGACTCGGTGCGCTACGCAACCACGCTGGGCACCAATGCGCTGATCGAGCGCAAGGGCCCGCGCATCGGCGCGCTGGTCACCACCGGCTTCAAGAGCACGATCCCGCTGTCGCGTGCGCGCGGCTATGGCGAAGGCCTGTCCGAAGAACGGCAGATGGACATCCCGAACGCGCAGCGCCCAGAGCCCATCGTGCCGATCGAGATGATTCGCGAAGTGCGCGAGCGCGTGGATTATCTGGGCGACATCTTCTGGAGGCTCGACGAGGACGACGTGCGCCAGCGCATACGCGAGCTGGTCGACGCCGGCGCCGAGGCGCTGGTCGTCGCCTTCACCAACAGCGTGGTCAATCCGCAGCACGAACTGCGCGTGCGCGAGATTTTCCTGGAGGAATATCCCGGCCATCTGCTCGGCGCGATTCCGATGCTGCTCAGCCACCAGGTCGCCGGCCGCAAGGGCGAGTACGCGCGCTCGATGTCGACGATCATGGACGCGTTCCTGCACGCAACCATGTACCACGGCCTTGGCACGCTGGAGCTCAATCTGCGCGCGCAGGGCTACGACAAGCCGATGCTGGTGAATCACAATTCCGGCGGCATGGCGCAGCTGAACTCGACCGACGCGTTGCAGACCGTGCATTCAGGCCCGGTGTCCGGCATCGCCGCCAGCGAGAACCTGATGCTGCAGACCGGCCTGGGCAACGTCGTCGCCACCGACATGGGCGGCACCAGCTTCGACATCGGCATCGTCGTGCAGGGCGGCGTCAAGTATTACGACTTCAACCCGGTGATCGATCGCTGGCTGGTGTCGATCCCGATGGTGCACCTGGTCACGCTCGGTGCCGGCGGCGGCTCGATCTGCAGCTATGAGCGCATGTTCAAGACGGTGAAGATCGGCCCGCAGTCGGCGGGATCCGATCCCGGCCCGGCCTGCTACGACCGCGGCGGCCTCAAGCCCACGGTCACCGACGCCGATCTGGCGCTGGGCTACCTGGACCCGGCCAATTACGCCAACGGCCACATCAAACTCAACCCGCGCCGCAGCAAGCAGGCTTTCGAAGAGCTCTGCGACGAGCTCGACATGGACATGCTCGACGCCGCCAAGCTGATCAAGAAAACCGTCGACGCCAATATGGCCAACGGTATCGCCACCGAGCTGCGCACGCGCGGCTACGAGCCCCGCGATTTCACCGTGCTGGCCTACGGGGGCAACGGCCCGCTGCACGCCTGCGGTATCGCCCAGGTGCTCGGCATCGATCGCATCCTCGCGCCGCCGTTCTCGTCGGTGTTCTCGGCGGTCGGCGCCGGCAACATGAACCAGATGCATATCCACGAGATCAGCACCTGGACCACGCTGTTCGATCCGAACCTGAGGCGATTCTTCTCCGATTACGCCGCGTTCAACGGCAGCGTCGAGGAGCTGGAACGCCGCGGCCGTGAGGATCTGCTGCGTCAGGGTTTCGAGGCCAAAGAGATTCGCTACCGCCTCGAGATCGACATGCGCTACGGCAACCAGCGCGTGCAGACCGCGGTGGTCACGGAACTGCGTCGGCTCGACAGCCAGCGCGACGTGCTGCGCCTGATCGACGAATTCCATACGCGCTACGGCGAGCGCTTCGGCGAAGGCAGCCAGTCGCCGGAAGCCGGCATCCGCATCAACACGATACGCGTGTGCTCGTTCGTCGAGAGAACCAACGCTAGCTTTTCCGGCATTCAGGACGACGGCCGCGTCGGCATCAGCGTCGAGCCGATCGGCACGCGGCTGTGCAGTTTTCCCGGCCACGACCAGCCGGTGGAGACACGGCTCTACGACGATCGCGCGCTGGCCGAGGGCACGCGCATCGCAGGCCCGGCACTGGTGACGACGGCGGCCACGACCTATCTGGTTGAGCCCGGCTGGCGCTATTACGCGGCGAGCCAGGGCGCGGTGTGGTTTACGCGCGGCGGGCATTGAAGACACACGAACGAACTGTAGGAGCGGACCTTGTCCGCGATTGAGGCTGCGAAGTTCCAATCGCGGACAAGGTCCGCTCCTACAGTCCAAGAACGAGCTTGAGGAGAACAACACCATGAACGACATGCCGCCCCAGGGCGCACTGACGGCTGAAGACCAGGGCCTGCTCGACAAATTCCTGTCCGAGAACCGGCTGTTCCTCGGGCCCGATCCGGAGATCATGCGCAACCACACGGTGCAGCCGCGCTCGAAGATCGAAGAGGAAGCGCTGGCAAAAAATCTGGACCCGCACCAGGTGCATCACGTGCGCGGCCTGATCAATGCGGCCTTGTCCGAAGCCTTCACGATGGTCAACCAGATGGGCGCTGCACCCGGCGCCAAATGGGGCGATCTGGTGACCGGCATCTACACCGCGCAGGGCGACCTCAGCATGATCGCGCCGCACGGCATCATCGCGTTCGCGGCCTGCTGCTTCTATCCGATCCGCTTCATCATCAAGAACTGGATCGACGATCCCACCGTCGGCGTCAAGGAAGGCGACGGTTTCATCCACAACGACGCGCGCTATGGCGGCGTGCACAACACCGACCAGTCGATGATGATGCCGCTGTACTGGAAGGGCGAGCTGATCTGCTGGCTGAGCTCGACGATCCACGAAGGCGAGAACGGCAGCTGCGAGCCCGGCGGCCTGCCGGCGGCAGCGGAGAGCAAGTACGACGAAGGCCTGAAGATGTCGCCGTTCAAGGTCGTCGAGAACTTCCAGCTGAAGCGCGACCTGGTGACGTTTCTGCAGAACTCGGTGCGCGATCCCAAGCTGCAGCTCGAGGACATGAAGGTGAAGCTGCATGCGGTGATGCGCCTGCGCGAGCGCGTGTTCGCGATCCTGGAACAGTTCGGCAAGGACCTGCTGGTCGGTACGCTGCGCAGCCATCTCGAAGACACCGAAGTGGAGATGCGCCGCCGCATCCGCGAGATGCCCGACGGCACCACGCGCGTGGTGCAGTTCATGGATTCGACGCTGCGCGAAAACGCGCTGCAGAAAATCTCGCTGGCGATCACGATCAAGGGCGACCGCATGATCTGCGATTTCCGCGGCACTTCGCCGCAGTTCATGAACCGCAGCGTCAATACCAACATTGCCTCGTTCAAGGCCGCGCTGTGCACCGGCCTGCTGCAGAACGTATGGCCGGACCTGCCGCATACGATGGCGGTGCTGTCGCCGATCGAAATCATCACCGACCACAATTCCATCATCGACGCCGAAGGCGAAATGCCGCAGGCGATGAGCCTGATGCCGATGTTCAAGGGCTGCGTCGTCTGGACGATCCCGATGAACAAGTTCAACTACAGCCTGCCGACGCGCTACTCGGCGGTGATCGCCTCGCAGTACGACCAGGCTGCGACCTTCATCTACGGCGGCCTGACCCAGCATGGCGACGTCACCGGCAATTTCTGCGCGGACATCAACGGCAACGGCCAGGGCGCGCGCAGCCACGCCGACGGCGAGCACAGCGTGTCGCCGGTGTTCGGCTTCATGTGCGACAGCGGCGAGCACGAGATCAACGAGGAAGACACGCCGATCATCCGCCTCGGCGCGCAGCGCATCGCCAAGGACCGCATCGGCTTCGGCAAATATCGCGGCGGCATGGGCTACGAGCAGATCGCGACTGCACGCGGCTCCGGCATGTGGGGTTTCATGACCGGCTGCGAAGGCTCCAAGTTTCCGTCGGCCCAGGGCCTGTTCGGCGGCTACTCCTGCCCGAGCTACCAGCTATGCAAGATCAAGGGCGTCAACATCTTCGACGAGCTGGAAAAGAATCCGAAGATCGTCGACGTGTTCGACATCGTGCAGCTGATGAACGAGCGCCCGCTGCCCGGCAAGTACACCAGCCAGGACATGGGCATGACCTTCGAGCTGTGCAATGACGGCGAGGTCTACATGATCTGCCAGGGCGCCGGTGGCGGTTATGGTGACGTGCTCGAACGCGATCCGCAGCTGTTGATGAAGGATCTGCGCGAAGACCTGATGTCGCACGACTACGCGCGCGACATCTACAAGGTGGTGTTCGACTCCGAGCAGCTGATCGTCGATGTCGAGGCCACCGCCGAACTGCGCGCGGCAGAGCGCCGCGCGCGCATCGCGCGCTCCAGGCCGTTCGACGAGTTCGTCGCCGAGTGGGTCACGCCGGAACCGGCATCGCATCTGACCTATTTCGGCAGCTGGAGCGACAACGCCGTGATCCATGCGCAGAACCCGGCGATCGGGCTCAGCGTGAAGATGGACGCCGACAAGCTGCAGGGCATCTACATGCCCAACCCGAAAGACCTGCGCATTGCGCAGCTGGAAGCGGAGCTCGAAGCGATGACGCACACCAAGCCCGCCGC
>Ga0190273_10000633_pt1 | contig 12801 bp, 7 predicted proteins | sample Popmic504IS_FD_134513 | JGI IMG/M metagenome (GOLD analysis project Ga0190273, IMG submission 134513) | Populus adjacent soil microbial communities from riparian zone of Shoshone River, Wyoming, USA - 504 IS | ecosystem: Environmental > Terrestrial > Soil > Riparian zone > Trees stand | place...
AGGACGAAAAAATTCTGCAATCACAAAGGTTGAAACTTTGCGTTCAGTGTTGCATAATCTGGGCGCGTTCACCTCCCCGGTGAGCGAAGTGGTCGCGAGGGGTGAGGACTCGTGGCCTTAGGGTGGGGGCTGTGGGAGGCCCCCGCCCGCTTTTTCGGCCAGCTTTTTTTTTATTCAAATAAATAGTCGCAAGAGTTCGATGAACGCGCGCGCGCAAGGATTCCTCTGCATCGCAACTGTGTCGTCAGCAGAGAACTCTAGCAAGAGACGGCTGTGGTATCAGCAGCAGCCTCTTCATCATCAAAGCTCGCCGCTTTAATCAAAGAGGCGCATGACTCTTTAACAACGAGGGCCGTCGTCAAGAGCATACCGTCTCAAATGTTGAATGAGTAGAAGTCGAGAAGGGATTGTGTGAGAGCGCACGGGAGCGCGTCAGAGAGGCACATGTGTTCGTGTGTGCCTGCCGATAGTTCCGCTGGCGCAGACTGTTACCTGTGCGCCGGGAATTATTCTCAAGTCGAGTGCTTTTGATTAGTGTCGTCGCCGCGCATCAAGATGAGTGCTGCGACGACACGTGTTCAGAGAGTTGCGCCGTCCTCTTCGCGTCCGGCAAGAAAGCATGAACGGCAGTAAACGGGTCGTCCCTGCGAAGGATAAAAGGGAACGGTCGTTTGCTGCCCGCACTGTGCGCACTGCACGGAAACTTCTATGCGTTGACGAACGCCCGTCGCCTGTGCCGCGGCAATGGCCGAGAGCCGCTCGTTCTTTGCCTGCTTGCAGGTTTTACAGCGCTTCGGTTCGTTCTTGAGCCCTTTGTCGTGAAAGAACACCTGCTCGCCTGCGGTCCAGATGAAATCTTCTCCACAATCCACACACTTGATGGTGTGATCCTGAAACTCCGTTTCAGTGTGGCTCCACTTTCCGTTCGATTCGCTTATGACCTGAGTTTCTGCCATGTTGGTATCCCCACCTGTGTACGTTGCGACGCCCTTAAAGCAATGCTTCTTGCAGAGGGAACAAGGCCCTCGCGGCGTGCGATTAATTATTTATGCTTACTAGCGAGGTGTTGCGAGCATTTATCAAGAAGGACAAGTACATCTGCGGCTGTGATCGAATCACGACGGCAATGCATAAAGCAAATTATATCTATCACAAAAATGTGTCAAGCTCTGAGCCGATGGGTTCGTCGCAATGGGCCGTCTTTAATAATCAAATTCTACTCATCGCAGTCTCTAAAGAGCGCTGCTATTCTCTTCCGTTCCGAATTTTAAATTCAGGACTATTTTACCCATACGCAGTGGCCTCTGTCTGTATGACGACTCACATATATCGAAAAACCTTGTTTCGTATTGAAAATGAAACAAGACGTGGGACGCAAACTTCTTGACAGCGAAGCGCGCAACATGCCAGCATCCGGCCCAACACTTTTGGTTGAATCTACGCTGAAGAAAAGAGAGACATTAGCCGCATGAAGCTCCTCGTCATAGGCTCTGGCGGGCGGGAACACGCGCTCGTGTGGGCGCTTGGGAAAGGGGCGCGCCCCGCGCTCAAAATCTATTGCGCGCCCGGCAACGCCGGAATAGCAGAGCATGCAGAGTGCGTCTCCATAGATGCGACGGACACGCACGCGCTCTGTCGCTTCGCTGAGGAGAAAAAGATAGACCTCACGGTGGTCGGCGGGGAAGCGCCGCTCGCCGCCGGTATCGTTGACGAGTTTGAGCGGCGCGGCCTCTTGATCGCGGGCGCAAGCCAGGCGGCGGCCCGTCTTGAATCGAGCAAGGCTTTCGCCAAAGATTTTATGGCGCGCCATCAGATTCCGACCGCGCGCTACGCAGTCGCACAGTCCGCCGATCAGGCTCAGCAGATTCTGTTGAGCGGCGAGTTCGGCCCGGCGGACTCTCCCGTCGTCATCAAGGCCGATGGGCTCGCCGGGGGCAAAGGAGTCGTCGTCGCGCGCACGCGTGCCGAAGGGCAGGAAGCGATCAAAGATTTGATGACAGGCATGGTCGTTGGCCCGTTGGCCGCGCGCCGCATCGTGATTGAAGAGGCGCTTCTTGGGCGCGAAGCCTCGCTGCTCGTCTTCTCGGATGGGCGCGATTACGCGCTGATGCCCGCCGCGCGCGACCATAAGCGTGTCGGCGAGCATGACACTGGCCCAAACACCGGCGGCATGGGCGCGATCACAGACCCTTCAGTACTTGACGAAGAGACACGCGCGAAGGTCGTGTGCGAGGTAATTGAGCCGACGCTTCGGGGAGCGCGAGATGAGGGCTTTCCGTTTCGCGGCATTCTCTTCATAGGCTTGATGCTCACCTCAGAAGGGCCGCGTGTGCTCGAATATAACGTGCGCTTCGGCGACCCCGAAGCACAAACCATACTCGTGCGTTTACGTACAGACCTCGTAGATATATTCGAGGCCATAGCGCGCGGCCACCTTCGAGACCTCTCTATCGAATGGGCTGACGAATCCTCCGCCTGTGTGGTGCTCGCTGCGCGCGGTTATCCCTTACGTCCGGAGACGGGCGCACAGATCGAAGGACTGGAACGCGCGAGCCTGGAGCACGAGGGCGTACGCATCTTCCACGCCGGGACTGCTCGCTCTGCTTTGGGCCAGTGGCTCGTTGCGGGCGGGCGCGTGCTGAATGTGACGGCCACGGCTTCGACTCTGGAAGGTGCGCTGGCGCGTTGCTATGGCGCGGCGCGCGAAATACACTGGGACGGCATACATTACCGGCGCGACATCGGACGGTTTGTCGAAAGCCGTAAAGGGCAAGAGGCAGGAGGCCAAAGCGTCCAGTAAAAGGAGGGGCGGCCCTGTGTCTCCCTTCTGTTTTCTGGCGGCGGATACACGACTCCTGCTATACTTTGCTCGGTGGTGCTAATTTGCAACAACGTCGCACGCGCCGTCGTACAACCAGAGGCGCTTTTGCCTGATTGAAAGAGGAACGGCGCGCCCCGGCGGGCGGCAAAAGAGAAGAGCGTAGTCGATAGACAATAATTCGTGCTGGAGGAGTGAGAAGAGATGGGACTTTGGGCTAGAGTAAAGCGTTCGATGCGGGCGCTGTTCGGCGGTATCGTGGAGAGAACAGAAGACCCCGAACTCATTCTACAGCAGACGATCCGTGATATGCGCGACCGTGTGCCGGAGTTGAACAACTCCGTCGCGCAGGTCATGGCGACAGAAAAACTGCTCGCGCGCAGTAAAGAGCGGCTTGAGTCTCAGGTCGTCGATCTTGATTCCAAGATCAAGGCTTCCGTCAAAATGGGGCGCGACGATATTGCGACCGCCTACATCGGACAGCTACAGCAGGCGCAGGTCGATCTACAAAAGACCTCGCAGCAACTCGAACATGCGAACCTGGCATCCAAGCAGGCACTCAAGGCGCGCGATAATTATGTGCTGCAAATGCAGAAGCGAACAGCCGAAGCAATGCAGCTTATTAATCAGTCGAAGCAGGCCAAGCTGCAAGAGCAGCTCGCGCAGACGATGGAGACCTTCAATCTAGGCGACGATGCTTCGACCTTCAACGAGATGCGCGATAAGATAGACCGCCGCGCGGCTGCCGCCGAAGCCAAGATGCAGTTGGGCGCGGCATCAGTCGATACACAGATGCAGGAGATCGAGCGCGAGGCGATGGATATGCAATTGACCGATAAGCTGCTCGAATACAAACGCGAGATGGGACTGCTGCCTAGTGCGACCGGCACTAAGACTCCTGACGCTTTACCGGCGAAGGGCGAAACCGGCGCGGGCGGATAAATGCCTGACATGCGCTCGCAAAAGTTTTTGTCGCGTTGCGTCCTTTTGAATGACTATTATTTGTTTTGATACACGGCGATGGCTGATTTTTCCAAGATCAATTTCCAGTACTTAAAAGAGGCGCTCAAAGAACCCGTCAACTTCTGGGGCATGGCGGGATTCGCCGTTGCTGCCGCCTACACGCAATCCATCATTCCGCTCGGTGCGGCAATCGCCGCAGAGGGGCTGTATCTCGCCGCCGTGCCGGCCAGCACGATCTATCGACGCCTAGTCGATGGAAGAGAGAAAAAGCGTCTGCGGCAGTTGCGCGACCGCCAGCGCGAAGAGATGATTAAGGGCTTTGACCCCAGAGAGCGTGAGGCCGTCGAATACCTGCGCTGGATGAAGAATCAGATTTATTCGAACTATAAAAAGTTCGCGGGCACGAAAGAGATTCCGACGAACATTCAAAGCCTGGATCAACGCTGGGAAGATTTTGTGGATTTGCTGGACGTTTATCGTCGCCGCAAAAATCACCTGCGCTCGATCAATCGCCAGGCCGTGCAGAATCAATTGACGCAGGCAGAGCGCGCAGTCGAAAGCGCCGGGGATGAGCGCGCGCGCCGCGTGCAGCAGGCCAACGTCGAAATTCTCAAACGCCGCGTCGCAGCCTTTAACGATCTGGAGCGCTCCGTCAAGCTGGTCGAAGGACAGTTACAGTCGATCGAAAACTTCTTCGGACTTGTCAACGATCAGGTCGTGACGCTGCCCACCCCAGAACGCGTCTCCGCGCTCGACTTTGAGCAGCTCAGCGATTCCATCGCCATGACCAAGCAGATGCTCGAAGAGACCTCAGATACCTTCGGCGCGCTCGATACACACAACCGCGATCAGGGTAACTACGACATGCTGGTCCTCAATCCGCCGACAAAATAAGAGAGCAGTGATAAGTGACGAGTGGCAAGTGACGAGCCTAAGGATAAATCCTTTAACTCATCACTTGCCACTCATCACTTGTTACTGTCTTATAATGCTTTCCAGTTCCGCCTCGTCCATGCGGTAGGACTCGTTGCAGAAGTGGCAGGTCATCACCGCGCCGCGATCCTCGCGCAGCATTGCTTCCAATTCCTGTCTGTCAATCGAAGAGATCAGCGACCGTGCGCGCTCGTGCGAGCAGCGACAAGCGAAGCTGACAGGGCGCTCGTCCAGGATTTCAAAATCGATTGGCCCAAGCGCGCTGCGTAACAGATCAACGGGGCGCGCTCCCTCGCGTATCATCGTCGTCGTCTGCGGCGTTTGGCTGACACTCGACTCGATTGTAGCGATGGTCTTTTCATCAGCGCCGGGCATGATCTGGATCATCAATCCTCCAGCCGCAGCGACGTACAGTTCACCCGCGTCAGCAGCGCGCAGGAGGACGCCCAGCATTACAGCAGACGGAATCTGTTCCGACTTGGACAAGTAATAAGCGAAGTCCTCAGCGATCTCGCCGGAGATGATCGGCACAGATCCGCGATACGGATCTCTATATAGTCCGACATCGTAACCGGATTCGCGCGTCACATAGAACATGCCATTACCGACAATGCCCTTGACATCGAGCTTGCCCGTATCGTTGTTGAGCGCGATGTCCGCTTCCGGGTTACGCACGTAGCCGCGCACCTGCCCCGCTGCATTCGCTTCAGCCGTGATGCCTCCGATGGGCCCATCACCCGTGATCTGCACGGTCAGACGATCCAACTCTTTCAAACTTGAACCCAAAAGCAGCGTGCCCGTTAATGTTCGACCTAGCGCGGCTGTTACGGTCGGCGTCGTCTGGTGACGGCGCGCCGCTTCTGCGACAAGGCTTGTGGTGACTGCCGCCATGCAGCGCACAGTCCCGTCCGCAGCCGTTCCATGCACCAGCGTATCGCCTTCAAAATTCTGTTCCCTAATCAAATCCTGCCCGCTCGACTTTCTTTACGCTCTATGGCAAATTTTAGATAGCAAACTCGGAATTTTAGCACCGTTTTCGCAAGCTTTCAGGTCGCCGGTTAGGACGAAGTCGGCGAGAGCTAAATCCGCCCCTGTGAAAAGCCCCGAAGACCCTGAAAACCAGGCCCGACGATGCCCCAAGTCTCTGTTTTGATGCGGGAATGGCGGTAAAAGATGTTGATGTAAACTCTTAACTAACACACTCTATTGCACTGAAAAAAAAGATGGCCACAATATATTGACATCGTGTTAATTTAAATGTATAGTGCGCTCCGCTTGGGACGAGGCAGGCAAAAGCGTAGACGCGATGCTCTCCCGAATCGCGCTTCGCACGGGATTTCGTCGCCTCAAAATAAGCCAGCCGCAGTATCCGAACCACATTTTTAAACGGCGCTCGCGAGCTTCAGGGAAGCGCCGAACTATTTTTTGAACCTCGAAGGGCCTCGTGCCGACTGACGGCGCGGGAAAGGCAAATAGATGAGCACCGTTATCGACCCGAACACCTCGAACCAGACCCCGACGCCAGCCGCCGCCGCGACAGCCGTTTCGACCCGCCCGAGTGGCGCGACACTCGGAATCAACGCGCGCCGTGTCGTCAGCAAACGTTATTCATTAAAGGATGCTCATGGAGAGGCGCTCGAACAGTGGCCGGATATTGTGCGCCGCGTGGTGGCGCACGTCTCCGTCGCCGAGACGGATGCAGAGCAGCGCGATCAATTTTATGCAGCGATGTCGGAGGTGATGCTCAATCGCGAGTTCGTTCCCAACACGCCCTGCCTCGTCAACGCTGGCAAGTCGAACGGTCAGCTCGCCGCCTGCTTTGTTCTCAAAGTGCCGGATTCAATCTCAGGCATTATGGATCATGCGAAGGCCGCCGCCACTATTCACCAGACGGGTGGCGGGACGGGCATGACTTACGAGTTTCTGCGTCCATCGGGCGCGATGGTCAGCACGACGCGCGGCGTCGCCTCCGGGCCGGTCTCCTTTATGAACATCGTCAATCAGGTGACGGATGTGGTGAAGCAGGGCGGCGTTCGGCGCGGCGCGAACATGGGAATGCTGAGGGTAACGCACCCGGACATCCTGCGCTTTATTCATGCGAAGAACGATCAGCACTCTCTGACCAACTTTAATATCTCCGTCAATGTCACGGACAAATTTTTAGAGGCCGTTGATCGTCACGAATGGTTTCAACTGGAATTCGATGGCGAGCCCTGGACTGATCCGATCTTCGATCCGGTGACGGGCACGGACTATACTCTTTATCGCAGAGCGGACGGCTCGACGATGACTTTCAGGGACAAGGCGACGTTTGAAGCGGCAGACCTGGAGGGCGCAACCAAAGAAGATGCGCCGCGCCCCGGTATGGTCTACGCGCCGGACATCTGGAATCGCATCGTGGCGAGCGCGCATAAATATGCCGAGCCGGGCATAGCCTTTATCGATGAGGTCAACCGTCACAACCACATGATAAATTCCATGGGGCCGATCTATTCGTGCAACCCCTGCGGCGAGCAGTTCCTGCATTTCTCCAATTCCTGCAACCTCGGCTCAATCGATCTTAATAAGTTTTATGATCCTGCGAAGCGCGTCGACTGGGAGCGCCTCCGCGAAGTGACGCACCTATGCGTGCGCTTTCTGGATAACGTGATAGATACCTGCACGTGGCCGCTGCCGGAGATCGATGAGACGGTTAAGCGCACGCGCCCTGTGGGTCTTGGCATCATGGGCTTTGCAGACCTCTGTATCAATCTTAAGGTCGCTTACGGCTCGCCGCAGTCCATTGATCTGATGGATGAGGTGATGGGATTCGTGCGGCGCGAGGCGTGGATGGAGAGCCTGAGACTCGGGGCAGAGAAGGGCGTCTTTTCTGAATACGAGCCGAACAAGGATGCGTATGACGAATTTCTGCGCGGCCTGCTCGGCGATGTGATCGATACGGAGCTTGGCGGACAGATTACTCCGCGCAACTATGAGGTGACGACGATTGCGCCGACGGGAACGATCTCGCTCGTGGCCGAGACCTCGTCAGGAATCGAGCCCAATTTTTCATGGGCTTACGTTCGACAGGATACTCTGGGCACGCGCACCTACGTTCACACGCTCGCCGCACAGGCCCTCGGCGTCGATGTAGACCAGACCGACCAGGCATCAATCGATGCGGCGGCCTCTTACGTCGTCGAGCATGAACACGAATTGCCGCCTTATTTCATCTCCGCAATGGACATCAGCGCAGAGCAGCACGTTCATGTGCTGGCGGCTGCGCAGCGCAATGTCGATAACTCAGTCTCGAAGACGTGCAACGGTGCGTATACGGATACTGTCGAAGCCGTCGACGCGCTCTATAGACTGGCGCGCCAGCTTGGCTGTAAAGCGGTCAGCTACTATCGCGACGGCTCGCGCGAGGGGCAGGTGCTTACCTCTATGAAGCAGGAAGAGAAGGGCGAGCTAGCGTGTAATCCGGAAGCGACCGTCGAAGTCCTGGACGAGCCGCCTGCGAGTCACGAAGACGCCGCGCACGTCGTTCCCGTAAGCACTGCAACGACACCACAGCCGCAGCCCTCTGCGATTCGCATAGAGCGTCCGCGAGAACTGCGAGGCGCGACCTGGCAGATACCTTTCGACGGACAAAACCTCTATGTCACCGTCAATCATGACGGCAAGGCTATACAGGAAGTCTTTGCGACGGGGCCTATCTCCGGTGGCGTGGGCCTGCTGGCCTCTAAGATGCTGCGCGGCGGGTTCGACGAAGCGGAAGTCGCGCACAGTCTCAATAAAGTAACGGGCACGCACGCCGTCTGGTTTAATGAGCGTCTGCTGACTTCGCCGGAGCAGGCCGTGGCCGAATGCATCATGCTCACCAGCCGCCGTCTACAGGGCCAGCCCGATTCGGCGCGCGCCGCAGGCAAGGGCGCGGCGTCGACCACTTTACCAACCGCAGGCAGCCAGATGAGTTCCATGATCGGCGTCTGTCCGGAATGTCACGGCCAGTTAGAGCATTCCTCCGGCTGCGACTTTTGCCGCGATTGCGGCTACTCAAAATGCAAGTAGGCGCTTTACGCTCTTCGTCTCTGCGAGCAGCGTAAACGCATACGGCCAGTCTGTTCAGTCAGCGCGAAGATATATATCAGGCCTCGGAGACCGCACGGTCTCCGAGGCCTGATGATTTCATCCTTATTTTCTGGACAAGAGGAAATAACAGGATTATCATCCAAGCGTTAATGACCTGTTGTCTTTGAGCGTAGTGTGAATGCTCTCGCCGCTATTGGCCCAATCGCAGGCTGAGGGTATTTACCGTCTGGGATTCTAAATTCATTAAATCTCACTCGACCTTCTTCCTGTGAGCTTTCGCTTCACATAATTATCATCCACAGCCGAATCACGTGTCTAATTTGATGCTCAATCAGACCCGCCTAGAACAGACGCGGCGGGAACTTAAAAGATTGCAGGAAGCAATCATCACGTGGTTCAAAATGCGGCGCGAACGGGACAAACACCAGCAATATCATACGCAGTTGAATGTTTTGGAAGCGGTACTGACCGCAGCCCTGGGCCGGATCGAAGCGGCGCTAGACGGCGTGCCGCTTGATTCTTCGAGCGGCACATTTTATAGCGCGTGCAGAGTTTTTGATCGCCGTATCATGTGGGTGCATCGTGTCTGGGAATACTTTCAGGATAAATTCGATCAACGAGATGATCCCTTGTTGGGCCCAACGCTTGCGGCTGCGGATGAGGTGGTGTGGAGCTGCTATACGGAGGTCTTCCAGAATGCGGCAAAGGGAGAGCCGGAGGTCAAGCAAGGGCCAGCGCCGCTACCCTACATAGAATTGCGCCATTCTCCGCATGCCATTCCGCGGGCCGAGCCGCCTCCGGACCTTAGATCGAATATTGATGCACCGTTTCTACAGGAGTATCTAAAACAGTTACCGATTCCTATCGTCGGACTCCCGACGGATTGCGCGCACGATCCCTGGTGGTTGATCTCTCTAGGGCACGAGGTGGGCCATCATGTGCAATACGACCTGCTACCGGACTGGCATTTGGTCGAGCTATTCGGTGAACAACTGGGGCGCACCGTTATGGCTCATCCGGCGACCATGAATGATAATCAGGTGGCGCAGCGTTGGAACGGCTGGGGGCGTGAAATCTTCGCAGACCTTTTTTCAATTCTTTGCATGGGCCCATGGGCGCTGTGGGCGATCACAGAATTGGAGCTGGCCGATGAGCAGACGATGTGCAAAAGCAAAACTTTGTATCCTTCACCCGTCGCGCGCCTCGCTCTCATGCAACGCTTTATAGAAGCTCTTGGTCTGAACTCTCAGACGATGAATAGCGTGGTCAGCGCTTTGAGGCCCAAAGATAAGATCGCCCTCACAGTCCCGACCGTGGAGGAGCTCATAGAGATACCGCTCTCAGCAGAAAACAATCAGGCGCAAGGCGTAAACACAGACTTATCTGTTGTCCCTGAAGTGGCCGCCGCGCTGGCCGGTTTTTCAATCGGAACGGCTGGCCCGCTCAAACAGTTATGCGGTTGGAACAAATCTGAGTTCGAGCCTTATCAACTCGTCTTCAACCTGGCAGATGAGTTGCTCAAGCCGTTGCCGCCTCAACCGTTGAGAAATCTACGCGGAGCCAGATTGTTTACCAGCGCTGCCGTCGCCGCATGGATGGCCGTCAGGAACGAAGTTGATGAGACCTTGCGTCGAGACAAGATGGCTCGACTGGCCGAGAATGTTGTTACGGCCATCAAAGAGAGCAGGCAGGAAGGCACACGCGCCGCCAGAGGGTACTTGGTTGAAACAGATGTCGAGAGGCTGGGCGAGGAACTGAGCCGCTTGCCGCTCGGAGCTGATCTTGAACAGTGAACGGGTCTTAGCTCAAAAAGTTTTACGGGAGTGTAAATCCTCATGCGATTCGTAATTCAGGTGGATGCCGAGTGGAATGTGAGCGTCACACTTCCGCCGCGCCCGGAAATCCTGTGGCGGCGCACGATGCGTAAATGGCCTGATGGAAAAAACGGATATTTCCCAGGGCCACCGGCGGATCAGATGCCTGACGCAACCGAATCCCATTACGATATTTGCGCGGGCGATGCAGATGCTTTCTGGCGCGATTATAACGACATCACGGGCCGCTCTTTGCTGCCCGGCTCAGGGACGATAAAGCGATTCGGACGTTATCTGTTTGCTGCGCTCATCGGTAGCGAGGTCTGGAATGATATTCAACGGATCGCCGACGAGGCCGCCGAACAGTTCATCGAGTTGGGTTTGTCCTGGCAAAGCACAGCGGGTGAGCTGCATCGTCTGAATTGGGAGCTGATGTACGCGCCGGATGATTTTATTTTTCGCGCCGGGCACAAACGAATCGCGATTACACGCCTCGTCGCGGGGACAAGCAACATTAAATCGCAACAAGCCTCTTCGCCTCCGCGCATGCTGTTCGTGATCGGCACATCGCTGGCAGACGCGCAGATAAGACCCGGCGCAGAGTACCTTGGATTGTTGCGGCAATTGAAACGCAGCGAACGAAGCATTCATTCCAGAGTCCTGCAAAGAGCCAGCCCGCTGCGGATCAAAGAAGTGATGAAAAGCTTTGCGCCCGATGTGGTTCATTTTATCTGTCATGGCGGGTTTGATAGGCTCACGCAACGCAGCTATCTGGAATTGGAACTGGACGAAAAAGAGGCTGAGAAAAAGAGAGGCGCAGATCAGTTACTCGAATTCTTGAACGTCGGCGGTAAATTCCCCGGCATCGTCGTATTGAGCGCGTGCAATTCGGGCAACGTCGTGGGCGCTCACGAAGTCGGCCCTCTGGCCGCAGAGTTGGTTGCCGGAGGCGTGCCCGTCGTCATAGGCATGGCCGGACAAATCTCCGACCGTGCATGCCGCCTTTTTACCAGACGGTTTGGCGAGGCCCTGGTCATCGGCGAATCGCTCGTACTGGCGACGGGCGAGGGCCGCCGCGCGGCTTTCAGTGAAGGCGCGCCACCGCAGACTTCCGCCGACTGGGCCTTCCCCACGGTCTTCCTGGCAGAGGGCGTTGACCCCGGTTACATTCCCGTGCAGCCCGATCAAGTCGAGGCGGGCGCGATCGTCGAAAGATGGACTGAAAAATATAAGATCGAGCGAGACCCGGTGTTCTGTAGCCGCGAGGATTTTTTAGACGAATATCATCAGCTTTTCAGACCCCCTCAGAAGCCGTCCGTGCTGGCCGCTTACACGGAGAGAACAGACCTCGGTTATGGACGGACTCGTCTATTGCAGCAATTGGCCGTCGTCGCGTTGCGCGATGGCCATGTCCCCTGCCTGGTCGATACAGACAAACCGACATGGCTGCCTCCTAGAAACGTCAGCCAGTTATGCGGCAAGATTTTAGAGGCCATCGGACTCGCGCGCGACGCGCTCGGGCTCGCCCCACCTGTGGACAGTTACTTGTTGGAGGTTCTAACGGTTCTACATCCTTCTGACGATTTTCAAAAGGCTGTGCAGAGGTTCAGGGAAAACCCAAGGATTTTCTGGGGCGCATTAATAAGCCCGCTCTCGGCGCTGGAGGACAACGCGACCGTCAATCATATTAAAGAAGCTCTACAGTGTGATCTGTCAAGACTGATTATTGATGCGCGGCAAAAACATCCGGAGATAATCAAAGCGGATGCGCTTCCCGTGCTGCTCCTTGATGAAGTGCATCTTTACGACAAGGCGCTCTATCCATTATTGACCGAGCTGCTGCCGCTCTTTTACGAAGACAGGAATATCCCCGTGGTGCTGACGTTGTCTTTCGATGGGCCAGCAGACGAACAGTTACGCCCGTTGAAGGAAAAATCTTCGTCAAGACCTTGGATAAGATTTATGCCGCTCAAAGAGTTTGAAGAGGGCGAAGACTTGCTGGCCTATGAGCAGGTGTTTTTGCATCCCTTCAAAAGAGATCTGGGCGGAGACATTTGGACGAAGCCGTGGGCCTTTAACTATAACGTCTCGCCTCAAATCCTCGAAAAGTATATGGGTCGCTTTCGTCACAAGCGTTTGAAAAGAATCCCTGACGACTTCCACGGAGACTATCTGTTTATGATCGCCGAGTTCGCCATCGAA
>Ga0190273_10000634_pt1 | contig 12795 bp, 10 predicted proteins | sample Popmic504IS_FD_134513 | JGI IMG/M metagenome (GOLD analysis project Ga0190273, IMG submission 134513) | Populus adjacent soil microbial communities from riparian zone of Shoshone River, Wyoming, USA - 504 IS | ecosystem: Environmental > Terrestrial > Soil > Riparian zone > Trees stand | place...
CATGAACAAGATGTCTGCCAGTCTTGCCGCCGCCTGTCTGTTGCTGACGGGTCTGGCTTTCGCCGCTGACGAGTCGTCCACGATGCCGCAGACCCGCGGCATGCAGGGCATGGATCCTGCCATGCACATGGAAGACTGCAAGAGCTCGGACACCTCCGCCGATCCGAGCACCGGGCCGCATAAGCACAAGGATCCCAGCCACAACTGAAAGCCTGCGTTTTCCGTCCTTTCGTGTTGTTGCGAGAGTCTCGGAGAGCCGTGAACCGGAATGGCCTCGATCGGCGCTGAATCCGGCGGCCGAGACGATCCCGTGGTCGTCTCAGCCGAACGCCGATCGAACACGCCACATGGCGCGCCGCTCGATGCTACGAGCGCGCGTCGGGGCATCGAGAGTTTCGGCTTGCAAGGCGGCATCGGCAACTGCTCCTCTTCCTTCGCGTCACGGGCGATTACTGCAGAGCGAACGCGGATCGGCGATCAGCGTTCTGTCTCTGATGCGCGATGAGCGATCGTCAATTCAGTCAGCTCGTCCGTGAACGATTTGATGACGCTCTGCGGTTCGGCCAGCACTGCGGCATCGCAGCTGATCCCGATGGTCAAATGGCCGTCATAGCTCAATAGACTGACGCCGATGCCGACCGATCCCGCCTGCGGTGGCCAAAACACCGCGGACTTGAGCTTCCCACCACCGAAACTCAGCGCCTTCTCTGGCCCTCTGAGATTCGAGACCACGGCGGAGGCCTTGCCTGCGACGTGCTCGATCAGGGTCTTTTCGACATACACCGGCAACTGCCCGAGCGCCTGCAGCGACATCAGCATCGCGCGTGCTTCCTGGGACTGTTTGAGCTTGCGCATCAGCCGCGCCACGCGAGCGAGCCGCTTACGGCCGTTTTGCTCACCGATCGGCAGATCGAGCAGCACCAGACCGAAGCAGTTGCCGAAGTCGGGTGCCCCCGCGGGCCGCAGATCCACCGGGATCGAAACCCGCAGCGCCGCATCGCGGCCCACCGGCCCTGTCTCGCGCAGATAGCGGCCCAAGGCGCCGGCTAGCAGGCTCAGGAACAGGTCGTTGAGCGACACGCCATAGTGCTTCGCCAAACCTTGAATCGGCCCCAGCGGTAGTGGCGGACTCCAGTCGACGCGGCGCTCGCCGCATAGCGGTCGGTGAAAAGCCGGGGGGCTGTTGTCCCGCAGGGCGAGGATGCGTAGCGTGATGGCAGTTCCGGCCGCGATCCGCGCCAAGGTTCGCATCGCCTCCAAAGGTTGTTCGCGGGCACGCAGCAGGCTGTTATGCAGCCCGGACAATTGCACATTGAGCATTTCGAGGCTGTTGATCGCGAACGCCAGCGGACCCCGTCGGGTCATCGTCGGGCGCTGTGGCTGCGCTGCGCTGACCGGCTGATCGGAATCGACACCGTCGGCCAGTTTCAGCAGCAGTCGCATCAGCGAAGCGCCGTCGGCCATGGCGTGATGCGCGCGGAACAACACCGTGACATGGCCCTGGCCATGTCGGAAGAATGTCAGGCGCCACAGCGGGAACGAATGATCCAGCTCGCTCATCAGCTCGCGCCCGACCATCCGGCGCAGCGCCAGCGCATCCATCGGTCCCCGCGAGCGCCTTTGCTGAAAATGATAGCGGCGGTCGATGCTTTGCTGGGTTACCCAGACCGCCGGCCTGCAAGTGTCGTCGGCGCATTGGCGGAAGCGCAGGTGACGCTCCAATCGCGTTGCCACGGTGTCGATCAGGCGCGCCAGGCTCGGCACTGATTCAAGTTCGAGTACCGCCGCAACAACCATCGGGTTGCATCGCCGATCCATCTCCAGCCATGCCAGATCGACCGACGACATTGGTTCCGAGCCGTCGACCAGGAACGGACCGGCTGCGGCGGGTTTTCGGGTGATGAGCATGACGATCCGGGCGGCGGTTTGTTGTTGCAGCCTCTGGGATCAGCGCCGGCGGCGCATTGACGCCGGTCATGCCTCGGCGGCGATCGATCATTCGACGATGCGCCATTGCCCGTGCTTGCGGCACGCCAGGCCATGCACCGCGGTCCTACGCGTTTCGATCGTCGCGGTCAGGTCGAATGCCCGGCAGGGGCCTGCGGCGGTATCGAAACTTTCCGCGGTGGACAGCACGTAAACGGTGCCGTCAAACGGATTCCTCCACCGGTCGGTGACAGGTGATTTTCCGCTGGCCAGCGATTCGTCGATCCGGGCCAGGTCGCTGTCCGCCAGATGCTCGCCGAGCCGGCGATGCAACTGGCTGCCCTTGGCAAGTTGCAAAGCACTCTCGCCATAAGCCTCCACCAAGACCAGGCAAAGCGTGAGCGCCAGCGCCAGCGCCAGCGATGCGCAGCAGGCGGCGAAGCGCTGGCCGCTGCTGCCTGCCGCCAAGCGCAGGTGTTTTTCGAGACGCTTTTGTGAGGGCGCGAATGACATGGGTACAGGCTCGCGCACTTCGTCGGCAGCGTCCTTGATCCGGATCAATCGACGGCTTCGGGCACCAATGCGATCGGCCGGTATTTGCAGCGGATCGGCGCTCAGAGATAAGACGAGAACAGCCAGCAGATTGCGTTGCGCAGACGCAGCCAGCGACTGTCCGCCTCCAGCTCCGCGAGCGTCAGTTCATGGCAGCCCGCCTGGACTTGCTCGAAGTGCATTCCCAGTATCTCGCTGAACTCCGCGCCGTAGGTCTCCACCATGAGTTCGAAGTTCAGGCGCAGGCTGCGAGGATCGAGATTGGCCGAGCCGACCAAGCTGTAGTAGTCGTCGACCGCAAACAGCTTGCTGTGCGCAAACGGCGCGGGACGCAGCAGCACACGGACGCGGCGTTGCAGTAGCGAGCGCAGCCAGTGGCGGCTGGCCCAGTCGACCCAGGGCAGGTTGCTGCGCGCCGGCAGCATCACCAGCACCTCGATACCGCGCAGCGCCGCCGCCTCCATGGCACGCGCCAACTCGGGCGTGGGAATGAAGTAAGGCGTCATGATGCACACTCGCCGGTGGGCGTTGGCGAACGCCGCCGTCATGATCAGCTCCAGGCGGTCGAGTTCTTCGTTCGGGCCCTCGGTGACCACGCGGCAAAAGCTAGGCCCGCGCTCTCCGGTGCCAGCGCTTGCTTCCGGGTCTGCCGGCAACGCCGGGCCACCGCTGAGGAGCCAGTCTTCCGCGAAGCTGCGTGCCAGCTGCTTGGCGACCGGACCGTCGAAGCGGAAGTGCAAATCCGCCGTCGGCCGCCGCGCCTGCCGCACCAGATGATGATCGCCAATGTTGATGCCGCCGGTGAAGGCCAGCGTGTCGTCGACGATCAGCAGCTTGCGATGATTGCGCAGGTTCAGATTCGGCAGCAGCTTGAAGCGGCGTGGCAGCTGGAACCGGCGCACGTCGATGCCGCAACGCGACAGCAGCCGGCTGCCTCTCGGCCAATAATAGAGATCGCCGGCGCCATCGATCAGCACGCGCACATCGACGCCGCGGCGGCGGGCGTCGTCCAGCGCCTCGGCAAAGCCTCGGCCGACTTCACCAGCCGAAAAAATGTAGCTCGACAGCCACACGCGGCGCCTCGCAGCGCCGATCGCGGTCAGCATTGCCGGGAAGGCCTGCTCGCCGTCACGAAGCATTTGTACGGCGTTGCCGGGGAGCAGGGAACGCTGCGTCATTGCGCTCCCGATGCGGATGAGTTCTATGAGTTCGTCTTTCAATACATTGGGTAGCCGCGGTTCCAGGCCAGGCAGCGGGAACCCCGGTTCGCCGAGATTGTTCGGGCCGATCGACTCGCGGGCACGCAAGCGCACCCGATTGATGCCCAGCAGCCAATACAGCAGCGGACCTGCCACCGGTGCCAGCCAGCACGCGGCGATCCAGCCCCAGGCGGCACGCGGATCGCGGACCTGCAGCAGCGCGTGGCCCGCGGTGAGGATCGCCAGTGCCACGTGCACCATGACCGCACCAGCGGCGAGCAGCTCGCCGGCCGCGATCATGCCGAAGTTCGCAGCGGCACCGGCGCGCGCAGTGAAATCTCGGCCGACAGCGGCAGATGATCGGAAAGCGAGCGGGGCAGAGCCTGCAGGTCGTGCATTTGCAGATGGGGCGACAGCAGAATGTGGTCGATGCTGCGGCGCGGCGCCCAGCTCGGGAAGGTTTTTGGCGAATGCCGGGCTAGCGTGAAACCAGCGGCGCGTAGCGCGGGATGCTCCCGCAGTTGCGCCGGTTCGCAGTTGAGGTCGCCGAGAATCACGCTGGGCTGCTCGGGCCGCGTCAGCCCGGCGAGGTGGCGCAGCTGCCGCGTTTGCGTGGCACGCCCCAACGCCAGATGCGCCACGTACAGCGCCAGCGGCCCGCCAGGCGTTTCAAGTTCGACATGCAGCGCGCGACGACCCGGTACCGCCCCCGGCAGGGCGTGGTCGTCGACGACCCGGGCTGGCAGCCGGCTCAGGTAGCCAAGGCAGTGCTGAGCGATCGGCTGCAGATCACGAGTCACGGTATAACCATGCCAGCCGAAGCCGGCGCGTTGTGCGAGGTATTCCATCTGGTTCAGGAAGCGTGTGCGCAGGCTGCCGGCATCGGCTTCCTGTATCGCGACGAAATCATAGCCTCGCGCGAGTTCGGCAATGGCATTCAGCGCCAACAGACTGTCCCCGCCCGGCAGCACATGACGCCAGGCGCGACTCAGGTAATGCCCGTAGTGTTCGGTGTGCATGCCCACCTGGATATTGAAGCTGAGCACCCGCAGCCGTGGCGCCGCAGGCGAAACCCGCCTTTCGGGAGTGGACATTTGTGGCTCGTCTCAGCGGGGTCAGGCCACGGCGGCGCTCAGTCTCGTAGCACAGGGAGCGCATCGGGTAGCGTAAGGCAGAGCCGAGAACTGCGTCGCTTCGATGGGCCGTCCACATCGCGAGCACAGGTCGCCGTGTCCGATGTCGAGCCGCGACAGCGCGCGGACCGTTTGTTCCAACTCCGATTCCAGCGAACTTTGCAGGCAGCTGAGGGCAGCATCGTTCTTGCTCCGCTGGCCTTGTCCGAACAGCGCGGCGTCCAGAGGGGCTTCGCCATGTTGCTGTTCAAAGCGGATGCGGGCGAGCCGCTCGCGCAGCTCCGCCCGGTTTCGGGAAAGAAGCAGGTAGCGGCTGGCTCCGTCGAGCTCTTGCATGTTGGTTCTGAAGTCGCGGGCGGCACCTCACATTGCCCGTGATGCCGTCGGCCAGCATTGACCCTGGTCAAGGCGAGCATGAATCGTCCAGCGCATGCTGCAGAGACTGGCCCTTTCAGTTCGGAGTCTCGGAGATGAAGTCGTATCGGCGGATTCTGCTGGTTGCCGACCCTTTGATGCGGCGTACGCCCGCATTCGAGCAGGCGGTGGCTCTGGCTCGCGCCAGTGCCGCGACGCTGCATATGGCGCTGTTCGACCGTGATCCGGCAATTACCGGCGTCAGCCTGCTGGAGGGCGACTGGGCCGAGGAGGCGCGGGAGCGCTGGGCCGGTGAGCGCCGCAGCTGGCTCGAGCAGGAAGCCGCCGCATTGGCGGCTTGCGGCATCGCTGCCAGCATCGAGTTTGTCTGGGCACGTCCGGGCCTGGACGATGTTCTGTCGAGCGTCAACAGACACGCGCCGGACCTGGTGATCGTGGACCGTCAGGGGCAGGGCAGACTCGAACGTCTGGGACGAGCGCCGATCGATCTGCAATTGCTCCGGCAATGCCCGGCACCGATGCTACTGGTCAACTCGGCCGCGCACCTGACGCCGCGGCGCATACTCGCGGCGGTTGACACCGGTGACGCCGCAGCGGCCACCAGCGGATTGAATGACAGGATTCTGACCGAGGCAATAGCGATGGCGACACGGTGCGACGCCGAAATGGATATCGTCCAGGTTATCTTGGATGCCACTGCCTCGGACGCCGCAAGCGAAAAGGCCTTCAACGCGCTGGCCGACGGTCACGGCATCGCCGTGAAGCGCCGGCATCTGCTCCGGGGCAAGCCGGCGGAAGTCATCGCCGACCTGGCTCGCGCGGATCGCAGCGACATCGTCGTGATAGGGGCAGCACGCCGCACGTTCCGCGAGCGCGCAGTAGGTGCCAGCGTAGCCACAGGTCTGTTCGATCGGGTTCCGTGCAACCTGCTCGCCGTCGGAATCTGAGCCTGCCGGGCATATTTGAGGGCGCTGCGTGAATGGCCGTTGGCGACGGCGGTCTTTCGACCAGCGTACTGCGGCTCTGCGCACACGGTTGGCGCCGGGCCATCTGTGGCAGGGGATCGCCGTTCTCGTCCTGCTGTCTAGCGTTTCGCGCCTGGTGGTGATCGGGCCATTCCGTTGAAGTTCTGAATCGGGTTACTGATCTATTCAATCGGTGCCGACGGGCGCTTCCATGATGCGGCGAACGGTTTCAACCAAATCCGCCACAGGAACCGCTTTCGAGTACATATAACCCTGTCCGCGCCGGCAGCCTTGCTCGCGCAATGCTTCGAGTTGATGCTGGGTCTCGATGCCTTCGGCGACGATCGCGATCTGTAGCTGCTGGCCCATCGCGATGATCGCCGCCGTCACTGCAGCCTGGCTGGCGTCGCTGCCAATGCCTCGCACGAAGCTGCGATCGATCTTCAGGCAATCGATCGGAAACCGCGTGATGTGCGACAGGCTGGAGAAGCCGGTGCCGAAGTCGTCAATCGCGATGCGCACGCCCGTAGCCCTGAGCTGTGCAATCGTTTCGGCGATGTCTCCCTGCAACAGCGCGCCCTCGGTGATTTCGAGTTCAAGTTCATCGGGCCGCAGTCCCCCGCGGAGCAGGGAGTCGGCGACAAGCCCGGGCAGCCCCGCGAGCCGCAACTGTCGCGGCGACAGATTCACGGCGAGCCGGAAGTCGTCCGGCAGCAGCTGACGGATATTCCCCATCTCGGCGCAGGCCCTGCGCAGGGCCCACTCGCCGAGCGGCATGATCAGGCCGGTCTGCTCCGCGATCGGTATGAAGTGATCGGGCTCGACAAAGCGGTCTGCGCCTTGCGGCCAGCGCAGCAGCGCTTCGACGCCGATTACGCGCCGCGTCTCCAGGCAGACTTGCGGCTGGTAGTGAAGTACGAAGTCTTGAGCGTCCAGTGCCTGCCGCAGCGCGTGTTCCATTGTCCAGCGCTGAGCAACGGCCGCGGCCATCTGAGGTGTGAACGGCAGATAGCGGCGGCGTCCAGATTCCTTGGCTGCATACATTGCAGTGTCGGCGTTCATCAGCAGTTGATCGGGACCCTCGCCGTCATCTGGGAACGTGCAGACACCGATGCTGGACGTGACCGGAATCGCGTGACCGTCGATGGTCATCGGCACCGATAGCTGCTCGACGATTTTGCCGGCGATGTCCTCTGCCTGATGGCGGGTCTGGAGATCGGGAAGCACCACCACGAACTCATCGCCGCCCATGCGCGCGACGGTGTCGCAGTTGCGCAGTATCCGCATCAGTCGCCGGCTGACGGCGACCAGCAGGCGGTCGCCGACATGGTGGCCGAGGGAGTCGTTGACCAGTTTGAAATGATCGAGGTCGATCAGCAGCACGCCGACTCGCGTCTGCGCCCGCCTTGCGCGCGCGATCGACACTTCGAGCCTGTCATGCAGCAGGCTGCGGTTGGGCAGCCCGGTCAGTGCATCGTGTTCGGCCATGTGGCGCATGTCCGCTTCGCTGCGCTTACGGGCACTGATGTCGTTGGCGATGCCGATGTATCCGGCCAGCCTTCCATCGCGGTGCCGCAGTCCGCTCATGGCGAGATCGATCGGCAGCCGCGTGCCGTCGTCGCGGCATAGCGTCCATTCGCGATTGTCGGTCTGGCCGGTGTTGATCTTTGCAATCAAATCCGCCGGGCATACCGCTGCTTCGGCGGCGCACAACTGTATCGTGCGGTGCTCGGCATCGAAGGCGTCATGCAGCAGGGCCGGCGATCGGCGGCCGACCAATTGCGACTTCGAGCGACCGAGCATGCGCTCCGCGGCAGGGCTTACTTCGAGTACCACGCCGTCGATGTCGGTGGCGACGATAGCGAATGGAGCGCTGTCGATGATCGACTGCGCCAGGGCGGTGGCGTCGGCGGCGGTTCTGACGGCTTCGCGTCTTTCGGTTGCGTCATAGATCGAGGCCAGCACGAACGTCGCCTGCGGCGTACGCAGCACGTCGAGCCCGACTTCAATCGGAAGTTCCGAGCCGTCCTTGCGCCGGCCGAACAGCTCGCGTCCAGCGCCCATCTCTCGGGTACCGGGTTGTTTCATGAAAGCGGCGTGCGCCGAGACATGTCCGCTGCGGAAGCGCTCCGGCATCAGACTCTCGATGTTCAAACCGGCAAGCCCGTCGCTGTCGTAGCCAAACAGCCGCGCCGCGCGTGAATTGGCGATCTCGATGATGCCGCGTTCCCCGACCAGCACCACCGCATTGGGCATCGCCTCGATAACCACCTGGAGCAGGGCCTGAGTGCGCTCCACGCTCGGGGTCTCGCCTGGCGCCTTGAGCGCTGCGGGCTTGTCATCGTCGTTCATTGTCAAGCGCCGGCAGGGAATATCCAGCCATTGGACCCGGCGGGCGCGGTTAGCGCGTTGACGCCAGTCAAGGCAGGTTCGCACGCGCGACCGAATAATCGGCAGGCCCTGGCTCACACCAGCTTTGGCGGTGGCGTACCCGCAGCAGCATCCAACCGCCGCTGACGGCGCCATGAGTGGTGCGACCGCTCTCGGGCGCCAGTCCTGCATTGCGACGACATTTTCAGATTTGCATGCTTTTTCGAATGGAGTCGATGTGAGGAACGCGATCAGGTGGCGGTGGACCGGCGGCGCGGTGGCAGTAATCGCGGGGCTGGGTTTTGTCGCCTGGCAAGGCCTGCAGCCCGCTGCACCGGTCGCCAGCTTTGCCAGCGGCAATGGCCGCATCGAGGCCATCGTGGTCGACGTCTCGACCAAGCTGCCCGGCCGCATCGCTACGATTCTGGTCGATGAGGGCGACTTCCTGCAGCCGGGCGACGAGGTGGCGCGCATGGATACGCATGCGATGCAGGCGCAAATGGCGCAGGCGAGGGCTCAAGTGCGCCAAGCCGAGAACGCACGGGCGACGGCGATTGCGGTGGTGGCGCAGCGCCAGAGCGAACGCGCCTCGGCGGTCGCGGCGCGCGTGCAGCGCGTCGCCGAGCGCGATCTTGCGGCCAAGAGGCTGGAGCGATCGCGGGGGTTATCCACCCAGCGCGCGATCTCGCAGCAGCAACTCGACGAGGACGAGGCCCGGTTGCTGACGAGTTCGGCTTCGGTGGACGCGGCAAAGGCGCAGATCGCGGCCGCCGAGGCCGGCATCGACGCTGCGCGATCGCAGGTCGTCGAAACGGCATCGGCGATTGAAGCCGCGCTTGCAGCCGTCGCACAACTTCAGGCTGACCTCGATGACAGCGTGCTGCGCGCGCCGCGCGCGGGGCGCGTCGAGTACCGTATTGCCCAGCCCGGCGAGGTGCTGGGCAGCGGCGGAAAGCTGTTGAGCATGGTCGACCTGGGCGACGTTTACATGACGTTCTTCCTGCCGGAGACGGTCGTCGGACGGGTCGCGCTCGGCAGCGAAGTTCGCCTGGTGCTGGACGCGGCACCGGACTACATCGTTCCCGCACGAGTGTCGTATGTCGCCAGCGTCGCGCAGTTCACGCCCAAGACGGTGGAGACACTCAGCGAGCGCCAAAAGCTGATGTTTCGCGTCAAGGCGCGCATTGATCCGCAGTTGCTCGAGCGGTATATCGCCCAGGTCAAGACCGGCTTGCCTGGCGTGGCTCATGTCCGCCTGGATGCGGCCGCGCCATGGCCTGCCGAACTGGCCCTGAAGCAGCCGTGAGTTTCGCCGACGGCGACAGCGCGGTTCCGCCGGTCGCCAGGGTACTGGGACTGACGCAACGCTATGGCGGCAAGCTTGCGGTCGACGCGGTGAGCCTGGATATCCCGGCCGGTGTCATCGTCGGCCTGGTCGGGCCCGATGGCGTCGGCAAGTCGAGCCTGCTTGGGGCCATCTCCGGCGCGAGGCGTATCCAGCAGGGGAGCGTGCAGGTGCTCGGCGGTGACATGGCGCGCGCGGGCCACCGCCGTGCGGTGTGTCCGCGCATTGCCTACATGCCGCAGGGGCTGGGGAAGAATCTTTATCCGACGCTGTCGGTGCTCGAAAACATCGAGTTCTTCGGGCGGCTGTTCGGGCTGTCGCGCCAGGCGCGCGCGTGGCGCCTTGAGGAACTGCTGGCCAGCACCGGCCTGAGCGCATTCCGAGAACGGCCTGCAGGCAAGCTGTCGGGCGGCATGAAACAGAAGCTGGGCCTGTGCTGCGCGCTGATCCACGATCCTGACCTGCTGATACTCGACGAGCCGACCACCGGTGTCGACCCGTTGTCGCGCCGACAGTTCTGGGAGCTGATCAACCGCATACGCGCGCGGCGTGCCGGCATGAGCGTGCTGGTCGCCACCGCATATATGGAAGAGGCCGAAGGCTTCGATCATCTGATCGCGATGAATGTGGGCCGCGTGCTCGCTGTCGGCACATCGCGGCAGCTGGTCGAGAGCACCGGTACGCAGCGGTTGGAAGAAGCCTTCGTCGCCCTGCTGCCGGAGGAGCAGCGCCGCGGCCATCGGCAGCTGCTGATTCCTCCGCGGCCGGTCCCCGGCTCCGATGAAACACCGGCGATCGTGGCGCGCGGGCTGACGCAACGCTTCGGCGACTTCGTCGCGGTCGATCATGTCGACCTCTCCATCGGCCGGGGCGAGATATTTGGCTTCCTCGGCTCCAACGGTTGCGGCAAATCCACGACGATGAAGATGCTGAGCGGCTTGCTGCCGGCAACCGAAGGCGAGGCCGAGCTGTTTGGCCAGCCCGTGCACGCCGGCGCGGTGGAGACGCGCCGCCGCGTCGGCTATATGTCGCAGGGCTTCTCGCTGTACACCGAACTCAGCGTGCGCCAGAACCTGCGCCTGCACGCGCAGTTGTTTCATGTGCCGGAACCAGAGATCGAGGCGCGCGTAGACGCGATGCTCGGGCGCTTCTCGCTGGCCGGCGTCGCCGACGAACTTCCCGATACCTTGTCGCTGGGCATCCGCCAGCGCCTGTCGCTGGCCGTGGCGGTCATTCACAAGCCCGACATGCTGATCCTCGATGAGCCGACCTCGGGCGTGGACCCGGTGGCGAGAGACAGCTTCTGGGAGCTGATGGTGGAACTGTCGCGCCGCGACGGCGTGACCATCTTCATCTCCACGCATTTCATGAACGAGGCCGAGCGCTGCGACCGGATTTCGCTGATGCACGCTGGCCGCGTGCTGGCCAGCGGAACGCCCGCCGAGTTGATGCGGGCCAGCGGCAGCACCCGTCTGGAGGACGCCTTCATTGCCTACCTGGAACAGGCCATGGGGACTGCAGCCGTGATCGCAGCGCCGGTCGCGGCGGCAGAGCCTGAGCGACCGGGCGCGGTGCCGGCAGCTGGCCTGCGGCGCTACTTCAGCCCGCAGCGCATGTTCAGCTATGCACGTCGCGAAGCGACCGAGCTGCTGCGCGACCCGATACGGCTGACCTTGTCACTGGTCGGAACTGCGTTGCTGATGTTTATCATCGGCTACGGCATCAGCATGGACGTCGAGCATCTGGCGTTCGCGGTGCTCGATCAGGACCAGAGCACGGCCAGCCGCGATTACAGCCTGCAGATCGCCGGTTCGCGCTATTTCGAAGAACAGCCGCCTCTGATCGACCATGCTGATCTGGACCGGCGCATGCGGAGCGGAAAGCTCTCGGTCGCCGTGGAGATTCCGCCGGGCTTCGGCCGCGACCTCGACGCCGGTCGCCGGCCCCAGATTGCGGCATGGGTCGACGGCGCGATGCCGCAGCGTGCCGAGACCGCGATGGGCTACGTGCAAGGTCTGCACTACAGCTACCTCGCCGACCTCGCCAGCCGCAGGCTCGGCGGCGTGTCGGCCGCGCTGGCCGACGTCGAGGTGCGTTATCGCTACAACCCCGACGTGCGCAGCCTCAACGCCATGGTGCCGGCCGTGATCCCGCTGCTGTTGATCTCATCCCGGCAATGCTGTCCGCGCTGGGCGTGGTACGCGAGAAAGAATTGGGCTCGATCCTGAATTTCTACACGACGCCGGTGACCCGGCTGGAGTTCCTGATCGGCAAACAGCTGCCGTACATCGTGCTCGGCATGATCAACTTCTGCCTGATGGTCGCAGCGGCGGTTGCGATCTTCGAAGTGCCGTTGAAAGGCAGCTTGGCTACGCTGACCTTGGCGGCGCTGCTTTACATCACCGCCGCCACCAGCATGGGCCTGCTGATTTCTGCGTTTACCAATAGCCAGATCGCAGCGATCTTCGGCACCTCGATGGCGACGCTGATTCCCGCGGTGCAGTTTTCGGGGGTGCTGAATCCGGCAAGTTCGCTCGAAGGGGCCGGCGCATTGATCGGCCGCATCTATCCGACCACGTATTTCCTGACCATAAGCCGCGGCGTGTTTTCGAAATCACTGGGTTTCACCGAGCTGCTGGCGCAGTTCGTACCGTTGTTGCTGGCAGTTCCGGTGCTGACGCTGGTGTGCGTGCTGCTGCTACGGAAACAAGGCAAATGAACCCTTCGGCCCACCGCGCCGCACTGCGCCGGCTGGCGAACGTCTATCACCTCGGCATCAAGGAATTCCGCAGCCTGTATCGCGACAAGACGATGCTGGTGCTGATCTGCTGGGCGTTCTCCGGCGGCATTTACACGGCGGCCCGCGCACAGCCCGAAACCTTGAATCTGGCGCCTATTGCGATCGTCGATGAAGACCAGTCGCAGATCTC
>Ga0190273_10000635_pt1 | contig 12785 bp, 13 predicted proteins | sample Popmic504IS_FD_134513 | JGI IMG/M metagenome (GOLD analysis project Ga0190273, IMG submission 134513) | Populus adjacent soil microbial communities from riparian zone of Shoshone River, Wyoming, USA - 504 IS | ecosystem: Environmental > Terrestrial > Soil > Riparian zone > Trees stand | place...
TAGGCAAACACGAATTTGGACGATTTCTTAAAATCAGCCAATGCGTTTCTTAATTCGTTATTATTTCCAAAGCCGTTTGCATTCCCGCCACACTGAATATATATTCCTTTAATTGCTGAATCGGTTTTTGCCTTTTCAATCAGCCGTATAACGTCTGCAAAAGAAGGAAGGTCATAATTTTCTGATTCGCCTATTCCAGCGAGCGGATTAGGGGTCGCGATCTCTGCAAAATTTTGTGACAGATCAAGCACCAAAACACCCCTGCTACCGGTTGAAACATCACTCGCCGTGGTCAGCCGCGCCAGACTGCCTGCTAGTACAAAGAAGCAAATGATCGTAAAAATGACCAAGGCCAGCAGTGACCCAAAAAACACTTTAAAAAATGTATTCATTCTTTCTATAATTAATTAGACAAATTCAAAGATATTTGAAAGCATTATCATTACAATATAGGGATTATGGACAATGTGTATCTCCTGATAGGTGGTAACCTTGGAAATCGGGTGGAAAACCTTGCAAACGCATTGACATTACTTGGAAAAAGGGCCGGCAAAATTTCGAGGTGTTCGGCGATATATCAAACCGCCGCATGGGGTATCATTGATCAAAAACCCTTTTTGAACCAGGTCGTAGAGTTATCGACCAACCTGGATGCTCATAAGTTACTCGATGTTATACTTCAGGTGGAAAAAGAACTTGGCCGGGTACGGCGCGAGAAAAACGGACCAAGGCTGATCGATATTGACATTTTATTCTTCGGTCGGGAGATCATTAATGATCAACGCTTAACTATCCCTCACCCTCTTTTACATGTCAGAAGATTTGCGCTTGCACCCATGAACAATATCAGGCCCGATCTCGAGCACCCGCTGTTGCATAAAACCATCGGCATGTTGCTTGCAGAATGTGCGGATACGCTCGAGGTACAAATCTATACGGCTTCTCTTTAAGATGCTTCTGAGCACTGGTCACCGGCAGTTAAATAATTCAGCATACCAATGAGGCCGGACATTCCATTTTATCCACAATAATGATGTGGGGACTATTATCTGATACCCTTTCTGTTATTTTGAAGGCACGATGAACTATCATTTTATCACGATCGAAGGAAACATTGGTGCCGGAAAAACAACTCTCGCACATATGCTTGCCAAACATTTTGACGCAAGATTGATCGTTGAAGAATTTGCAGATAACCCCTTTCTCGCAAAGTTTTACCAAAACCCAAAACAATATGCTTTCCCGGTTGAATTGTTTTTTATGGCGGAACGGTATAAACAGTTAAAAGATCTGATACATACCAAAGACCTGTTTCAAAGCATTACTATTACCGATTACCTGTTTACAAAGTGTTTGTTATTTGCAAAGGTGACCCTGCCAGATGAAGAGTTCAGGCTTTATCAGAAACTATTCGAAATAATACATCAACAACTTACCCAACCGGACCTTCTTATTTACCTGCATGCGCCGGTAAACAAGTTGCAGCAAAATATAAAACGGCGGAACCGCAGCTATGAACAGTCTATACCAGACGAATATCTTTTTAACATACAGGAAACATATCTTCAATACATCCGCCAGCATAATATAAAAACACTCATAATTGATGCAGCAAACGCCGACTTTCTTGGTAACCCGAAGCATCTGAAAGTGGTTATCGATGCACTTGACATGGATTATGAGGCCGGCCAGCATTACTTTACCTTACCGGACTAAACGCGGTGTTCACCTATTTTGCAAATTTCGCTTTCAGCAAACCGATACTTCTTAATTTTGCCTGAATGTCGCTTCCAGGTAGTTTATCGCCACTAGAATCTCCGGCTTTCCGAAAGTTTATCATCTGCCGTTTTTTTCTGATAATGGCGCTTAGGATGGTTTCAACAGTTGTTGGATATAAATTATTCCAACTTACACAAAGTTCTTTCGCGATTGGCCTCGTTGGCCTTTCTGAATTTATTCCTGCCTTTTCCTTATCGCTGTATGCCGGCCACAAAATTGACCGGTCAGACAAACGAACTTTGCTGCTGACGGGTATATCATTTTATGCGGTATGTGTGATTGCGATGTTGTTTTTAACAACGAACCGGATTGAAACAAGCGTTGAAACATCCCGGCTGCAGTACATGTATTATGCAGTAATTTTTTGTACCGGTATTATCCGGGCGTTTGTAGGACCGACATCGTCCGCAATAGTTGCTCAATTAATCCCTCGTGAGCGATTGCAATTTGCGGCAAACATAACCTCTTCAACCTGGCTGTCGGCCTCCATCTTCGGACATGCATCAGGCGGATTTTTTATTGCCTGGTTCGGCGTACATCAAACATTTTATATAATCCTTCTCTATATAATTGTTGCTGCCACCAGTATTGCTCTTGTTGATAAATTGCCCCCGGCAAATAAAGATCCTAATGTAAAAGCACTCGCGAGTGTTAAGGAAGGTTTGTTGTATGTAATGAATCATAAGGTGTTGCTGGGTGCAATATCACTTGATCTTTTTGCAGTATTATTTGGTGGTGCTGTAGCACTGATACCGGAAATAGCCCACAAGATCCTGAACGTTGGCCCGGTTGGATTTGGCTGGTTAAATGCAGCAACCGATCTGGGCTCAGTTACAAGCATACTTTTGATGACCTTGTTTCCGATCCGAAAAAAACAGGGCCGCCGGCTACTCTTTGCTGTCGGCGGTTTTGGAATTTGTGTCATCGCCTTTGGTCTCTCCGAATTTTACTGGATATCCTTTGCGGTACTTGTATTGGCAGGCATGCTCGACGGCGTAAGCATGATCATCCGCGGCACAATCTTTCAACTTACTACCCCAGATAATATGCGTGGCCGCGTTTCTTCCGTAAACTCGATGTTTATCAATTCCAGCAATGAACTCGGGATGTTTGAAAGCGGGTTTACTTCAAGGATAATGGGTGCTGCACCTGCGATTGTTTTTGGAGGAAGTATGACCATTATCGTGGTGCTTTTAACCTGGCTACTCGCGCCATCGCTTAAAAAAATGGAATATTAGGGCATATCGGCAAAACAGCCGATATTTGAATATATCGACAAATTTGCCGATATTTGTGGCAAAGATTCCCAGTATTTCAACATGACCAGCATAATTACCGGCGATATCATCAACTCCCGTAAAGTCATTGATCAGAAGACCTGGTTGACCCCTTTAAAAAAGGTTTTATCGGGCTATGGCAAATCGCCAAAAAACTGGGAGATTTTCCGCGGTGATAGTTTTCAACTTGAAGTTGATGACCCGGCCGGGTCGTTTCTCGCTGCCATCAGGCTCAAGGCCGCCGTCCGATCCATCAAAGGCCTCGATGTGAGGATGGCAATTGGAATCGGCGAAAAAACTTATGTTGCATCTCGTATCAGCGAATCAAATGGCGAAGCATTTATAAATTCCGGCGAAAAATTCGAAGAGTTAAAAAAGATCAGACAACGACTTGCCGTCCGTACACCATGGCCGGATAGTGACAAACAGTTAAACCTCATGATCAGCCTGGCGTCAATAGTAATGGACACCTGGACGGCAAGCTCAGCACAAATGATCGAACTCTCCCTGCACCACCAGCACCTTTCGCAAAAAGAGTTGGGTAAAAAGATTGGGCGCACGCAATCATCGGTTAGTGAACGGCAGACGCGGGCACATTACGCAGAGATAACCGAACTCGAAAAATTTTTCAGGGAACATATAACCACTCAACTGGTCTGAAATGGTATTATTGCTACAACTGTTAATTGCACATCTACTCGGAGACTTTTTTTTTCAGACAACCGCACTTGTCAATACGAAAGAGCAAAAAAAATGGCGGTCGCCCTTTTTGTATGTGCATGCAGTAATACATTTTGGGTTGATGTTGTTGCTAACTGCAAACCTGCATTTCTGGAAGTATGCATTGGTCATTGCAGTGCTTCACCTGGTGATCGACGGATGCAAACTTCAGTTTCAGCGTACCGGAAACCGGAGAGCGTGGTTTATAGGTGACCAGATGATTCACGTTACTGTAATCCTTGCTGCGTGGGCGCTTTACCGGCACATGAAATTTGATCCAATGTTTTTTGCGGATTCGCGGGTACTGGCCATAGCACTAGCCTTACTATTTGTCACAAAGCCTGCTTCGCTTGTTATCAGGGTTGTTATTTCAAGATGGTCACCACGTTCATCCCCGGGGAAAATCATGACTGAAGTTGAATCACTGGAGAATGCCGGCCAACTTATTGGTATCATGGAACGATTGCTGATACTTATTTTTATTCTTTTAAACAGATGGGAAGGCATCGGTTTTCTGCTTGGTGCCAAATCTATTTTCCGTTTCGGGGATCTGACGGAAGCAAAGGATACAAAGCTCACTGAGTATGTTATGATCGGAACGCTTCTAAGTTTTATCCTCGCCATTCTTGCAGGATTGATGGCAACGCACTTCCTGAAAGTTTAACTTTATTTCAGATGCGCCATTAACTTCTCTACTACGTAGTAAGTGATTGGGCAGAAGGTGAGATTTTTAACAGTGATAGCAGGGCGTTTAAGAATAACATCTTCGTCAGTATAAGGATAGCGTACACAATCTGACGGGCGCTGATCATAGATAGTGCAATAATTATCGTCACCAAGAAAAGGACATGGTGCCGTATTCGCAACATAATCACCGTCCTCATCCAGCTTCAGATAAGTTTCAATAAAGTCTCCCTCTTTCATTTTCAGATGCCGGGAGATACGTTTTATATCTGGAGTTTTAAACCTGGGAGAATAGTTCTTACAACAATTTGCGCATTTCAGGCAGTCGATTTTTTCGAATGCTTCCTCATGATATTCAGGAAGTGCTTTGAGAACTTTGTTTTTATCTGCACGATCAAGAAACTGTTTATAGAGCTTCTTTCTCTCCCCCGATTTCTTTTCCCAATTTATTAATATGTCCTGCCCCACTGATGATCTTTTGTGCAAGATACGGCTTAACCTGCCGCCTTTGCCACAAACACCTGGAGGGCCTTTGGCGGTGATGTGGATTCTGGGTTGAGAATTCCGCCTGCCTAAAACATACGTGTAAAGAAGTTCAGGAAAGCCGGGCTGCGATAGATGTAAAGGGCTGTGACCGTCATGGTTAACAAGATCCATAAACATACGCCCGAAATGCTCAGCACAAATGCTCCAAGTGGGTTTACCCGCCGTCCGTTCAATGGCAGGAAACGGGAATAGCACCAGGTGAGATATAAAATCTGCAATATAAACCCAAGCGCAAGTGCGAACATACCCATGGATGAATTGCTCCTGTTTAAGCCTTGCAATGGATAAACGATAATGATAAAGGCTATGTTGCTGAAGGTGACGAAAAGCAGATTCGCCGTAAGGTGTTCAGCATAATTATAACCTTTTCTGCGATAAAATAACCAGGACAGTAATGCAAAAAAGGGCACCGCAAACATCGCGATCACATTGCCATGTTTATGAGTGAATGCGCTCACTTCCGCCCCCCTGCGGCTCATAGTAAGATAGCGTTCCTGTCCTTGCCGGGTCGGTATGCGGGCGAGAACCTTCTCATCGGGTTTAAACGGCTTCGGCGTTGCCGTGAAATAATTGTTAGACAACACAAACACTCCCATCACAATCAGGAAAAATGTAAATGGATTGAAATAAGCTTTGCGACGCCCGGCAATATACTCCCTTGCCACAGTTCCCGGTTTTGTGGCCAGGCCCGCCAACAAGTGAAAAATGCCTTTGTCAGCATGCGTGACTGCATGAAAAGATTCGTGGATAAAGTGCCTGATTGTTAGCCTGTGAGTGTTTGATGGTTGGCCGCAATGAGAGCAGAAGTTTACAGGCTGGTCAAGGGTTGCCGCGCAATTCAGGCAGGTTGGTGAACTCATGCTGGATAGTTCTTATATGTTGGTTACCAGGGCTAAAATAGGGAATAAAAAAAATAAATAACCCTTAACTTTGCACATCATTTTTAAACAGGTCAACCTCGTTATTCAATATGGATTTATTTACCAGGCAGCAGCAGGAATTCCGTACCCGTCACATTGGTCCCAACGAACAGGAAACCAGCCAGATGCTAAAAGAAACAGGGAATGAATCCCTTGATCAACTTATAAGCAAAACCATTCCATCTGCCATTCGGCTTACTCAACCTTTGCGCAATCCGGAGCCGCAGAGTGAATATGAATATTTACAGGAGCTTAAGAAGGTTGCTGCGAAAAATAAACTCTTCAAAACTTATATTGGCCAGGGATATTATGGTACCATTACTCCGAGTGTTATCCTCAGGAACATCTTTGAGAACCCCGGTTGGTACACACAGTATACGCCTTACCAGGCAGAGATCTCGCAGGGAAGGCTGGAAAGTCTCCTTAACTTTCAGACGATGGTGGGAGATCTGACTGGTTTGCCACTTGCCAATGCTTCACTGCTCGATGAAGGCACTGCGGCCGCGGAAGCTATGTCAATGATCTTTCATCATGTTAATCGTACCGAACACATAACGCAGCCGAAGTTTTTTGTAGACAATCATATTTTCCCCCAGACAAAAGATCTTTTAATCACCAGAGCGGCACCGATTGGAATCGAATTAGTTTTTGGTGACCATCACAGTATAGATAACACGAATTACTGCGGCGCAATTGTCCAGTATCCTAACAACAATGGATCTGTGGAAGACTATCGTTCTTTTATTGATAAGATTCATCATGGCGGTGGCCTTGTGGTGATGGCGACGGACCTGCTTGCATTAACACTACTTACCCCTCCCGGCGAGTTGGGAGCTGATATTGCCATCGGTTCGGCGCAACGTTTTGGCGTGCCGATGGGGTTTGGCGGACCACATGCAGCATTCTTTGCGACTAAGGATGAGTTTAAACGCGGCATTCCCGGCCGTATAATCGGGATCAGCATCGACAGTCAGAATAATCGCGCCTTAAGGATGGCGCTCCAAACCAGGGAACAACATATCAAACGTGAGAAGGCAACGTCCAACATTTGTACGGCGCAGGCGCTGCTGGCGAATATGGCTGCGATGTATGCAGTTTTTCATGGCCCCACCGGATTAAAAAATATAGCGTTAAGAGTTGCAGCCCTTGCAGCTACCCTGTCAGTAGAGCTGGATGAACTCGGATATACAAACCTGAATAATGCTTATTTCGACACGATAAAGCTGCGGGTTGATAATTTGCCGGCAATCCGGAAAGTTGCCGAAGCACGTGAAGTAAACTTCCGGTACTTTGACGGGAATCATATCGGCATCACCATAGATGAGACTACTTCGCAAAGCGACATACTGGATATCGTTTCAATATTTGAAGAAGCAGCGGGAACTTCAGTTGCATCGGTGACTTTTGATAGTGAGAAAGGTCTTGAGCAGATTCCTGAAACGCTGATACGTAAGTCGGGCTACCTTCAACATTCAGTGTTCAATGCACATCACAGTGAGAGCCAGATGATGCGTTATATAAAGTCACTTGAGAACAAAGATCTGTCCCTTAACACTTCGATGATTTCGCTGGGTAGCTGTACCATGAAATTGAACGCTGCAACGGAGCTGATACCGGTAACATGGCCGGAGTTCGGTGCTCTTCATCCCTTCGTTCCAGGTAACCAGGCGGCAGGCTATGCACAGATCATTGAAGAATTAAGCCGGTTTCTCTGCGAGATCACAGGCTTCACTGCCTGTTCGCTGCAACCAAACAGCGGGGCACAGGGCGAGTATGCGGGACTCCTGACTATCCGGGCCTACCATCTTGCACGGGGCGATGCGCATCGTGATGTGGTATTGATACCGATCTCCGCACATGGCACCAACCCAGCCAGCGCAGTTCTTGCAGGTATGAAAGTAGTCGTTGTTAAAAGTGATAGCGATGGGCACGTTGACGTAGAAGATCTTAAACTAAAGGCAGAACAGCATAAAGACACGTTGTCTTCCCTGATGGTTACTTATCCATCAACACACGGCGTTTTCGAAGAAAGCATACGTGACATTTGCGCGATCATACATGAGAACGGAGGACTTGTTTACATGGATGGCGCAAATATGAATGCACAGGTCGGCCTTACTTCGCCAGGTATGATCGGGGCAGATGTTTGCCATCTAAACCTGCACAAAACTTTTGCTATACCGCATGGGGGTGGCGGCCCCGGTATGGGTCCGATCTGCGTTAATGATAAACTGAAACCCTTTTTGCCGGGTCATGTCTTTGCCGAAGCTCCGGAGCAACAGACCCCCTTTAGCATCAGCCATTCATCCACCAATATAAGTGCAGTCAGTGCAGCTCCGTACGGCAGCGCAAGCATTTTGCTGATCAGCTATGCTTATATAAAATTGCTTGGCGCCGAGGGAATGAAGATGGCAACAGAGTATGCGATATTAAATGCCAATTACATGAAATCAAGGTTGGAAAAATTTTATAAAATCTTGTATCTCGGGAAGAACGGGACTTGTGCGCATGAATTTATCGTTGATCTGAGACCTTTTAAGATCTCATCCGGGATTGAAGCCGAAGACGTCGCCAAGCGATTAATAGATTACGGTTTCCATGCACCAACTATGAGCTTCCCGGTGCCAGGAACGATCATGATTGAACCGACGGAGAGTGAAGATAAATCGGAACTTGACCGCTTTTGCGATGCTTTGATAAGTATTCATGAAGAGATAAAAGCGATAGAGGCAGGCCAGGCAGACCGCGCAGATAATGCACTAAAAAATGCACCACATACGCAGAAGGTAATTTGTGGTGACGAATGGAACCATGCATATTCAAGGCAACAGGCAGCATTCCCTTTAGCTTATGTTGCGCGAAACAAATTCTGGCCCTCCGTTAGCCGCGTAAACAATACGTATGGCGACCGAAACCTCATTTGCAGCTGCGAACCAACAGAAGCTTATATGTCATAATGCATAAGTCTTCAGATATGTGGCGGCGATATACTCGCCGGTGCATAAATGTTGCTATGCAAGTATGACGGTTGAAACCACTAACTTTCCAGAGGAGACGATAAGATCAAGTACTAAATTAATTTACCATGCGCACCGTTAAAGAAATTCTTGCTACCAAAGGTCCACTAACTAACGTGATCGAACCAACGAAGCTCATCATCGAAGGATTGCAGTTGTTAAACTCGGTAAACCTTAGTTACCTCGTTGTTCTCGAAGGCGATGAATACAAAGGTGTGTTTAGTGAAAAAGACTATGCCCGCAATGTTGTCCTAAAAGGACACTCCAGTAAGGATACTATGATCAAAGAGGTCATGACTGTTGACCTGCCAGTTGTTTCCGTTACCGATACGCTGGAATATTGTATGAATAGGATGAACACACACCGCACACGGTACATACTGGCTTATGACAATAAAAAATTTGTCGGCGTTATCACCATCCATGATTTGCTACGCCAGGTTCTCGCTAATAAAGAAGAAGCTTTTGACCACACGATTACCCGCAACCTGATCGACTCTGATGAAAGAGGCCGGATATTTTAATCCCCATGAAGTATCTGCAGAAGTTCTATGACCACGCATTTCAATGGCTGCTTGTTGTAGGACCACGTATCATCATTGCTCTTATCCTTCTAACAATCGGACTGTGGCTGATAAAAGTCCTGAACCGATGGTTAAAGCGGATATTGGCGCAAAAAGAAGTTGATCCCTCTCTCCGCACTTTTTTCCTTAATCTGTTTGTAATCGGCCTTCGTGTTTTACTGATTGTCCTTTGCCTGCAGGTTGTTGGAGTTGAGATGACTTTGTTCGTTTCGCTTGCTGCCGCATTCAGCGTTGCTGTCGGCCTTGCTCTTTCAGGGACCATGCAGAACTTTGCAAGTGGAATACTGATTTTATTGTTGAAACCATACCGCGTTGGTGATACAATACTCGCCCAGGGCCAGGAAGGTGTCGTGAATTCTATTCAGCTATTTTATACCGTTGTAATCACCTTTGATAATCGAACGGTTATATTCCCAAATAGTAAACTGTCGAATGAAGTGATCGTTAATCTAAGCCGGCAAGGACAGCGGCGAATAGATATCGAGCTTTTTATCCCTAATACTTTAAAGTTTGAGGACGTGAAGAGGAAGATCCGGGAAGTGCTTGGCCAGGATGAAAATATCCTGAATGATCCGCCACCAAAAGTTGGTATCAGTCTGCTTGAGGCCGACAGGTACAAAGTACTTGTAAATGCCTGGACCAGCGCCGAAGGCTATGAAGACAGTAAATTAAAGGTGCAGGAAACTATGATGGAAGTTCGCGCACACCTTGCCTGACGGCAATGCACCGGCGGCTAATTTGTTGCCCTTAATACCTCAACAGCAAAACCGGTTGCAGCAGATCCGCCTTTCACACCTCTTAGAAAAATAGTGTAAATCCCTCCTGCTACCAGGTCGTTAAAAGAAGTAGTTGCAATCACGGAATCCGTCCCTGCCACTGTTGCTTTTAAAGTATAGCTCCCGGGAGCATAAGCTTGAAAAAGGTTGAGTGACGGGTTGCTGATATTATCAGCCGGCGTACGATCCAGGAACAATTTCGTATTGTCAACACTCAGATCAACATGCGGCATATCTGCACTTAACTGGAAAAACCGAATATGCGTTTTTGTTGCATCCGCCGCCGGGAAAGCCTCTTTAATTCGGGCACCGAGTGCACCACCTGAAGGGTTGTCGTACAATAAGACGGTGTAAAATGAGCTGGAGTCATAAAGCTGACCCGGTGGTAGTTCAGCCACAACGCTATCAGATGATGCTTTTTTGAAAACAACATTTCGTATACCGGGCTCAATAGATGAAAACCGGGTAAAGTACGCGCCGGGGTTTATCGGTGGAGTTACTTTTTCACCGTTAAACAGCAGTTCAACAGCCGGGGCCTTTAAAGCAATGTTCATTACTGAAACATAGCTTACGGGCTTTGCCGGCTCTATAGGAGTATTTTTTATACAACCATTAAGAATGACAAACGACATAACTGCAATAGCTGCAAAAGCTGAGAGGTTCAATTTCTTCATTTTCCTAAACTTTATGTTACGGTGCCTGACAAGTGGAGTTGCCCGATCGTTGCACCAGGAGATCCATACTCTGAATCTGCGCCCTTAACGCAAAGCAGGGAAGCTGTCGTTTCGCGAGGAGCAAATTACCATGAGATTAACGATACCAGTAAGCATACAATCCTGCATGCCTGCCAGAGATAGCTGTGCCGTAAATGGAATCATTGATGAGTTGTCGAAAGCGACCTGTTGCCTTAACTGAATATCACTTAATGCCAAGCAACTCAACCTCAAAAATCAGGGTACTGTTTGGGCCGATGGTGGCACCGGCCTGGCGATCGCCATATGCCATTGAAGGTGGTAAAAACAACCTCCATTTACTGCCGACAGGCATCAATTGAAGCGCTTCTGTCCAACCTTTAATTACCCTGTTTAATGGAAATGAAGCAGGAGTTCCTCTTTGTACGGAGCTATCGAAAACCGTCCCGTCGATGAGTGTACCATGATAATGACAGCTAACCTCACTCGTTGGACCAGGTTTTGGCCCGTTACCTTCCTTCAAAATTTCGTATTGGGTGCCGCTGGGTAATTGCACAATACCGGGTTTACCGGCATTCTGCTTTAAAAACGCCTCACCTGCGGTTGCGTTTGAATTAGTTTTATTATCCATTGCCTGGCGGAGTTTATCTGATAAAGACATAATACTGGTTAATGATTACAAATTCCGGATGATTGCAAAGTTAAGCTTTCTGCATTAGCCTTTCAGCGGAAACTGTTTACCATACTATTATTTAACGCTTTTGATCCCCAGTAGCCTGGAACAATAATTCTCCGGATGGTATATAAAGGATCCTGCTGGTCACGGGTTGTTGAAAGTTGAAATGCTGCAACAAAACCACGTTTCTTCAATTCAGGTATTGCCGGCTGATTCCATAACCCAAATGGATATGCGAAGTACTTCACCGGTTTGCCGGTTATCTCGGCAAGTTGTTTTGTAGGTTTGTCGATTTGGGTAGCCCAGTCATTTTCGCCATAAAGCTTAACGTTCCGGTGATCCCAGGTATGTGATCCTATTTCATGACCTTCAGCAGCCAGCAGTTTTACCTGGTCTCGCGTCATATAATTTGGTCTGTTCAATGATACGGTCATGATAAAAAACACGCCTTTAAATCCGTATTTTTTTAGTTCGGGCAATGCGACGGTGTATTGTTCCAGATCAGTATCATCAAATGTGATCATTACAGGTTTGGAAGGTAACGGCTTATTTGCAGCCAGGTAATTATACAACTGGTCTGGTAAAATGGTTTCATATCCGCTATCGGCAAGCATTTTCATTTGCACTTTGAACGCCTCGACCGGTACTATATAATCCTTTGCCCGGGCCGAAGTTTTAGGCGTCCAATCTTTGATGTGATGATAACATAATACCGGCACCTGTTTGCGCGAAAGAATTGTTGCCGCATCGGCTATCGACGAAGCGTTAACGAGTCCCGAGCTCGTATCCTTTAGGGGTTCATTGTCTTTGGGTGGCACTGTTCCAGAACTGGGTACAGAGGTTGAAGCATTGAGGTCTGATTCAAAGTTGCAGGCCGTGCCGGTTTGTAAAAGCATGAGTGCTACGCTACAGAAGACCAGGATTCGCGGTGCAATACCGAACGAAACAGTTGTTTTCATAATCTCAGGGAAGGGTTAGGAATTCGACGGAATAGATTTGGTTACCGCAAATAAACGATAAAAAAATGCAAATGTTGTAATCCGAGACCGGTAAAGGAATTAGCTATTTTTGTGGATTCGATACTATACTGGTATGCAACCGAAAGATTATTATA
>Ga0190273_10000636_pt1 | contig 12779 bp, 12 predicted proteins | sample Popmic504IS_FD_134513 | JGI IMG/M metagenome (GOLD analysis project Ga0190273, IMG submission 134513) | Populus adjacent soil microbial communities from riparian zone of Shoshone River, Wyoming, USA - 504 IS | ecosystem: Environmental > Terrestrial > Soil > Riparian zone > Trees stand | place...
GGAGCTCGAAAACTACCTGAAGCGGGCAACCGACCGCTACGGCCTCACGATCAGGAACGAGCCGGCGCCGCAGGCCGGCTCTTTCTACCGCTCCGACCATTTCAGCCTCGCCAAGCAGGGCGTGCCGATGCTCTACGCCGAGAGCGGGGAGGACCTGGTCGCCGGCGGAGTCGCGGCCGGCCACGCCGCCGCCGAAGACTATCGCACGCGCCGCTACCACCAGCCGAGCGACGAATATGATCCGATGTGGAATTGGGACGGAGCGATCCGCGATCTCCAGATCTACTGGCTGATCGGCCGCGAGCTCGCCGATTCGATGGACTGGCCGAACTGGACCCCCGGCGACGAATTCCGAGCCATACGCGACAAGAGCCGCGGCAATGCCGGGCCGATCATGCGATGACCGCTCGCCAGCCACCCGAATGGGCGGAGCATGAGTGGGTGTGGATCGGCTTTCCGAGCCATGCCGACCTCTGGGAGGACGATCTCGAGCCGGCGCGGCTGGAGGTGGCGGCGTTCGCGACTTCGGTCCATGCCAGCGGCGGCGGCGAGGAGGTGCGCCTCGTCGCGGCCGATCCCGCCTCGGCCCGCGCCGCCGCCGAGCTGGCGCCTTTCGCCACCGTCCTCCAGGAGCCGTTCGGAGACATCTGGCTTCGCGACACCGGCCCGATCATCGTCAAGCAGGGCGCGAGGCGGCGGCCGCGCAGCTTCCGCTTCAACGGCTGGGGCGGCAAATATGAGCTTGAGGGCGACGACACGATCGGCCTTCGCCTCGCCGAAGGGGCGGGCATGGAAGCCGAACGCCGCGACTGGATCCTCGAGGGCGGAGCGATCGACGTCGACGGCACCGGCCTCGCCGTCACCACCGAGCAATGCCTCCTCAACCCGAACCGCAATCCCGGGCTGACCCGGGAGGAAGTGGAGTCGCGGCTTCGCGAGGATTTGGGGATCGACCGGCTGCTGTGGCTCGGCGAGGGGCTTCTCAACGACCATACGGACGGCCATGTCGACAATCTCGCGCGCTTCGTTGCCGAGGGGACGTTGGCCATTCCGGAGCCGGCGGGCGGGGACGATCCCAATGCGGCCGTCTATCGAGACGCCCGCGCCCGCGCCGAGGCGTTTGGGCTGAAAGTGGAGCCCTTCCCCTCCCCCGGCCGGGTCGAGCGCGACGGCGAGATCGTCCCCGCCTCCTACATGAACTTCTACATCGGCAATGCGGCCGTGGTGGTGCCGCTCTACGGCGCCGCGAACGACGACCGGGCGGTCGCTTCGCTCGCCCGGCTCTTCCCCGGCCGGCGGGTCGAGGGCATCCGGGCGCCGCATGCCCTGACCGGGGGCGGCAGCTTCCATTGCATCAGCCAGCAGGTGCCGCGATAGGGACTTGCATGACCAGCCTCACCGTCGCCGCACTCCAGCTCGCCTTCACCGACTCGATCGACGAGAATATCGCTGCCGTCTCCGAGCTGGTGCGCGAGGCGGCCGGGCGCGGGGCGAAGCTGATCCTTCCCCCCGAATTGTTCGAGGGCCATTATTTCTGCCGGACCCAGGACGAGGGCCATTTCGCCCGCGCCCTCCCCGTCGACCGGCATCCGGCGGTGACGGCGATGCAGACGCTCGCCGCCGAGCTCCAGGTCTATATCCCGACCAGCTTCTTCGAGGCCGAGGGCCACCACCATTACAACAGCCTCGCCATGATCGACGACGGGGGCGCGGTGATGGGTGTCTACCGCAAGAGCCACATCCCCGACGGCCCGGGCTATTCCGAGAAATTCTACTTCCGACCCGGCAATACCGGCTTCAAGACCTACCGGACGAGGTTCGGCAAGGTCGGCCCGGCGGTCTGCTGGGACCTATGGTATCCGGAGACGGCGCGGGCGTTGATGCTCGAGGGCGCCGAGATATTGCTCTTCCCGACCGCGATCGGCGCCGAGCCGCACGACCCGGACCTCGACACCAGCCGGATGTGGCGGCGGGCGATGATCGGCCACGCCGTCTCCAACGTCGTCCCGGTCGTCGCCGCCAACCGAATCGGCACCGAGCACGGCCAGCGTTTCTACGGCCACAGCTTCATCTGCGACGAGCGCGGCGACATACTGGCCGAGTTCGGGGACAGGGAGACGGGCGTGCTCACCGCCGTCGTGGACCTCGAGCAGGCCAGGAAGCACCGGGCGGCGTTCGGCTTCTTCCGGGATCGGAGGCCGGACCTGTACCGGCGGATCGCGGAGGATATCTAACCCCTCGTCGTCCCAGCGAAGCCTGGGACCCCAGCGGGTGAAAGGCGCCGCGTTCTTCACCCGCCGGGGCCCCAGCCTTCGCTGGGGCGACGGATCATTTCACCTCCACCGCCCGCTCGAACACCGCCTCGAACATCGCCCGCGTCAGCCGGTTGGTGTTCTGGTTGTAGCGCGAGCAATGGTAGCTATCGATCAGGATCCGGCCGTCGGGCAGGCGGTGCTCGGCGAGATGGCCGAAGGGAAAGGCGGCGAGCCTTCCCCCGACCGAGCGCACGGCCGCGTCGTGCGCGATTCGGCCCAAGGCGACGAGAACCCGCACACCGGTCAGCGCCGCCAGCGCAGGCCGGAAGTAGGTCTGCGTGCAGGTCGCGGTCTCCTGCGGAGTCGGCTTATTCTGGGGCGGGACGCATTTGACGGCGTTCATGATGGCCGCACCCTTCAGCCGAAGCCCGTCGTCCGGCCGTTCCTCGAACCGCCCTTCGGCGAGGCCGAACTTGAGCAGGGTCTCGTAGAGCAGGAGCCCGGCGAAATCGCCGGTGAACGGCCGGCCGGTGCGGTTGGCGCCCTGCTTGCCGGGGGCGAGGCCGCAGATGGCGAGCCATGCATCGGGATCGCCGAAATGCGGCACGGGTGAATTCCACCAGTCGGGATGCTCCTCGCGGAGCGCCTCGCGAAAGCCGACAAGGCGCGGGCACAATGGGCAGTCCCGCGGTGCTTCAAGCTCGGGGACGGGCGAATGATCGGCGGGAAAGTCCAGGTTCATGACCGCCCCATAACGTTCGGGCTGAGCCTGTCGAAGCCCTATCCTTCCCTTCTCGCGCGCCGACAGTAAGGAAGGGCCTTCGACAAGCTCAGGCCGAACGGACTTCATTGGCCCTTAAATCCTCTTATGCGATCGCGCTCGGCTCGAACCGCCGCAGCCGCCACGGTTCGCCGGCCGAGACTGTGCGCGCGGCGGCGGCGGCGATCGGCGCCGGTCGGATGTCGCGGGTTCGGCTGACTCCGGCGCTGGGCCCGGCGGGACGCGGCTTCGCCAATGCCGTCGCCCTCGTCGAGAGCGAGCTCGACCCCCCTGCCCTGCTCGCCCGGCTCAAGCAGGTGGAGCGCGATTTCGGCCGCCGCGGCGGCCGCCGCTGGGGCCCGCGGGTGCTCGATCTCGACATCATCCTCTGGTCCGGGGGGACCTGGGGCGGCGACGGCCTGATCGTTCCCCATTCCGAATTCCGCCGCCGCCGCTTCGTGCTCGAGCCCCTCGCCGAAATCGCTCCGGCCTGGCGCGACCCGATCGGCGGGGCCACGATCCGGCAGCTGCTGTTTCGACTGGAGAAGCGTCATCCCAGCGAAGGCTGGGATCCCGGCGGGTGAAGGGCGCCGGTGGCCTTCACCCGCTGGGGCCCCAGCCTTCGCTGGGGCGGCGTTCACCGCCGCCCCAGCGCCTGCTCGAACTTGTTCTCGCGGCGGCGGCCGACCATCAGCCCGCTTTCGAGCCGGGCGCAGAGGGCGGCGTAATAATCGGACAGGAACTCGCGATCGTCCCCATATTCCTCGATCCCGGCTTTCTCGCGGATGATCCGGGCGACGGTGGCGACGGCGTCGTCGCGGCCGCCGCGGAGCACGTCCTCGAGGGTCTGGAGCTCATAGACTCCGTAGAGGTTGAGCGCCGCCTCGGTGAAGGTGCGGCGCGGCCGTTCGATGCCGTGGACGAGATCGGCGCCGAGCGAGGCGCCGACGGTCTCCACCACCCAGGTGCCGGCGATGAGGTCGCCGATCCGGAGCCGGTCGCGGTTGAAGAGCGGGAAGAACAGGAAGATCCCGCTCCACACCAAAGCGAAGAGCACGAGGAAGGCGTCGGCGGTGCCCTGCGCCGTCTGCTGGGCGAGGAAGGACAGTGGCAGGAAGACCTCGATCTCGCGCATCGCGTTGCGGGCGATGACGGCGCCGCCGGTGAGCCGGGCGCCGTCGCGGGCGACGACCCGGAGGCCCAGCAGCCGCTTGCCGGGAGTCGCCCCGCGGCCGCCCATCTCGAACAAGGAGAACCAGCCGTTGCGAAGCACGAAGGAGCCGAGCAGCCACAGGATCGCGATCCACTCCGCCTTCGACGCCATCAGCAGGAAGGCCAGGCCGATGGTCATGAGGACGAGGATGATGACGATCATCACCGCATCGAGCAGGAACGCCGCCGCCCGGTTGCCGGCGGAGCCGAGCTCGAGTTGAAGGTCGACTCCTTCGGGCGTGACGAAGCTTCGCCGCATCGACAGGGGGGTGGCAGGCCGATTACGCGCCACGGAGTCCCTTTCGAGGCATATAGAAATAGATGAGCCAGCCGGCCAGCATCGCCGCCCCGATCGCATAGCGGGAAAAGTCGTCGACCACCGTCTGCCGGCCGATCCCCTCGAGCAGGCCGGCCACCGCGAGCATCACCACCGTCCCGGCCATGGCGAGCGCGGCCGGGCGGCCGGCGCGGACGGCGGCTTCGGTCCTTGTGTCCCGCCCGGGAAAGGCGATCGCCGTTCCGATCCGCATCCCGGCCGCGCCGGCGATGTTGATCGCGAACAATTCCGTCGTGCCGTGGATCGCAAGCCAGCCGCCGAGGTTGAAGGCCAGCCCCTTGGCGGCGAAGACGGCGAAGAACGCGCCGAGCATCAGCCCGTTGTAGAGGATGAGCAGGATCGTCGGCACCGCGAAGGCGAAGCCCAAGGCGAAGGCGAAGATCGCGATCTGGCTGTTATGGGTGAACAGATAGGTGGCGAAGGTCGCGAGCATGTCGTCGTGGTGGTCGTAGAGGGTCCGGCGCAATGCCTCCGCGCTGGCCGAGGGGTCGCGGCCGCCCGCCAGCGGTTCCGGGATGATTCCGAAGAACCAGCTCGGATCGCTACGCACCAGCAGGTAGGCGACGACGGCGCTGGCGAGGGTGAGCAGGACGCAGGCCAGGGTCTCGCGCCACAGGCCCTGGACCGCCTCGGGCCAGCCGCGGGCGAAGAAATGCCCAAGCTGGCGCCAGACCGAGGTCTGGACTCCGTAGATCTGGAAATAGGCCCGGGTCGAGAGCTGCTCGAGATAGACGATCAGGCTCCGGTCGAGCGAGGTGTCGCGGGCGACGGCGAGCGAGGACAGGGTCGTCCGGTAGAGGAGCGGCAGAGCGAGGATGTCGTCGTCGGAGAGGACGGCGATCGACCGTTTCTCCATTCGGCTGACGAGCTGCTCGAGCCGCTCCCAGTCCGCCTCGTGAGCGGCCCGGAAACGGCTTGCATTGACCACCACCGCTCGCGATTCGACGATCGCCGAGGCCGGGCCGCTCACAACAAATTCCTCCGCTTGAGGTCGATATAGCCGGCGACGAGCCGGTCCTCGACCCGGTCGTACTCGCTCTCGATGACATGGACCCCCAGATGCTGGAGCCGGGTGAGGACGAGCCGGCGGTCGCGGATGAGCGCTGCGGCGGTCACCGCCCGGGTGACGTCGTCGGGCCGCCCCGGAATCGCGTCGGCGATCGTCTCCAGCTCCTCGTCGCGAAGGACGACGACGAGCAGAAGGTGGGTCTCGACCATGCGCTTGGCCGCCCGGACCATGAAGTCGGCCGAGGTGAGGTCGGTGAATTCGGTGAACAGGACGATCATCGAGCGGCGGGTCAGGCGGGTGGCGAGCGTCGTCAAGGCGAAGGTGTAGTTGGTCTCCTCGCCGCTATAATCGATGCTCGCGGCGAGGCGCTGGAGCTCGGGAAAGGCGGCCGAGCCGGAGATCAGCCCGCTGGCGATCCGGGGCCGTGAATCGAAGGCATGGAGGGCGACCCGGTCGCCGAGCTTGAGCGCGATCCAGCCGGTGAGGAGCATCGCCGAGACGGCCCGGTCGACCCGGGGCAGCCCGGCCACCGGCTCCGACATCTGCCGGCCGCCGTCGATGGCGAAGACGATCTGGTTGTTGCGCTCGCTCCGGAACTCCTTGGCGTGGAGCTTGCGGTGCCGGGCCGACTGCTTCCAGTCGATCGCCCGCCGGTCCATGCCGGAGCGATATTCGACCAGGGCGTCGAAATCGGTGCCGTCGCCGCGGTTGATCTGGGCGATCAGGCCCTGGAGCGCGTGGCGCTGGAAGACCTTCGCGCCGCGCTCCTGAACCGGCCGGACGTCGGGCAGGATCAGGATCGCCCGGTCGAGCTCGATCCGCCTTTGCTGCCAGGCGAAGCCGAGCGGGCCGCGCCAGCGAAGCCACAGCCGCTCGAGCCGGCCGGCGCCGCGCCTCAACATGGTGAGCGGCGCCGGCGCCGCGCCCCTGCCCTCCTCCAGCGCCAGCTGAAGCCGGCCGTCATCCTCAAGCCCGATGAGCGCGTTGGCGGCGAGCGCCACTTCCGCCTCGGCGGGGAAAGCGCCGCCCCTGAGAGTGACGGTCACCACCGCCTCGACCGTCGCTCCGACATAAGCGGAGGCGGGAGCTTCGACCCTGGCCTCGCCGTGGCGGACGGCGGTGAAGGCGTCGGCGAGAGTCAGCAACAGCACCGCCACCGGCCAGGCCAGGCCGGCATACCAGCGCTCCGGCATCGCCGCGGCGACGACCAGTGTGAACGGAACGCCGGCCGCCGCGGCCAGCACCGCCGTGCGGGTCGGATAGATCAACGCGGCGCCTCGATCGTCTCGATGATGTCGGTGACCACGTCCTCGACCACCCGGCCGTTGATCTCCGCGGCGGGCGACAGGATCAGGCGGTGGCGAAGAAGCGCCGGCGCCAGCGACTTGACGTCGTCCGGGATGACGAAGTCGCGGCCGTCGAGCGCGGCCCGGGCGCGGGCGGCGCCGGCGAGCATCGCGCCGGCGCGCGGGCTTGCGCCGGTCTCGAGGTCGGCGACGTCGCGAGTGCCGCGGATCAGTGCGGAGATATAGTCGATCACCTCGTCGACCAGCCTGACCTCCCCCACCGTCGCCAGAGCGGCGCCGATCGCGGCCGAGTCGGTTACGCGCTCGACCCCCCATTGCTCGGGCTCCATCACCGCCTGGCGGGCGCCGTGGGTAGCGATGATCCGCCTTTCCTCCTCGGCCGACGGATAATCGACCGTCTGCTTGAACAGGAAGCGGTCGAGCTGGGCCTCGGGCAAGGGATAGACGCCCTGCTGCTCGATCGGATTCTGAGTCGCCACCACCATGAACCGCTCGGAGAGCGGCAGGCTCTCGCCGTCGATGGTGACGGTGCGCTCCTGCATCGCTTCCAGGAGGGCCGCCTGGGTCTTGGGCGGGGTCCGGTTGATCTCGTCGGCGAGGAGCAGTTCGGTGAAGATCGGGCCCCGGGTGAGGGTAAAGGTCGAGGTCTGGAAGTTGAACAGATTGGCGCCGATGATGTCGCCCGGCATCAGGTCGGGAGTGAACTGGATACGGCCGAAATCGAGCCCGACCGCGCGCGCGAAGCTGTGCGCGATCAGGGTCTTCGCCGTCCCCGGCGGCCCTTCGAGGAGGATATGGCCGCCGGCGAACAGAGCGACGAGCATCAGATCTACCGTCGCCTCCTGGCCCACCACCGCTTTCGCCACCTCGCCGCGGATCGTCGCCGCCAGTGCCTGAACTTGAGCTGCGCTCACCCTTTTTTCTCCCCCTGCCATCGATGCAGCGCCTGCGCCGCTGCGAGCAATTCTTCCCGGCTCCGGGCCTCCGCCGCCGCCGAAGCGAGGGCGGAGAAGCTCGGGCGCCCGTCGAGCTTGTCGAGATAGTCGGTGACCGCGCCGCCCTTGAGCCGGGCCGGGACCGCGAACACGGTCACGGCCTTGTCTCTTATCATCTCGGCATAGCGGCCGCCCAGCCCGGCCTCCCGCCGCGCCTGGCGGACGAGAGCGGCGCTGTTGTCGATGAGGGCCGCCTTGCCGAAGGCGATCGCTCGCTCGGGACGGCGCGGCGGGCCGAAGCGCGAGAGCGCCTGAAGGCCTGCGAGAAGCAGCGCCGCGGCGATCGCCAGCGTGGCTGCAAGGAACGGCGGATCGAACATGAGCCGCATGGGGCTTCGGGCCTGGCCGAGGCCGTTCAATGTGACGTCGAAGACGATCGACTTCGCCCCGGTCGCGTTGAGGAAATCGAGCATGGCGAGCGCCGCCCCCGCCTGGCCCCGGTCCGACATGCCGCGGTTGGAGAGGAGGTCGGGGTCGGCGAGCAGATAGAGGGGCCTGTTCTCGAACTGGGCGAGGACGATCCGGCCCGCGGAGTCGGTCACGATCGGCTTCAGGCCCGGGCCGCTGGCGGTTTGCAGCGGGCGCGGGGCGATGAACCTCAGCTCCGGCGGGGCATGGCCGGGGACGGTGGTGAGCCGGGTGCCGCCGCTGCGATGGCGCCGGACCTTCAACAGGTTGGCCGGGGCGAGAGTCCGCCCCGGGTCCCAGGCCGGTTTCAGGCCCTGCGCCCGCACCCAGCCGGCGCGGCTTGGGTCGGGCACCGTATTCCACTTCGGAAGCACGACCAGGGTCGGCTTGGTCGAACGCCTCGCCAGGACCTGGCCCATTTCGGTCATCCCGGATTCGGGCGTGAGGACGACGAGGTCCTCGGTATCCAGGAGCAGCTCGCTGCGCTGGATGCGCGGATTGCGCCCGGTCGCCCGGGCCAGCTGGACGATGCCGCTGAAGCCCGTCGCCGCATTGGACAGAGCGTGGGTGCCGCCGTTCCGGCCGGAGCGAAGCTCGGGCGCGTAGGCGCCGAGGACGAGCATTGCCGCGAAGGCGATGATCCCGATCGCGACGACCAGCATGATCGTCGCCGGCCGGAACGCCCCTTCGGAGCGGGCGCGGGCGGAGATGGCGAGGTCGCTCATCCCCGCCAGGTCCCCGGCGTGACCAGGTCCGCATAAGCGGCCCGAGCGGCCGTCCAGTCCGCCGCCGCCACCGGCCGGCCGCCGAACAGGCTGTGCTCGACGAGCCCGGCGATGCTCGAGAACAGGCTCCGCGCCGGCGGCGGCAGGGCCTCCGCCGCGGCGAGCTCGCGACTGGTCAGGGCCGGCCGGACCAGCCTCGGCCGGCGCCGGCCGATATCCTCGATCGATCGGAACAGGAGATGGTGGACCGCCTCGGCGTAGAGGCCCTGGGCCGCCAGGGCGTCCGCCTCGCGCAGCCAGGAGCGCGCCGGAGCGGCCTCGGGCGCCCAGCTCTCGTCCTCCGCCTCGACCGCGACCCCGACCGCCTGCCGCCGCCGCGGCAACCGCCACTCGCCGTCCCGGATTCGCCGGTAGACCAGGATCGCGAAGCCGACAGCGGCCGCGGCGAGCACGGTCCACAGCAGGATCCGGGCATAAGGCGCGTCGGGCATGAAGCTCGAGATCCACTGGAAGAACCGCCCGACCGGTTCCAGCACGTCGCCCAGCCACTGGAAGAAATCGCGAAGCCATTGCGGCGCCTGCGGCGGCGGCGGCGCGGGCTGAAGGCTGAACTGGATCGAGGGATCGGCCTTCAGCGCCTCATGCGCCGCCGCCAACCCGTCGGCGGCGCCTGCCGCGTCCTCGGTCTTGCCCGCGATTGCATCCCTCCCGCGCACCCGTCCGTGCGAGGACCGAGAATTAGACGAAGCCCGGTCGGGTGCAACGGCAAAATGCTCTGGACAGCGCGTCGGAGATTGAGCCAGTCTGGACCAGGGCAGAAAAGGGGGAAAGCATCATGGCAACCGTTGCAGCGGAGGCAAGCGACCGCAGCGTCTCGATCGGACGCATTTTCAGCCGCGGCTTCGGCACCATCGGAAGCAATCCGGTGGCGACGCTCGGAATCGCCCTGCTGTTCGGTGCCTTGCCCTGGATGCTCATTATCTATGCGATCGCATCCTGGGGTATTCAGGCCTTCGCGAGCCTGGGCCCGACGGCCACCATCGCAATCGGGCTATTCACCCTCGCGGTCTTCGTCATGCTGTCGATGATCACTCAGGGCGCGCTGGTGCGGGCGACGGTCGCCTACAGCCAGGGGCGCAAGGCGAGCTTTGCCGAATCGGCGATGGCGGGTCTGGTCGTCGTGCTGCCGCTCGTCCTGCTCGCGCTGCTGAGCGCGCTCGGCTTTCTCCTGGGCCTGGTCCTGCTGGTGGTGCCGGGAGTCATCCTCTACGTCATGTGGTCGGTCGCCGCGCCGTCGATAGTCGAAGAGCGGCTCGGGCCGATCGAGGCCCTGCGCCGAAGCCATTATCTTACGCGCGGGGCCCGCTGGAAGATCTTCGCTCTGATGCTCGTCCTTGTCGTCGTCTACTGGCTGTTCACCACCTTGACGCAGACGCTCAGCATTATGTTGTTCGCTCCCGGAGCCGGGGAGATGGACGCCATGGCCGGCCCTGGGGTGGACGCGATGAGCAACCTCTTCGTCGGCGTTCTGATGGTCAGCATCGTCTCCGGGACGATCACGTCGGCCGTCTGGGGGGTGATCATGTCCTCGCTCTATGTCGAGCTGCGCGACTGGAAGGACGGACCGCAGACCGAAAAGCTCGCCGACATCTTCGCCTGATTGTCCGTGCCGCGCCGGCGGCGCTTGTCGCGTCCCGCGCATCTTCCGCGATCGGGGTCCCTCCCCCTCACCACAAGCGGCGCGACGCCCGGGAATTAGCCGAAGCCTTGGCGCACGCAACGGCAAAATGCGCTGGACAGCCCCTCGGCCCACCGTCAGTCTGGGCGAGGTCAGGGGAAAAGATCATGGCGACCGCCGCAGCGCATTGGGACGGTCGCAGCGTCTCGATCGGACGCGTCTTCAGTCGCGCCTTCGGCACGATCCGAAGCCATCCGGTGGCGACTTTGGGGATCTCCTTCCTGTTCGGCGCCCTGCCGTGGCTGCCGTTCACCTATGGCCTCCAGCCCCTGTGGGTCGAGAGCTTCAGCTCTCCGGGCGGAGTCGCCATGATCGCGATTTTCTCCGGCTTCGTGGCAATCCTGCTCGCCATGCTCACCCAGGGGGCTTTGGTGCGGGCGACGGTGGCCTGTAGCGAAGGGCGAAAGGCGAGCTTCGGAGAGTCCGCCATGGCCGGCCTCTGCGCCGCGCCGCCTCTCTTCCTGCTCGGCCTGGGCAGCGCCTTGGGCATCGCCACGGGGTTGGTCGTCCTGATCGTGCCGGGAGTCATGCTCTACCTCATGTGGTCGGTGGCGGCGCCCGCGCTCGTCGAGGAGCGGCTCGGCCCGACTGGGGCCCTGGGCCGGAGCAATGACCTGACGGACGGCGCACGCTGGAAGATCTTCGCCATCTCGCTCTTCATCCTGGCCCTCTATTTGCTGATCTCCGCTCTCATCCCGATGCTGAACGTCTGGTGGTACGGCGAAGTGCTGGTATTAACCGCGAGCGACATTCCGTGGATTCAGCTCCGCAATTTGCTGATCGACCTTGTTGCCAAAACCGTCGTTTCGGCCGTCTGGGGTGTGGTCCAGACGTCGCTCTACGTGGAGCTGCGCGATAGGAAGGACGGGCCCCGGTCGGAAAAGCTTGCCGAGATATTCGGCTGACCGCTGCTCCCCGGCGAAAGCAGGGCCCACCGGCCTTCGCCGGGAAGCAAGGGTCGCGCGTCCGCTCGCGGTTGACCCGGTATCGGCCCGCTCCTAGGGGAATTGTCGGTCGGGGCCCTTAGCTCAGTCGGTAGAGCAACTGACTTTTAATCAGTAGGTCGCTGGTTCGAATCCAGCAGGGCTCACCATCGTTCCCGCACTCCGGTCGCTTCGAGAGCTCTTTTAGCGCCAGGCCGGGCCGAGGCTGCGACAGGCCGGCCGATCGACCTCCGATACAGGCTCGAAACGTTAGCATAAGCGGCTATCCTCCGGGCCGAGGGTGCGCGCGAGCGGGTCGGGCGCCGAATGAAACTGTTGTTCGAGGCGGGTCCGATGCGGTTTGTCGCTTTGCTTGCATGGCTCCTGTTTGCTGCTGCGCAGCCTGCCTGGGCCGAATCTTCCCCCCGGTTGCAGTCGCTCGAGCACAGGCTGGCGGCCATGGCGGTGGAGAATCCCGGCGAGTACGGCTTTGCCGCTCTCGACCTGACGACCGGAGAGTCGATCAGCTTCAACGGCCATGAGGCCTTCCCGATGGCGAGCACGATGAAGATCGCGGTCGCCGCGGCCTGGCTCGAGGAGGTCGACTCCGGCCGGCGCACCCTGGACGACCCGATCGCCGGAACGACCGCGCTCAGCCTGATGGATGCGATGATCACCCGCAGCGACAATCGCGCGACCGATCTGCTGATGGCCAGCCTCGGCGGACCCGCCGCGATCGACACTTGGCTGCGCGCCCACAACCTCGCCGGAATCCGGGTGGACCGCACCATCGCGCAATTGCTCAGCGCCCGCCGGGACCTGCGCGACATCCGCGATTCGAGCACTCCGACCGCCATGCTCGGCCTGCTTCGCCTGATCGACTCCGGCCCCGCCCTGAAGCCCCAGAGCCGGCTCCTCCTCCTCGACATGATGCGCCGCTGCGCGACGGGCTCCAACCGGATTCGCGGGATCCTTCCCCCCGGCGCCACCGTGGAGCACAAGACCGGCACCCTGTCGGGCTATACCGGCGACGTCGGATTCCTGACCGCTCCGAGCGGACGCCGGATCGCGGTCGCCTTCTTCGCTCGGGGCGGTTCGAACCGGCCGGCC
>Ga0190273_10000637_pt1 | contig 12769 bp, 11 predicted proteins | sample Popmic504IS_FD_134513 | JGI IMG/M metagenome (GOLD analysis project Ga0190273, IMG submission 134513) | Populus adjacent soil microbial communities from riparian zone of Shoshone River, Wyoming, USA - 504 IS | ecosystem: Environmental > Terrestrial > Soil > Riparian zone > Trees stand | place...
GAGCAGCCGCATGTCGTTGCCCACGCCCTCGGGATCCATGTGCTGGTAGAGGCTCGGGTCGACCTTGATCGCGCTGGCGTGCAGCCCCGCCTTGTGCGCGAAGGCTGACGTGCCGACGTAGGGCTGGCGCGACGCGGGCGGGAAGTTCGTGACCTCCGCCACCGCGTGGGCGATCCGGGTCGCGTCCCGCAGGCTGCCCTCGGGGAGCACCGGCCGGTCGAGCTTGAGCTCGAGGTTGGCCACCACCGAGACGAGGTCCGCGTTGCCGGTCCGCTCGCCGTACCCGTTGAGCGTGCCCTGCACGTGCGTCGCCCCGGCGGCGACGGCGGCGAGCGTGTTCGCGACCGCGCAGCCGGTGTCGTTGTGGCAGTGGATGCCCACCCGGACGCCGGTGGTGGTGAGCACGTCGTCCACGACGTCCCCCACCCAGGCCGGGAGCATCCCGCCGTTCGTGTCGCACAGCGCGATCACCTCGGCGCCGGCGTCGTACGCCGTGCGCAGCACCTCGAACGCGTAGTCCCGGTTGGCGCGGTAGCCGTCGAAGAAGTGCTCGGCGTCCAGGAACACCCGCTGACCCTCGTTGCGCAGGTGGGTGATGGTGTCCTCCACCATCGCGAGGTTCTCCTCCAGGGTGGTGCGCAGCGCGAGCTCGACGTGCCGGTCGTGCGACTTCGCGACCAGCGTCACCACGCCCGCGCCGCTGTCGCGCAGGGCGGCGACCAGTGGGTCGTCGGCGGCTGCGACACCCACCCGGCGAGTGGCCCCGAAGGCGGCGAGCGTCGCGGTGTTCAGGTGCAGCTCTTGGACCGCCCGGCGGAAGAACTCCGTGTCCTTCGGGTTGGCGCCGGGCCAGCCGCCCTCGATGAACCCGACGCCCAGGCCGTCGATCTGCCGGGCGATGGAGAGCTTGTCCTCCACCGAGAGGTTCAGGCCCTCCTGCTGCGCGCCGTCGCGCAGGGTGGTGTCGTAGACGTGGAAGCCGGCGGCCGGGCGGGTGCTGCTCATGGGTGGCTCAGTCCTCGGTCGAAGTGGAGGGGGCGGGCAACAAAAAGACCTCCCGTGGGGACGAGAGGTCGGCGCGCCGGAGAAGCTCTGGCGCGCTAGGCGATGATGATCCGGTCGTGGTGCACTGCCCTGATTCTGCCACCGATCCCCGGTCCCGCAAACGGCGACCCGCAGTCCGGGCACCTCGCGCGGGCGCCGGCACCCCTCACAACCAGCGCAGGAAGCCGCCGAGCAGGGTGCCGGAGCGCCAGGGCGGTCCGGGCGCCGGGTCCCAGACCACTCCCCCGGTGACCAGTGCGTAGGCGCACAGTCCGGCCGCGGCCACGACCAGTGCGACCGCGCACCAGCCGGCGACCGGATGCACGGTGACGGCTCCCAGCAGCCGGCGGGTGGGGGTGCGCAGGCGGCGCGATGCCGGTCCCCACCACACGGCGGCCGTCGTCGTCGCCCCGATGAGCACGAGCCCGGGGACCAGCGGCCCTGCGAAGAGCAGGCACACGAGTGCCACGATGGAGCCGACCAGGGCGGCCCACAGCACCAGGACGACGGTGCCGGCGGTGGCCACCAGGAGGTACCACGGGGACGACAGCACGGTGAGCGGACCGTCGTACCAGCGTCTGCGCCCGCGGAGGTAGCGGCGCTGGTGCGCGGACTCCGCGGTCCACGAGACGGTCCTGAGACCGAGCGCGACGACGGCCAGCGCGGCCAGCCCGATGTACGGCGCGAGCGCGATCACCAGCGTTGCCGTCGCGAACAGGCCGAGCAGCAGCGTGCGACGCTGCAGCCAGCGCACCCCGGACCGCTGCGGCTGCTCCGGCCGGACCTCCCTGGGTCGCTGCTGCGGGACCGGCGGCTGCTCGTACGGCGCCCGGGATGCCTGCTGCACGGGGACGACGGGCATCGGCCGGGTGCTCGGTGCAGTCCGTCGAGATGACGGCGTGAGGGGGGCGGTCCTCATCGGGATCGGCGAGGTCGCCGTCCGATCCGGGGACGCCAGCACGTCGGTGGCGTCCGGCTCGTCGCGGGGAACGGCGGCGAGGGGCATGGTGGCGAGGGGCATGGTGGCATCGGCTGCCTCGCGCACGGGGGCGGGTCGCGGGCCCGGATCCGGCAGCGCACGCAGCAGGTCCGCGGTGCTGGGCCGCTGAGCCGGGTCGGGCGCCAGACCGGCCTCCACCAGGGGCAGCAGGGCCGGTGGCACGCCGGACAGGTCGTGCTCGCCCCGACGTACCCGGTCCATGACCGCCAGCGCCGGACCGGTGCCGAACGGAGGCCGGCCGGTGCTCGCGAACACCATGGTCGCCGCCCACGAGTGCACGTCGGAGGCCGTGGACGCGTCCTCGCCGTAGAGGATCTCGGGGGCGAGGTAGCCCGGGGTGCCGAGCAGGAAGCCGGTCTGCGTGAGCCTGGGGTCTTCGGCCAGCCGGGCCAGACCGAAGTCGATGAGCACCGGAGCGCGGCCCTCGAGGAGCACGTTGGCGGGCTTGACGTCGCGGTGCAGGACGCCCGCCCGGTGGACGGCCTGGAGCGCTTCGACCAGGCACGCGGCGAGGTAGGCGAGATCCGGTCCGGAGATGGGGCCCTCCTGCCGGACGTGCTCGTGCAGCGAGAGCCCCGGGACGTACCTGGTGGCGACGAAGGGCGTCTCCCCCCAGGGGTCGGCGTCGATCACCTCGGCCACCCGCGGGCTGGTCACCAGCTGCAGGGAGGCCACCTCGCGGGCCAGCCGCTGTCGGGACTCGCGGTCCCCGATGATGTGCTGGCGGAGCACCTTCAGGGCCACCCGGGAGCCGTCCGCACCCTCGGCGAGGTGGACGACGCCCATGCCGCCCTCACCGATGCGGGCCAGCAGCCGGTAGCCTCCGACGCGCGGCAGGTCCGGCCGAGCGGCAGGCGACATCGGGTTCGGCACCGAACCACGATATCCGAGTGGTGACCGGGAGGGCTCCCGGCTCAGACGACGCGGTGCATCCAGCCGAACGTGTCCTCGGCCCGGCCGTACTGGATGTCGACCAGCGCGGTGCGCACCTGGCTGGTCACCGGGCCCGTCTCCGCGTCTGTGTCGCCTACTTGTCCGCCGCGCCACTTCAGGGTCCCGACCGGGGTGACGACGGCGGCGGTGCCGCACGCGAACACCTCGGTGATGCGACCGGAGACCACGCCGTCGCGCCACTCGTCGATGGTGATCGAGCGCTCCTCGACGCGGTGGCCGAGCTTCCCGCACAGCTCGATGATCGAGCTGCGGGTGATGCCCTCGAGGATCGTGCCGGAGGTCTCCGGGGTGACGATGGAGCCGTCGTCGTGGACGAAGTAGAGGTTCATGCCGCCGAGCTCCTCGACGTACCGTCCCTGCGCCGCGTCGAGGAAGGCGACCTGGTCGCAGCCCTCGTCGATCGCCTCTTGCTGCGCCACCAGCGAGCTCGCGTAGTTGCCACCGGTCTTGGCGGCCCCCATACCGCCGCGTCCGGCGCGGGTGTAGGTCTCGCTGAGCCAGATCGAGACAGGCTCGGGCCCTCGGCTGAAGTACGCGCCGGCGGGAGAGCAGATCACCATGAACGTGACGTGGTGGGCGGGCCGGACCCCCAGGAACGCCTCGGAGGCGAACATGAAGGGCCGCACGTAGAGGCTCTTCTCGCCCGCCGGCTCCGGCACCCAGCGCTCGTCGACCCGGACCAGGGCGTCGACGGACGCGACGAAGTCCTCGACCGGGAGCACGGGGAGCGCCAGCCGCTGAGCAGAGCGGACCATGCGGGCGGCGTTCTCCTCCGGGCGGAACGTCCACACCGTGCCGTCCTCGTGCCGGTAGGCCTTCATGCCTTCGAAGATCTCCTGCGCGTAGTGCAGGACGGCGGTGGCCGGGTCGAGCGAGAGCGGTGCGTACGGAGTGACGCGGGCGTCGTGCCAGCCGCGATCCGGCGTCCACTCCGCCATGAACATGTGGTCGGTGAAGTACTGGCCGAAGCCGGGGGCCGCCAGGATCTCGCTGAGCCGCTCCGGAGCGACCGGGTCGGTCGAGGGGATCACCTGGACCTGCAGGGAGCTCTCCATGTCATGCACGGTACCGGTCCTCCTCCTTCGACGTGGGTCGTGCCGGGTCAGCCGGCGACACGGGCGGCGATCGCGTCGCCCACCTCTGCGGTGCGCCGGACGGATACCTGACCGGTCGCCCGCTCGGCGAGGTCGGCGACCACCGCCTCCTCGACCGTGCGCGCGGCCTCGTCGAGCCCCAGGTGCTCCAGGAGCAGCGCCGCGGACAGGATCGCCGCGGTCGGGTCCGCCTTCTGCTGGCCCGCGATGTCGGGCGCCGAGCCGTGCACCGGCTCGAACATGCTGGGCGCCGTGCGGTCGGGGTTGATGTTGCCGCTGGCGGCGAGGCCGATGCCGCCGGTGATGGCTGCCGCGAGGTCGGTGATGATGTCGCCGAACAGGTTGTCGGTGACGATCACGTCGAAGCGTGCGGGGTCGGTGGCCATGAAGATCGTCGCCGCGTCGACGTGCAGGTAGTCCACCGCGACGTCGGGGAACTCCTCGCCGACCTCCCTGACGATCCGCGACCAGACGCCGCCCGCGTGCACCAGCACGTTCGTCTTGTGCACGAGCGTCAGCTTCCTGCGCGGCCGCTTGTCGGCCCGGCCGAACGCGTCCCGGACCACCCGCTCCACTCCGAAGGCGGTGTTGATGCTCACCTCGGTGGCGATCTCGTGAGGTGTTCCCACCCGCACAGCGCCGCCGTTGCCGACGTAGGGACCCTCGGTGCCCTCGCGGACCACCACGAAGTCGACCTCGCCGGGGTCCGACAGGGGCGACAGGGCGCCCGGGTAGATACGGGACGGCCGGAGGTTCACGTAGTGGTCGAGCTCGAAGCGCAGCCGCAGCAGGAGTCCGCGCTCGAGCAGCCCCGCCGGCAGGTTCGGGTCTCCCGGCCGACCGCCGATCGCGCCGAGCAGGATCGCGTCGTGCTCCCGGATCTCGGCCAGCACGGTGTCGGGCAGCACCTCACCGGTGGCGAGGTACCGGTCGGCCCCGAGGTCGTAGCGGGTGGACTCGAACTTCACCCCGCCCGCGGCCAGCTCGAGCACCTTGAGGGCCTCGGCGGTGACCTCCGGCCCGATCCCGTCACCAGGGACGACGGCGAGGCGGTGCGTCCCGTTCGCGGCGGGATCGGCCGGACCGGCGGCATCAGGTGTGGTCACCGGCAGAGCCTAGTTGTCGTCGGGTCGCTGACCGCCGTTGTCCCGCAGGTCGAGCCCGCTCTGGACTCCTGCGAGCGAGGCGGCGGTGCTGTTCAGGGGCTCGTCGTTCTCGCGGTGCCGGCTCGGGCCCCACTCCGGATACATCTCGTACATGTCGGTTCTCCGTTGGTCTGTGATGTGGCAGGTCGTCTCTGCTGCCGATGCGCACGGAGGTGGGGTGGCCAGTGGCCGGACGCATCGGCGCTCCGCTGCCAGCGGTGGAGGTTCAGCCTCGGACGCGGGTTGCGCTGGTCGACGAGGAGGAGTGCTCGGAAGCGACCGGGATGCGGTGCTTCACTCGCTGCGGAGGTTCGGCGTAAGACCGGGGACAGTGCACGCACTGATGACCACCGCGGCGAGGTGGCCTTACTGAGAGGCCTCGCCGCGGCGCCCGATAAGTACGAGGAACGTCCGCATGGTCCGGTCACCCTAGCCTCAGAGCACTCGACGTGCGCTCAAATTTTCAGCACTTTCCAAGGAGTGAGACCAGATCTCACCTACCGGGACCGGCTCGATCGTCTGCCAGACTCGCTGGGTGAGCGCTCCCCCTGACCTCCCGGACGTCGTACGGCGAGCGTTCGACGGCTCTCGACGCAGCGGGTACGTCTCCTTCTGCCGCAACGAGACGGGCCGGCTGCTCGCCATGCTGGCGGCGACCCGGTCCGGCACGCTGGCCGAGTTCGGCACCGGCACCGGCGTGGGCACGGCCTGGCTTCGCAGCGGCATCCGCGAGGGTGCGCGGATCCTCACTGCAGAGCTGGACCCGAAGCTCGCCGACGCCGCTGCGGCCACCTTCGCCGGCGACGACCGGGTCGAGGTGCTCGCCGCCGACTGGTCGACGCTGCGGGACAAGGGACCGTTCTCGCTGTTGTTCCTGGACGCCCACGAGCCCAAGGAGAGCGGCGCCGACGCGGTGGCCGACCTCGTCGAGCCGGGTGGCGTCGTGGTCCTCGACGACTTCATCCCCTGCTTCTCCTGGCCACCGGTGCACGACGGCCGCGTCGACGCGCTGCGCGAGCAGTGGCTCACCGACGAGCGGTTCACCACCGTCGAGGTGATGGTCGCCCCCGACGCGTCCGTGCTGATCGCCACCAAGCGCTAGCACGGTCCGACGACCCGGCGCGTCCATGGGCGCCACACGTGCCGGGTGGGTCGCGCCCACGGCGCCGAACCGGCACGGCACCAGACGCATCCGTGGTCGGCCCAGGCTCTTCTCGTGCAGGACGGCGCAGGGAGCCGACGTCGACTCGTGACGCGGGTCAGGACGAGACCGGCTCGACCACCTCACGCCGACGAGGGATCCCGCGGCTCACCGGTCGGCTCCGCCCGGGTGCCGCAGGGCGTACTCCAGGAAGACCACCGACAGCCCGCGCGAGTCGGGAAGGACGGAGGAGTCCATGGCCTGCACGTGGAGATGCGGCTGCGTGCTGTTGCCCGAGTTGCCGCACGTGCCCAGCTGTGCGCCGGCGCGGACCCGGTCACCGGGAGCGACGCCGACCGATCCGCGCTTCAGGTCAATGGCGATCGGCGCGCCGCGTGGTCGATCTCCCCGTCGTGGACGGCCACCACCCGCGAGTCGACCGGCGCCAGGACCGGCATCCCGAACCCGACGAACCGGTCCACCGGCTCCGTCGCGAGGACCGTGAGCCAGTCCCGCACCGACGCGGTGCGTCGCCGCGGATCGACCGCCACGAAGTCGAACGCGAACGTCTGCCCGCCGAAGTGGGTGCCGTGGCTGGGGACCCGCTCGGAAGGCGTCCGCACCGTCTGCCATGGCCCCCGGAACGGCAGCCGGAGCTCCACCGGCGGTCGGTCCGGGTCGGGTCGGTCGTCCGCAGCCGAACGCACCGCCGTAGCCAGGTCCGCCACGTCCGTGTCCCGCATCCGGCCAGGGTATGACGTGCGGACTCGTGGAGCTCGCACGGACGGTCGACGTGTCGCATGGTGTTCCCGGCTTGCTCCGGGCGCGCGCCGTCGGCGCGTCGAGGCCACTCCGACGACCCCCAGCTAGCGAGGAGTCGGCAGCCGGACCGTCATTCGCGGCAGGAACACCTGCACCATCGGCCCGATGGCAAGGGCGTAGAGCACGGTGCCGGCACCGAGCGAGCCTCCGAGCAGCCAGCCGAGGGCCACCACGGTCACCTCGATGGACGTGCGCACCACCCGCAGAGAGAACCCGGTCCGGCGCACCAGCCCGGTCATCAGGCCGTCTCGCGGACCGCGACCGAGCTGGGAGCCGATGTAGAGACCGGTCGCCACCGCGTTGAGCACCACTCCGCCGACCAGAAGCGCCGTGCGGGCCCACCAGGCGTGCGGCTCAGCGAGGACGCTCAGCGTGAGGTCGGTGGAGACCCCCACCAGGAACGAGTTGGCTACGGTGCCGAGCCCCGGCCGCTCCCCCAGCGGGATCCACAGCAGCAGCACGACGAAGCTCGTCATGATCACGGTCTGCCCCAGCGTGAGCGGCACGAAGCGGGCCACCCCGACGTGCAGCACGTCCCAGGGAGCGACGCCGAGCGAGCCGCGCACCATCATCGCCAGCGACGCGCCGTAGAGGTACAGCCCCGCCACCAGCAGCGGCAGCCGCACGGCGAGCCGCCCCGCCCGCAGCTGGGCGAGCGGGCCGAGGTCCGCCAGCCCGGAGACGTCCGACCGGGCGCTCGTGGTGGGAGGCGTCGCTGTCATGCCACCATGGTGCGCCCCGATCGGCATCGCCCCGCCGCCGGCCCGGAGGCCGCACCCGACGGCGGTCTCGAGCACCACGTCCCGCTGCCCCCACCCTGCCCGCCGGCCGTGGTGGCTCGAGCGCTACTCGCTGAGGTCCACGGCGCGCACGGACGCGGCGCTGATCGCCGTCTCGATGTCCTCGAGGACCTGCGAGGGGATCATCGAGTCGACCGAGAGCGCCACCAGCGCGTGGCCGCCCATGGTGTCCCGGGCGACCTGCATGCCGGCGATGTTGACCCCGGCCTCGCCGAGGATCCCGCCCACCGTGCCCACCATCCCGGGCCGGTCCTGGTAGCGCAGGAAGGCGAGGTGCGCGGTGGGCTCGATGTCGATGGTGTAGCCGTCGACCTCGACGAGCCGTTCACGCTGGGCGATGCCGACCAGGGTGCCGGACACCGACACCTGCGTGCCGTCCGCCAGCGTCCCTCGCAGCGTGATGAGGTTGCGGTGGTCGGGACTCTCGCCGTCCGTGACCAGACGGACGGCGACGCCGCGCTCGGCCGCCAGCAGCGGCGCGTTGACGTAGGACACCTGCTCCTCGATGACGTCGCTGAACACGCCTTTGAGGGCGGCGAGCTCGAGCACCTTGACGTCGTACTGGGTGATCTCGCCGCGCACCTCGACGTCGAGCTGCTGGGCGACCTCACCGGCGAGCGCCGTGAAGATCCGGCCGAGCTTCTCGGTGAGCGGGATGCCCGGGCGGACGTCCTCCGCGATCAGGCCGCCCTGGACGTTGACCGCATCGGGGACCAGCTCACCGGACAGCGCGAGCCGGACCGACCTGGCGACCGCGATGCCGGCCTTCTCCTGCGCCTCGTCCGTCGACGCGCCCAGGTGGGGGGTGGCGACGACGTTCTCGAGCTCGAAGAGCGGGCTGTCCGTGCACGGCTCCGTGGCGAAGACGTCGAGTCCTGCTGCCGCGACGCGACCCTCCTTGAGGGCGACGTAGAGCGCGTGCTCGTCGACGATGCCGCCACGAGCGGCGTTCACCAGGACCAGTGACGCCTTCACACGGGCCAGCTGCTCCTCCCCCACCAGGCCGAGCGTCTCGGGGGTCTTGGGCAGGTGCACCGACATGAAGTCGGACTGCTCGAGGAGGTCGTCGAGGCTGACCAGCCGCACTCCCATCTGCGCCGCCCGGCCGGCCTGGACGTAGGGGTCGTAGGCGATCACCTTCATGCCGAACGCACTCAGCCGCTGGGCGACCAGCACCCCGATGCGGCCCAGCCCCACGATGCCGACGGTCTTCTCGTAGAGCTCGATGCCGGTGTAGCGGCTGCGCTTCCACTCCCCGTTCTTGAGCGCGGCGCTGGCCGGTGCGACGTGCCGCGCAGCCGCCAGCATCAACGCGACCGCGAGCTCGGCCGCCGAGACGATGTTCGACGTCGGCGCGTTGACGACCATGACCCCGCTCTGGGTGGCTGCCTTGACGTCGACGTTGTCGAGACCGACGCCGGCGCGGGCCACGACCTGGAGCCGCGGGGCGGCAGCGAGCGCCTCGACGTCCACCTTGGTGGCGCTGCGCACCAGCACCGCGTCCGCGTCCGCGATCGCCGGCAGCAGCTCGTCCCGGTCGGCCCCGTTGCAGTGCCGGATGTCGAAGTCCGGCCCGAGAGCGTCGACGGTGGCGGGGCTGAGCTCTTCGGCGATGAGTACGACGGGCTTGCTCACGTGATGGTCCTCGGGCTCGGCGACGGGTGAGAGGTGGCCTCGGCCCCCATGCGACCAGGGTCCAGGGGGTCACTCGCACGACGCTGTGCCAGGGAACCGATGGTAGCCGCAGTGGCGGCGGCACTCTGCCCCGACTCGGTCGGTGGGTCGGTCACTCCTCCGGCTGGAGGGTCACCAGTCGCACACTGAGCCGCCGGGCGAGGTCGAGGGTGAGCGTCGCGGGCAGCCGCTCGGTCTCGAGGAGCACCACGATGTCGCCTCGACGCTCGACCACCAGCTCCTGCCGGCCAGGGCGGTCGAGCGATCCGGTCGACCGGACCCGGAGCGCGAGCGTCCCGGGCTGCTGCACGGGCTCGGGCGGCACCGTCCGCGTGCAGGCCGGGGCAGCAGCGCGCAGCTCGCCGACGGCCTGCTCGGCGCGGCCGCTCTCGTAGGCGATCACCCTCGTGCGGACCCGGCGCCCGTCCTCGGCCCGGAACACGTCGCTGCGCATCGCCAGCCGGAACCTGTTGCTCGGGTACGACGCCCCGCACAGCTCGCCGCCCGGCTGCTCGTCCAGCGCGGCCTGGGTGTGTGCCACCACCGGGGCGAAGTCGCCGGAGAGGTCGCGCGGCTCGAGCCGGACGTTGTGCACGAGGCTCTGCGCCTCCGCGCTGGACAGGGAGGTCGCACGCGCGAACGGCTGTTGGCGCGGGATCGGCGCGGGCTCCTCGAGGGTGTCCGTCCGCTGGCCCCATCCGGCGACCAGCACCGCCGCGACCACGACGGCGGCCACCGGCAGCCACTCCAGGAGGCGTCGGACCACGGCCCCCACCGTAGTCCGCCAGACCCCCGGTCAGGGTGGTCTCAGGGTGCATCTCGGCAGCATCCCCGATGTGCCCGGCCACCTCCCGGCCGCAGCCTTGACCCCATGATCACAGTCGAAGCACTCACCAAGCGGTACGGCGGCTTCACGGCCGTCGACGACGTCACGTTCACCGCCCGGCCGGGCCGGGTCACCGGCTTCCTCGGGCCCAACGGCGCCGGCAAGTCCACCACCATGCGGGTGATGGTCGGCCTGACCCCACCCACCTCCGGCACCGCCACCGTCTCCGGTCGGCACTTCGCCGACCTTCCCAACCCCGGGCTGGAGGTGGGCGTACTCCTCGACGCGTCCGCGCAGCACGCCGGACGCACCGGCCGGGAGATCCTCACCATCGCGCAGCGGACCATGCGGCTGCCGGCCCGTCGCGTCGACGAGATGCTCGAGGTGGTGAGCCTGACGAGTGAGGAGGCCACGCGCAGGGTGCGGCACTACTCCCTCGGCATGCGGCAGCGGCTGGGCATCGCGACCGCGCTGATCGGGGACCCCGAGGTGCTGATCCTGGACGAGCCCGCCAACGGCCTCGACCCGGCCGGCATCCGGTGGATGCGCGACCTGCTCCGCGGGTACGCCGACCGGGGCGGCACGGTGCTGCTGTCCTCGCACCTGCTGCACGAGATCGAGGTGATCGCCGACGACCTCGTGGTGATCGGCAACGGCCGCATCGTGTCGCAGGGCACCAAGACCGAGCTGCTGTCCGCGGCCGGCTGCCTCGTGCGGACCACGGACGCCCCGCGGCTGGCCCGCGCCCTCGCCGAGTTCGGCATCGCCTCCACGCCCGGCACCGACGGCGCCGTGCGCGCCGAGGCCGACCCCGAGGTCGTCGGCAAGGTGGCCTTCGCGGCGGGTCTGCCGGTCCTCGAGCTGCGACCGGCCGACGGCGCCGGACTCGAGGAGATCTTCCTCGAGCTCACATCGGACACCCAGCGAGAAGGAGCAGCAGCATGAGCACCACCACCCTGGACCAGGTCGCCGTCGACCGGGCCTCGACCGACCGCCGCATCCGCCCGCCGCAGGTCATCCCTGTCGAGCTGCGCAAGATGTTCGACACCCGCTCGGGGTTCTGGCTGATGGCGAGCATCGTGATCGCCGCGCTCCTGGCCACCACGGCCGTCATCGTCTTCGCTCCGGACGAGGAGCTGACGTTCAGCACCTTCGCCACCGCCTTCGGGATCCCGATGACCGTCATCCTGCCGATCGTCGCGATCCTCTCGGTGACCAGCGAGTGGAGCCAGCGAAGCGGCCTCACGACCTTCACGCTCGTTCCGCACCGCGGCCGGGTCATCGGCGCCAAGGCGCTCGTGTCGGTCTTCGTCGGCGTGGTCGCCGTCCTGCTGGCGTTCGCCGTCGGCGCGGTGGGCAACGTCGTCGGCACGGCCATCGCCGGCGTGGACAGGGTCTGGGACGCCTCGCTGACGGACCTGCTCAACATCGTGCTGGCCAACGTGCTGGGGCTGCTCGTGGGCTTCATGCTCGGGGTGCTGATCCGCAGCTCGGCCGGCGCGATCGTCGCGTACTTCGTCTACTCGTTCGTGCTGCCGACGCTGTCCATGCTGCTCGCCTCCTCCCAGGGCTGGTTCCGCGACCTGCAGCCGTGGGTGGACTTCAACTTCGCCCAGACCGCGCTCTTCAACGGGTCGCTGACCGGAGAGCAGTGGGCGCAGCTGGGAGTCACGAGCCTGGCCTGGCTGGTCGTCCCGACCGCGGTCGGGATCCGGCTGGTGCTCAGGTCCGAGGTCAAGTAGGGCGACGCACCGGCCAGACGTCCTCGAGGTCGCCGGGCACTCCGGGGAACAGCTCCCGGTAGTGCCCGACGACCTCCCTCAGCAGACCGTCCGCTTGAGCACCGCGCGGAGGGTCTGCCAGCCGATGTCGGTGCCTGCACGGGAGAGGATCAGCGGGTCGCGGTGCCCTCGACGTAGTCACCGTCGTCGTCCTTGACCCAGGCCATCAGCTTGCGCAGCTCACGACCGGTGGCCTCGATCGGGTGCTGCTCGGCCCTGGCGCGCAGCTCCTTGAACTCCGGTGCGCCGGCGTCCTGGTCGTCGATGAACCGCTGGGCGAACGTGCCGCTCTTGATGTCGCCGAGGATGTCCTGCATGCGCTCCTTGACCGAGTCGTCGATGACCCGCGGGCCGGAGACGTAGTCGCCGTACTCGGCGGTGTCGGAGACCGACCAGCGCTGCTTGGCGATCCCACCCTCGTACATCAGGTCGACGATCAGCTTCAGCTCGTGCAGGCACTCGAAGTAGGCGACCTCGGGCTGGTAGCC
>Ga0190273_10000638_pt1 | contig 12768 bp, 9 predicted proteins | sample Popmic504IS_FD_134513 | JGI IMG/M metagenome (GOLD analysis project Ga0190273, IMG submission 134513) | Populus adjacent soil microbial communities from riparian zone of Shoshone River, Wyoming, USA - 504 IS | ecosystem: Environmental > Terrestrial > Soil > Riparian zone > Trees stand | place...
ACGTAGTCGGTGGAGACGTGGAGGATCCGCGCTTCGATCTCGGCCGCCGCGGCGGCGACGTTGCCGGCCCCTTTGCCGTTGATCGCAAACGCCTGCTCCTCGGCGGTCTCGGCCCCGTCGACGTCGGTCCAGGCGGCGCAGTTGATGACCACGTCCGGCCGCTCGAGGTCGAAGCGGCGAGCCACCGTCTCCGGATTGGTGACGTCGAGCTCGGCGCGGCCGTAGCCGACGACGTCGTGGCCGGCGTTGCCGGCGGCAAGGAGGACGTCGCGCCCGAGCATCCCGGCCGCTCCCGTCACGAGCAGCTTCACGACCTCTCCCCCACTAGACGAGTTTGATCTCGGATTTGTCGCCGACCAGGAGACGGAGCGTCTTCGGCATCCCCTCGCTACGGGTCAGCTTCACTTCCTTGCCGAGCAGGCTCGCCTCCATCCGCGTGCCGAGGTCCTCGACCACGGAGCCGGAGAGGACGATCGAGTTCTCGACTTCGGAGCGGCGCACGTGGACGTTTTCGCCGATCGAGGTGTAGGGGCCGATGTAGGCGTCCTCGATATGGGCGCCGGCGCCGATCACGGCAGGGCCGCGGACGACCGAGCGCTCGAGCTTGGCGCCGGGGCCGAGGACGACGCGTCCCTCGACCTTCGAACCCTCGTCGACCTCCCCCTCGACCGAGGTCACCAGCTCCTCGAGCACGAGACGGTTGGCCTCGAGCATGTCGGCCAGCTGGCCGGTGTCCTTCCACCAGCCGCGCACGACCTCCGAACGGACGTCGCGGCCCTCGTCGATCAGCTTGTCGATCGCCTCGGTGATCTCCAGCTCGCCGCGCCAGGACGGCTCGAGCGAGCGGGCGGAGTCGAAGATCAGGTTGCTGAAGAGGTAGACGCCGACCAGCGCCAGGTTCGAGGGCGGGTCTTTCGGCTTCTCGATCAGGCGCACGATCCGCTCCCCGTCGAGCTCGGCGACGCCGTAGGACTGCGGGTCGTCGACCGGCGTCAACAGGATCAGCGCGTCCGGTTCGTGGTCGGTGAAGGCGGCGACGAGGCCGCGGATGCCGTCGCGGAGGAGGTTGTCGCCGAGGTACATGACGAAGGGCGAGGTGCCGATGAAGTCCTCGGCGGTGAGGACGGCGTGGGCCAGCCCAGCCGGCTTGTCCTGGACGATGTAGGTGATCTCGGCGCTGAACTGGGAGCCGTCGCCGGCCGCCTCGCGGATCTCGTCACCGGTCTCGGGGGCGATGATGATCCCGATCTCCTTCACGCCGGCGTCGACCAGCGCCTCGATCCCGTAGAAGAGCACGGGCTTGTTGGCAACTGGGACCAGTTGCTTGGCTGAGGTGTGGGTGATGGGGCGCAGCCGGGTGCCGGCGCCACCGGAGAGGATCAGTCCCTTCAAGGGCTCCATGCGAGGCTGCAACCCTACCGAGCGGCAAAGAGACCGGTGCGACCGACGATCTACATCCCCAACTTCAACGGCGTCGACCGCCTGGGCGCGGTTCTGCGCGCCCTGGACGAACAGTCGACGGCGTGCGACGTGGTGCTCGTCGACAACGGCTCGGACGACGACTCGATCGAGCTGGCGCGGCGCCTGCTGCCAGGGGTGCGGGTGGTGGAGCTGGGCGAGAATCTCGGCTTCGGACGGGCGATCAACCGGGCGGTGGCGGCGGTCCCGGGCGACCCGCTGATCCTGCTCAACAACGACGCGGTGCCCGAGGCCCGCTTCGTCGAGGCACTGCTGGAGGGGCTCGGCGAGGGCGTCGACTCAGTCGCCGGGGTCCTGCTGCAGGAACGCTCGCCGGAGCTGATCGACTCCGCCGGCGTCGTCGCCGACGCGACCCTGATGGGGTTCGACTACCTGCACGGAGAGCCGGCCGAGGCCGCGGAAACGGCGTCGCCGCCGCTCGGGCCGACTGGCGGCGCCGCCCTCTACCGCCGCGAGGCGTTCGAGGCCGTCGGCGGCTTCGACGAGCGGATCTTCCTCTACTACGAGGACCTCGACCTCGCCCTGCGGCTCGGCGCCCGCGGCGGACGCTGTCGACTCGCACCCGAGGCGTGGGCCCTGCACGCCTACTCGGCGAGCCTGGGCGCCGCCAGCGCCCGCAAGTACGCCTGGACCGGCTGGAGCCGCGGCTACATGCTTCGTCGCTACGGAATCATGGGCGACCCGCGGCTGGCGATCCGGGCGCTCGCCAGCGAGGGAGCGCTCTGCGCCGGGCAGTTGCTCAGGGACCGCACCGCCGCTGGGCTGAAGGGCCGCATCCGCGGCTGGCGGGATGCGGCGGGGCTGGAAACGCGCGAGGCCGTTGGGGCGCCACTGCTCGACCTCGGTGCCCGCGAAGCGCTGGCACTGCGGCGACGGCGGAGAGGTTGAATCGCCGCTTCAACCTCCCCCACAACACACAATCTCTGCAAATCAGCGCGTCAATTGTTTGTTTTTGCGCGCCTCTTGTTGCAGACGATAAGTTACCCTATATTTAATGGCGACGATGGCACCGAGAGAGATCTGGACGGACGAGCGCCTCGACGACCTCAACAAGAAGGTCGATGACGGTTTCGCCCGCCTTCACGGCGACATCCGCGATCTTCGCCATGAGGTCAAAGCCCAAGGCGCGAGCCTGCGCGCGGAGATGAACGAAGTACGTTCGGAGATGAAGGCGCAGGGTGATGAGCTGCGCACGGAGATGAAGGCGCAGGGTGATGCGCTGCGCACGGAGATCAAGGCGCAGGGTGATGCGCTGCGCACGGAGATCAAGGCGCAGGGCGAGGAGCTGCGCACGGAGATCAAGGCGCAGGGCGAGGAGCTGCGTGCGGAGATCAAGGGGCAGGGAAAGGAACTTCGCGCGGAGAGCGCGATGCAGATCCAGAGTCTGCGGATCGAGATGAACGAATTTCGACGGGAGATGAACGAGCGGTTTGACTCGGCCAATCGGACGCTCGTCGGGGCGCTTGTCGTGCTAGCCGCCGCCATTCTCGGAAGCAACGCCTTCTGAGATGAACTGACCTTTACTTGTTCAAGAGGCGCCCCCGAAGGCGCCGCAAGGCTCCCTGCCAGCCGCTCCGCAAGCGCAGCACCTCGGCGAGGAGCTCCTCGTTCTCGCGGCTGAGGCGCTCTCGCTCGGCGGTTACCTCGTCGAGCGCCGCCTGCACTCCCTGCAGGTGCTCGAGCGCCGCCTTCGTCTCTCGCAGCTGGACCTGCAGCGCCTCGCGTTCGGCGTGCAGGCGGGCGATGCCGCGGGCGGCGGGCACGCGCCCGCGGCGCGGGCTCTCCGCCCTGCCGCCGGTGAGGGCGCGCAGCTCGGCGGCGAGCTCGGCGTTCGCCCGCAGCAGTTCCTCGACCCGGGTGCTCTCGCTCATCTCCCCGTCACGCTCCGCCATCAGCCCTGAACGGTCCACTTCCCCGCCGCCAGCCGGCGCCAATCCCGGCCTTCCTCCCAGCTGCGGACGTGAAGCCGCTCGTCTGAGCTCCTCAGGTTCGAGTCTGGGTGTACGCGGTACCTGACCAGGCGCTCGGGGATGACCGCTCCGTGTTCGCCGCGCTCGCGCAGGCGCCGATAGAAGAGCCAATCCCCCTGGATCGATTGCTGCTCGGGGAAGGATTCGGGCAGCGTCGTGAGGACGCGGCGAGGAACGAGGGCCGCCGTATCTCCGTCCCAGTTCTCCTCCTCGTCGCCGAGGACGCGGTTGCCCAGCGGCGCGTACCCACCGCCGGCGAGCTCGTTCCCGTCCGGATCGACATAACGAAGCCAGCAGGTGACGTAGGCGAGCTCGGGCCGGTCGCGGAACATCGCCAGGGCGCGGGCGACGAACTCCGGTTCGAGGACGTTGTCGGCGTCGAACATCATCACGTACTCGCAATCGGCCAGCCGGATGCCGAACCGGCGGGCCATCATGTCGCCGCGCTGGAGCTGGGCCACCACGCGGACCCGCGGGTCCGCGGCGAGCCGGTCGAGGACGGCGTCCTCGGGCTCGAAGGAACCGTCGTTGACGACGATCACGTCGAGGTTGCGGTGGGTTTGCGCCAGCAGCGACTCCACCGCCTCCTCGACGTAGCGGTGTGCCCGGTGGTAGGGGATCACCGCGGTCACGGCCGAAATCTCCTGGGGTGCCGCGGACAGCTCCGCGCCGGCGGCGGGTGAGTTCTCCAGCAGCGTCTCGTAAGCGTCGAGGGAGAGCGCCGGATCGGTGAAGCGGCGGAAGGCCGCGAACACCTCGCCGGAGGCGCGGACTCGCTCGACCTCCTCGCGGTCCTCGAGCATCCGCGCCAACGCCCGCCCCAGGGAGGGGGCGCCGACGTCGTCAGCGAGCCAGCCGCCGCCGTCGCCGGCGAACTCGACCAGCGCCCCGACCGGGGTGGCGAGGACCGGCGTCCCCGTCCGCATCGCCGCGAGAGCGACGTCCCCGCGGATCTCGAAGTTGGCGGGGACGACGAGGAGGTGATGCTCGCCGAAGCGCCGCTGCAGCTCCTCGGGCGGTACCGCGTCCTCGATCCGCACGCGCGGATCGCCTTCGCACATCCTTTCGATCGTCAGCTTCACCGACTGGTCGAGCGCGGCGGTGTCGGTGTCGGCGCCGACCAGCGTCAGCTCCCAGTCGTCCTCCGGCAGGTGCAGGCAGGCGTCGACCAGATCCATCGCCCCCTTCAGGCGCTGCAACCGGTCGGCGTAGAGGATCCGCAGGGGGCCCTCGGTGCCGAGCGCCGAAACCCGCGGCGGCGGCGTGGCCGGCGAGGGACACCCGACCTCGACCCCGGCGGGCAAGAGGCCGGCGCCGTAGTAGCGGCGGTAGACCCCGAGCGCGTCTCCCCCCGGCGAGAGGAGCTTGTCGGCGAGCCGGAACTGCTCCCGCTCCAGCTCGCCAACCCGCTGTCGACGCGGGGACAAGCGACCATCGTGCAGTGCCCGCAGCTCCGCCGTCCCGGTGAGCCGGACCGCGACCGTCGTCCCGCGCAGCAACGGGTGCCCCGCCGCCCGCGCCTGCAGCGGCACGAGGCCGGGGGCGCGACGGTCGTAGACCTCGAGCAGGTCGGGACCCTGGGTTCCCTCGTAGGCGGCCTCGATCTCCTCGAGGACCGCGGCCGAGCGGAGGTGGTGCTCGGTAGCGAAGGACATGCGGGCCAGCCGATCGCTCGGCTCCGGCCGCTCGATCGCGACGACCTCGTGCCGGCTCGAGAGCACCTCGACCTGCCGCCGCAGCGCCTCGTCCGCCGCGGCGCCGGGGTCGGGCTCGGCCGAGACGATGCAGATCCTCACAGCCCGTCCCTCCCGAGCCAGCGCCGTGGCCGCTCGAGCTCGCCTTCGCGGGCGAGCCGGCGGCGATCGCGCAGCATCGCCGGTAACCAGCGCAGGCCTTCGAGCTTGCCCCGCAGGGTGGCGCGGAAGCGCCCCTGGCGAACGGCGCGCGCCAGCGCGCCGAGCTCGACCAGGAGGATGCGCGGCAGCGCCCGCGGCGGCATGAACTTGGCCTGGGTGGCGATCCGGTTGCGGGCGACCAGACGCGCGTTCCAGGCTCCGGGTCGCGGCGCCGCCGCCATCCAGGAGGCGTTGCCGAGGTGCCAGACCACCGCCTCCGGCGCATAGGCGAAGCGCCAGCCGGCGGACTGCGCCCGGGCGTTGAGATCGACGTCCTCGTAGAAGGCGAAGTAGCGCTCGTCGTAGCCGCCCAGCTGGTCGAACAGCTCGCGCCGCAGCAGGCAGGCGGCGCCGCAGACGCCGAAGACCTCCCGCGGCGTCAGGTGGGCCGGCGACTGCTCCTCCCCCGCCCCCAGCTCGACCGCCCGGCCATCGGCCAACAGGCCCTGCCCGGCGCTGTAGAGGCGCGCCCGCTCGGCATCGCGCTCGCCCTCCTCCAACTGCAGGATGCGCGGCTGAACTCCCCCTAGCGAGGCCTCAGCCCCCAGCGCCGTCAGCAGCGCCGCCACCGCCCCGGGCTCGACAACCGTGTCGGCGTTCAGCGCCAGCACCGCCTCGGCCCGCACCCGCGAGACGCCCAGGTTCATCGCCCGGGCGAAGCCGACGTTCTCCGGCAGCGCAAGGTGCGGCACCCCCTCGCGCTCGAGGTAGGCGACCGTCCCGTCGGTCGAGCCGTTGTCGACCACCAGCGTCTCCAGCTCGAGCCCCTGATCGCGAAGCGAGCCCAGGCAGCGCGGCAGCAGCGCGAGCGAGTTCCAGCTGGGGATGACAACTGCGACGGTGCGCTCCGGCTTCACGGCCGAAACACTAAGGCGCGCCAGCTCAGCTGCCGCCCTCGGGAGCGGCGGCAACGAGCCCGTACTCTCCGGCCGTCATCCGATCGCGTCCCCAGTCGCCGCTGCCGAGGGGTGCGAAGACGTCGCCGGTCGCGTAGCCGGCCAGCTCGCAGAGCACCAGCATGGTCTCTGGAAAAAGGGGCCGCACGTGCGTAGGGTCCACCCAGAAAGCCTTCATCGCCGTCGGCGAGTGGGGGTTGACGGTCTCGACGATGAGGCGGCCACCAGGGCGCAGCCGGGACAGAGCCAGCTCGAGAAAGCGCTGCAGCTGGTCATGCTCGAGGTGCTCGATCACCTGGGCGCTGAAGATCGCCCCCAGAGAGCCTTCCGGACAGCGCTCCAGGAACTCGATCAGGTCGCCCTCCTCCACCTGGTGACCCTTTTCGCGGCAGCGGGCAACCATCCCGGGATCGAGGTCGACGGCCTTCCATTCGATTCCCCGCCCCGCCAAAAGGTCGAGGAACTCCCCCCTGCCGCAGCCGGCATCCAGCACAGGGGCGTGCTCGGCCACCAGGTCGAGGTAGACCCGCTGGCGCTCGCGGATCATCTCCTCGCTGCCGCGGAAGACGTCCTCGAAGCCGCGGTAGCCGTTCCGCTCGTCCTTTCCGGAGCCCGACCGGAACCCCGTCGTCTCGCCCAGCAACGAGTGCTCGCGCGGCGCCAGGTCCTGGCCGGACATAAAGGGCTTTGCCCCGAGGATTCGTTCGCGCTCCGCTTCGACCCGATCGAGGCCTTTTCTCAGCTGGCGGACCTGCCGCTCGGTCTGCGACAGGGCGGTGATAACCGCATCCACGGTGTCCCGGTGATGGCTGCTGCTCCCGCGCAGCTCGTTCGCCCGCGCCGCCTGCAGCTCGAGGACTTCCGCCAACTGCTCGCGCAGCTCGTCCAGCGAGGCTGCGGTGCTGGCGTTGACCCGCTGCTGGTAGGCAACGTAGGGACGTAGGAGGCGCATGTAGAGGCGCTTGGCGGAGCCGCGCAGTTTCCCTGCGCCGTGCTGCGGCGGCAGCTCGGCACGGCTCAGCAGATGCTCGAGCTGATCGCGGGCGGTGGGCGAGGGTCCCGGGTTCGCCTCTGGTTCCAGGTACGCCTGCACGCGATTCGTCGCCTGCTTCGCCCACACGTCGTGAACGCGCTGCTCGATGCTTTCCCGCAGAGCCCGGAACGAGTGCGTGCGCCTGATCTCGACAGCCGCCCGCTGACCTTTCTCGGCAGCCGTCTCCGGGTCTTCGTAGACCCGCCGCATCAGCTCCGCCGCGTGCTCGACGTCCGGCTCGGCCCATTGGCCATCGGCGGGGTAGGGAGGGGCATCGGGGCCGATCCCGGTCAGCGAGTGACGGACGAGAAAACTGTTCTCCTCGGTCATGAAGTCGAGGTTGCCCGAGTAGCCGGTGGCGATCACCGGGCGCCCGAAGTGCATCGCCTCGCCCATGGTCAGCCCCAGTCCCTCGGAGCGGTGCAAGGAAACGTAGCAGTCGCAGGCCGCGATCATCGCGTTCTTCGCGGCGACGGGGATCTTCTCCTCGATCAGGACGATTTCCGGGCGATCGTCCACAGCCGCCGCCAACGCCTCCCGCTCGGCGGGAAATTCCTCGCCGCAGATGGACTTGATCACCAGCGAGGGGCCCTCCCCCGGCTCGAACGCCTGGCAGAAGGCGCGTACCAACCCCAACGGGTTCTTGCGGCGAAAGACGCTGCGGTAATCGAAGACGAAGAGAAAGCAGTACCCCTCCGGCATCCCCAGCTCGGCTCGATCCATCGCTGCCGCAGGTGCCGGCGTGATCGGCATCCGCACCGTCTCGATCGGGATCGGGGAGATCGGGCGCAGGGCGCTGGCGATGTGCTCGGAGGCGACCAAGACTTCGTCGAGGTCGTTGAAGGCACCGAACCATTGCTCGGGAAAGTCGGTCACCTCCCAGAACCACAATCCAGCGGTATGGCGGCCCTCGAAGAGTTGCCTGCCGGCTGCCACCGCGACCGCCGGGAGCATGTCGGCGTTGACGCAGATCAGGTTGAAATCGTAGGGGTAGTCCTTCTCTTCCAGCGAGCCGAGCGCTCCCGGCAGCTCGCCTGCGTCAGTGGGAGTGTCGATCGTCGCCACCGGCAGATCGCTCTCGCGAAGAGCGGCGTCGACCTGCCGGGCCGCCTCGCCGACACCGCGCGCCGCCTTGAGATAGCCGATCAGGTTCACTCCTGGTTTGGGCTTGGGTGGCGTCGTCCCGGAGGATCCGCATGGCGGGAGCACGCGTCCGTTAACTGGGTGACTGCGCAAATAGGGGCCAAGAACTTCGTTGTCGCCGGCGAACTCGTGCATCCAGCGGAGGTACCCCTCTCCGTCCTCACCGCCGGGGTCGGGGAAGGCGCGCTGCAGATCCGGGCGGAGCTCCCACAACGTCTCGGCATAGCGGTTGAAGGACCCATTGCCGTTCGCACCGTTGGCGGGGCTGTTCATGTAGCTCATCAACTCCTGCGCTCCTCGAGGCTTGAAGACCGAGTCGCCTATCGCCTCCTCCTCCACTGCCTCCCGGTGCAGACGCCGAACTGTCTGGTCGATCTTGATGCCGTTGGCCATCTTCTCCCAGCCGTAGGGCCAGGAGACGGCTTCCTCGAAGCCCTGCTCGAGCAGGGCCTCTCCGTATTCCTCGCAGATCCGTGACAGAGCCGGATCGGCGGCGAGATCGACCCTCGTCTGGTGCTTGCTCAGTTCGTCCGGCCGCTTGGGGTTGAAGCCGCTGAAGTGGAAGAACTTGAGGGGAGAGCCGTTGACGCGATAGCCGCCATCGGAGCCGATCTCCAGCCGCCGGGTCGCCAGGTTCCAGTAGGCGACGTTGAAACCGGGATCGCGCAGCAGGTCGATCCCGGGCCAGAGACCAGGCGCGAGGTCGATCCAGCGCTGATCGACGAAGCGACCGCGTCCGGGGTCGACGATGCAGTGGTGCTCGAGGCGCTCCGACCACCAGTCGAGCAGCGCCTCGGTCGTCTCGCCTTCCGCCATCCCGATGAAACCGAGGTTGTAGGTGCCGGCGACGAGGATGTCCTCTTCGCTGGGCTTCTCGTCGTCCCGCGGCAGCGGCTCGGTGAAGTGCGGCGTCAGGACAACGCCGTGCTCACGGGTCCGGCGCTCCACCTCGTCCAGTGGCGCGAAGACTCTGATGTCGGGATCGAGGTACGTGACCGAATCGACCCCGGGTCGCCCCAGCAGGCTCCTCAGCAGCCACGGCTTCACCGCCGTCGAGAGTTCGAGCACGTCGTAGGAAGCAGCCATCCGTTCGGGATCGGGAAGCCCGATCTGGTCGATCGTCAGCAGCTCGAATGGCTCGGCGGCGGGGTCGATGAACCCGTCGGGATCATCGATGATCAACACGGTGCAGCTGCCCCCAGGATTAGTACCCATGAAAGACTCGGTAAGTACCCGAGCTTGCGCGACGTAGTTCTTCGCGATGATCGTGCAGATATTCAAAAGAGATGAAACTCCTACGGGGGGGTAGGGGAAGGCGCCTCAGCCTGCAGTCAGAGCCTAGAACAATCAGCGGTCTCCATCGTGCGGGCCGGCCGGCCGCGACTACCGCGAGCTGAGGGCCAGGGAGTTCCAGCTGGGGATGACCACGGCGACCGTCCGCTGCCGATTCATCGCCTGGGAAGACTAAGGTGCCCGCGATGCGCAGCCGGGCAGGAACCGCCGTTGGGCGGCTACGTGAGGAGCTCGACCGCTCGCTCTTTCTCCCCTCTCCCGGCGGGGGCGGCCCCACTCGCGCCTGGGAAGGGATCGCGGTTGTCGCCGCCTTCCTCCTGCTCGCCTCGGCGCTGCAGCTCTTCCGCGCCGGCCCCTCGGAATCCCTGCACTCGCTCTGGGCCGAGGACGGGCCGATCTTCCTGCACGGCGCGCTGACCCATGGCTTCTTCGACGACGTCGCCTCCACCTACGCCGAATACCTCGTCGTCGTGCCGCGCCTGATCGGCGAGATCGGTGCCGCGGTCCCGCTCCACGCGGCGCCGGAGGTGATGAACCTGAGCGGCGTCTTCGTCATCTCGCTCGCCGGGCTCGCGGTCTGGTTCGGCAGCGCCGGCCACATCCACCGGCCCTACCTGCGTGCCCTCCTCGTCGCCCTCACCGTCCTCTGTCCCGTCTCCGGCCTCGAGGCCGTGGTCTCCGGCACCTACGTCGCCTGGTACCTCTCCTTCGCGGTCTTCTGGATGCTGCTCTGGCGGCCGGCGACGACCTGGGGCGCCTGCCTCGCCGCGCTTCTGGTCCTCCTCACCGGCCTCAGCAGCCCGACCATCTTCTTCTTCGTGCCGCTGGCGGCGCTGCGGGCGATCGCGATCAGGGACCGCCGCGACGCCCTCGTCGTCGGTGCTTTCGCGATCGCCTTCCTGGTCCAGGTGCCGGTGACCGCGCAGAGCAAGGAAGAAATCGCCAACCCCACCTGGACCCACGATCTCTGGACGACCTTCCTCCAGCGCGTGGTCGACGGCTCTGTCTTCGGCCTCGAACTCGGTGGCTCGCTCTGGGAACACCTCGGCTGGCCGTTCCTGATCGCGCTGGCGATCGGCCTCCTCGCCTACCTCGCCGTGCTCCTGGCGCGCGCCACCTCCGGCCGCCTGCTCGCCGCCCTCGCCATCGCCACCGCGGTGGTGATGTTCATCGTCTCCCTCTACCAGCGCGGGCTGGGGACGACGATGGTCTGGGGCGAGGGGATCCACAACGGCCTCGGCGGCCGTTACTCGATCGTCCCCGTCCTACTGCTGATCAGCGCCGCCTTCGTCCTGCTCGAATCGCGCGGGCGCGGTTCCTCGCCCCTGCTCTGGCCGATCGCGGCGACGGCGCTGGTGCTGCTGGTCGCCCTCGCCACCTCCTTCGACGTCAAGACCGGTCTCGGCCGCTCGATGCCGCCCTGGGACCTGAGCCTGCAGGCCGCCGCCGCCGGCTGCCGGGCCGAAGGGCTGACCGAAGCGCCGGTCGAAGTGACGCCTCCCGGCTCGACGGTGGCCATCCCCTGCGACCGCTTAGAGTCCGAATACGCGGAGGCACCGAGCCGGTAGCCGAGCGACACCCCATGCCCGACGACACGACGCCCCTCGCGATCCAGGTCGACGACCTGCACAAGTCCTTCCGCATCCCCAAACAGCGGGTCACCTCGCTGAAAGAGCGGGTCGTGCGACCGTTCTCGGGACGCGAGTACCGCGAGCTGCGGGCCCTCGACGGCGTCTCCTTCGAGATCCGGGAAGGCGAGTTCTTCGGCATCGTCGGCCGCAACGGCTCCGGCAAGAGCACGCTGCTGAAACTGCTCGCCAGCATCTACCGGGCCGACTCGGGGAGGATCCGGATGGCCGGCCGCCTCGCCCCCTTCATCGAGCTCGGAGTCGGCTTCAACCCCGAGCTGACGGCGCGGGAAAACATCGTCCTCAACGGGGTGATGGTCGGGCTGACGCCGCAGGAGATGCGGGGGCGGATCGACTCGGTGCTGGAGTTCGCCGAACTGCATGAATTCGCCAACCTGAAGCTGAAGAACTACTCCTCCGGGATGCTGGTCCGGCTCGCCTTCTCGGTGATGATGGAGGCCGACGCCGACATCCTCCTGATCGACGAGGTGCTCGCCGTCGGCGACGCCGCCTTCCAGCAGAAGTGCGACGACGCCTTCCGCGACATGAAAGCGGCGGGCAAGACGATCATCCTCGTCACCCACGAGATGACCACCGTCGAGCGCTACTGCCACCGGGCGATGCTGATCGACGGTGGCCGCATCCGCCACTTCGGCGACCCCGGCGACGTCGGCCGCCACTACCTGCAGCTGAACTTCGAGGAGGCGAGCGAGGCGGGCCCCTCCCCCACCTCGGGACCGGCCGACGAGCTGCGACTGCTCGACGTCTGGCTCGAGGACGCCGACGGCAACCGCACCGCCAACGTCGAAGGCGGAGAGAAGATCCGGCTGCGGCTGGAACTGGAAGCGATGCGCGAGGTGGCCGGCGCCGGGATCGGCTTGATCCTCGCCAACGCCGACGGAGTCGGCGTCACCGAGCTCGGCGGCTCGATCGTCGAGGGCGATTGGTTCGCGCCGCTGCGGCCCGGCACCCGCGTGACCGTGCGGGCGGAGGTCGAGAACCTGCTCACCCAGGGGCGCTACTTCGTCCACTGCGGCGTCAACCGAATCGAGAACAAGGGCGTCGCCCTCTACGTCCACAACGCCTTCGACTTCGTCGTCTACGCCGGCCCCGACACCCCCAACGGCCTCGTCGCCCTGCCCAGCGAGGTCGAGGCGGGCGTCGACAGGACGGGAGAGCGATGAGCGCCCAACCGCAGCCCCTGCGCGAGGTCCGTGGGCCCTCCGCCCTAGGCGGCGGCGCCCGCCGCTTCTTCGACCTGCTGCGGCTGATGGCGGTGACGGAGTTCCGGCGCGTCTACTTCGGCACCGTCCTCGGCTACCTCTGGTCGCTGATCCGGCCGCTGGCGCTCTTCGGCGTTCTCCTCTTCGTCTTCACCCAGATCTTCAAAGTCGGCAGCGAACTCCACAACTACCCGGTGCTGCTGCTGCT
>Ga0190273_10000639_pt1 | contig 12763 bp, 14 predicted proteins | sample Popmic504IS_FD_134513 | JGI IMG/M metagenome (GOLD analysis project Ga0190273, IMG submission 134513) | Populus adjacent soil microbial communities from riparian zone of Shoshone River, Wyoming, USA - 504 IS | ecosystem: Environmental > Terrestrial > Soil > Riparian zone > Trees stand | place...
AGACCGACACCGCCGACCACGCGATCGAGGCGCTGGATCGCAAGCAGATCCGCGAGATCGTCGTCCTCGGCCGCCGTGGCCCGGTCCAGGCGGCCTTCACCAACCCGGAGATCAAAGAGCTCGGGGAGATGGAGGACGCCGACGTGGTCGTCGACCCGCAGGAGGTCGAGCTCGATCCGGCCAGCGCCGCCTTCCTCGAGTCCGACGAGGTCGACAAGACCACCCGCGTCAACGTCGAAACGCTGAAAGAGTTCTCACAGCGCCAGCCGGAGGGCAAGAAGCAGCGGATCGTCCTCCGCTTCCTCTCCTCGCCGGTGGAGATCAAAGGCGACGGCAAGGTCGAATCGATCGTGATCGGCCGCAACGAGCTGGTCGAAGAAGGTGGTGCCCTGCGCGCCAAGGACACCGGCGAGCGCGAAGAGCTCGAGTGCGGGCTGGTCCTGCGCTCGGTTGGCTACACCGGCATCCCGATCGAGGGCGTCCCCTTCGACGAGAGGCGAGGCCTGATCCTCAATGAGGGCGGGCGGATCCTCGACTCCCACGACGCCGGCCACAAGACCGGCCACTACACCGCCGGCTGGATCAAGCGCGGCCCCTCCGGCGTGATCGGCACGAACAAGAAAGACGCGCTGGAGACCGTCCAGAACCTCTTCGAGGACGTCGAGGCGGAGCAGCTTCTCGCCCCAGAGAAGCCGGACCCCGGCGCGGTCGAGGACCTGCTGCGTGAGAAGGGTGTCCGCTACGTCAGCTTCGAGGACTGGCAGGCGATCGACCAGGCCGAGGTCGGCCGCGGTGAGCCGCACGGCCGCCCACGCGTCAAGTTCGTCCGGGTCGAGGAGATGCTCGAGGCCCTCGGCGAGCCGGCCGCCAGCTAGTGCCCGCCGACCTCGTCGAGCTGAAGGGGATGATCGCGGCGGCGCTTCCCGGCGCCGATGTCGAGGTGATCGACGAAACCGGCACCGGCGACCACCTGCGGGCAACCGTCAGCGCCCCCCAGTTCGAGGGCCTCTCCCGGATCGACCAGCACCGCCTGGTTAAGGCAGCGGTCAAAGAGCGCTTCGACGACGGCACGATCCACGCCCTCTCGGTCAAGACCAGCCTCCCTGGCTGAAGCCACGCTCTCGCGCGCTTTCTGCGGACAAAATGTTACGCTGTGCGCCCCATTCGTGCGGCCTAGCCACCTACGCTGGAGCGATGAGATTGAGATCAACCTGGACTGACTCCCGCCTCGACGACTTCAAGAGCGGCGTGGATTCCCGCCTTGATGAGCTGAGCCATCGGGTCGACGATCTAGGCGACAGAGTGGACAGGATCCAGCACACGATGGTCCACGGCTTCATCGCGATGATGATCGGCATGATGACCGGTTTTCTCGGCCTTGCAGGCGTGCTCATCACCAAGCTCTAGGCCGACAAGCCAGCCTCCCTACAATGCCCCCATGGCCGACCCAGAGCTGAAGAGCAAAATCGAAGAACTGATCCAGGCGAACCCGGTCCTGCTGTTCATGAAAGGGACCCCGGACATGCCGCGCTGCGGGTTCTCGATGCGCGTCGTCCAGGTGCTTGACCAGGTCGACGTCGACTACGGCGCGATCGACGTCCTCCCCGCGCTGCAGCCGTTGCGCGAAGTGACCGCGGAGATCTCCGACTGGCAGACCTTCCCCCAGCTTTACGTCAACGGCGAGCTGCTGGGCGGCTGCGACATCATCGAGGAGATGTTCGAGTCCGGCGAGCTGGCCGAGGCCCTCGGCGTCGAGCAGCCTGAGAACGCCCAGGCACCGCAGGCGCAACAGCAGACCGCGCCGCAGCAGTCGCCGCCGCTCCAGATCGAATAGAAGCTCTTGCGGTCGCTAGACCGCAGCAGCCTGTTCCGCTGCGTCCTCTTTCACCTGGAAAGAGGATCCGCAACCGCAAGCCGCAACCACGTTCGGGTTGTTGACCTGGAAGCCGGCGCCCTGGAGGCCTTCGACGTAGTCGACCTCGGAGCCGAAGACGAACTGCATCGAGACCTTGTCGACGACCACCGCAACGCCGTCGACCTCGAAGACGTTGTCGTCCTCCTTGGCCTTGTCGAAGGCGAGCGCGTACTGGAAGCCGGAGCAGCCGCCACCGCGCACGGCGACGCGCAGGGCCTGCTCGGCACCGTCGGCCTGGGAGCCAAGCAGCTCGCCGATCTTCTCGACGGCCTTGTCGCTGAGGGTGATCGCTGCCTGTGGCGTATCAGTCACTTCACAAAGTGTAGCGAGAGCGTCTGCCGGCAGTGGGTCAGTTGAAATTAGAAGCCGCGAAGTTACCCTCCTTGCTCAGATGACCCGCAAGCTCGCGATGGATTGGAGATTCTGTGCAGCCTTGGCGCTGCTTGGAATAACGATCTCACTGGCAGTTCTTCTTGTCACCGAGAATCTCGGCCTAGCTGGCCTCGTCGGGTCTAGCCTCGCCCTACTGCTCAGCCTCTGCAAGCTCCAGCAGGAGAGGTCAGGGAAGCTCTGAGCCCAGCAGCGCCGCGAACTGACCCGCTACCGGCATGCGGGTAGTGGGTCGGTTTGAAGCCGGGCCACGAAAAAGCCCCCCGCCATGAGGCGAGGGGCCGATGATGCTTTGAAGATCGTCTACCTAGATCTGGCCAATGCCGGTCAGTCCCAAGTCTTGTCGTCGTATCGCATCTTCGGCCCTTCCTTTTGGTTATCGCGGGGGGCATGCTGCCCCACACGGTCTTTCAAGGTTATCGCCAGCAAGTCCAGAATCAATAGTCGAAATTCGTATTTACCAAGTCCATAAGACCGCCACCTCTTCGCCGATCTTCCGGAAAGAAATCTTCTGCTCGACCTCCAAACGTCCTTTTCGGCGCTTGGGCTTCAGTGGCTTGGCGGGCTGTTCCCCAAATCGAATCTCAACGTGTTTAGGCTCCCGCTCCTTTGGCCAAGTGATCTTCATCACCCTTGGGTGGTCGGAAACAGCCTTCGCCTCCAGGGTTACCCGCTCATGGTCACGGGGGAACCTGCCAACGGCCTCACGCTCAATGCACCAATCGAGCATGTCCCCGCGGCAATGCTCCTCCTCCAGCGAGTAGATCACCTTCTCGCCGCGTTCGATTGCCATCGCGTGGATCTTCTGTGCAGGTATCCATTCCGAATCGGACGACCGGCGCCATTTCGCGCTATAGCTCTCGACGGTCCCCTCGCCTGCGCTTGAGTGCTCGATAGTCGAAACGTCATTCCTGGTGAAGCGAAGCTGCTGGCTCAGCCGCGTTCTTACGTGGTCCTTGTCCCAGATGTCCCATTCGTTGGTTTGATGAATCACTTGGTAGGGGCGATCGGTCATCGCGTCTCTGGCGAGTTGACGAAGATCATCGAGCCCCCCAACTCCTGATCGGTCGCGCAGCAGGGCGAGGGCGACGGTAGCCAGCAGGCCGAGAATCGCGGAGTCCACGACCGCTGAAGACGGATCACCGACGACGATCAAGATGATGACGACCGCCGCTACCACCATCGCAAAGAAAGCATCAGCGTTCCGGAGCGCGAAAAACGCAGCGTCCTTCAGCCACCGTCCGACCCCTCGCATCGACGAAGGACCCTATCCGTTCCCAGAGGAATCCGCCGGATCACCAAACCGGTTCCTCCTGACTGGCTATTCCACCCGCGCAGTGATCTCTTCCAAAGACCAGGTGTGATCGGTAACCCCGCCCATCGCAGGCGTACGCGATGCCAAGGGGGGCCCTGAGGCAGCGCCCGCCGCTTGCCTTCCGTTGTCGGCGGAAGGCAGTGCGGACTAAGCCCTGATGGAGGTCATTTCAAACTGACTCACTACCGGCATGCGGGTAGTGAGTCAGTTTGAAGTCGTTGGAGCCGCACGATGATTAGGTTCCAGCGGTGCGACGCTTTCAGAGGCTTTCAAGAGGGGAAGTCTTGTTCGGCCTAGGGTTGGGCCTGGCCACTTTCGGCGCAGCAATCCTTCAGGCAGAACTACGGAGCGAGAACGCGGCTGCGGTCTGGGTTGTCATTTCGGCGGCAGTAATTGTGCTCGGACTTCTTCTGCTGAGCATCACGGCATATGAACATTTCAAGCATCGGCACGATGCCGCAGAATCGCCTGAAGCCAAGGGGACCTGCGCGGAGCGGCTAAAGCGAGTCGAGGCAAACGCCAACCATCTAGCGAACCAGCTCGGAAACTTTGACAAGTGGTGGCGGGCACTCACGAACGATGAGCTGCCCGACGGTCACCCAATGCCACGTGCAAAGGCGATGGAAGAACTTGTCTTCAGATTCACCCGCTTCTTCTCAACCGCCTGGCTCTACGAGGATCACTGCCGGGAGCATCAGCCCCACGACGAGGTTGTCGAATGGCTGAGAGAGGTCTATAGAGCATTTGGGGAGCCCAAGAACGGACCCACTGACGACAGAATCATGTCCCAGGAACTTCACGCGATAGGCGAAGCAGGCACGAATGATTGGGGCACCCCGCAAGTGCGACTCAAATCGGACGCAGAAGTCAAAAGCGGCATAGATGACGATGTGTTCGATCCGCTCAGGCGTTTTTTGAGCAGGGCTAGCCCGGATACCGAGACGCTGGCCCGCTTGGAGAGAACCAGAGAAGCCGTTGAGCGCGTAAGAGAAGGACTCAACAAGCGCTCTAACTGATGATCAATCAATCCCGCAGCGCCGCGATCTCTCCCAGCGATCAGATGTGACCGGCAACCCCGCCGCATGCAGGGTGCGCGGGTGGTGTTCTTTGAGCGACCGATGAGGGCGGCGGACAGGGAGACAGCACGTCTAGAATCGCCCATGTGAGCTCGCCTGCCGAGACTGCGGTCGTCTGCGATACGACCGCCTACCTGCCGACCGAGGTGCTGGCGGAGCGGGGGATCAAGACGATCAGCCTCTACGTCTCGGTCGACGGGCGCCAGGAGCGGGAGTCGGAGATCAGCGACTTCTACGAGTTCTACGAGCGGCTGCGCTCCTCGGACTCCGGCGCGACCACTTCGCAGCCCTCGATCGGCGACTTCCTCGCGGTCTACGAGCCGCTGCTGGCCGAAGGCAGGGAAATCGTCTCGGTCCACCTCTCGGCGGGGATCTCCGGGACCTTCGAGGCCGCCGGCCAGGCGCGGGAGCGGCTGATCGAGGAGGGCAAGGGCGGGGAGCGGCTGCACCTGATGGACTCCCGCACGGGAGCCGGCGGGATGGGGCTCTGCGCCCTCGGCGCCGCCTCGGCCGCCGCGGCGGGAGCCGATGCGAAAGGCGTCCTCGCCCGCGCCGAGGAGACCCGCGAGTCCTTGAAGATGTGGTTCGCGATCGACACCCTCGAGTACCTGCGCCGCGGCGGGCGCATCGGTGGCGCCCGCGCCTGGATCGGTGGCGCCCTGAAGATCAAGCCGATCCTTACGCTCGAGGAAGAGATCACCCCGGTCGAGCGCGTCCGCACCCGCGCCCGTTCGCTCGAGCGGCTGCGCGGTTACGCGCGCCAGCGCAAGGAGTCCGGCGCCTACGGCTGGGTTGTCCAGTACATCCAGGACAAAGAGACCGCCGACGCGCTGATCGAAGACTGCTACGAGATCTTCGGCTGCGACCCCGTCTTCATCTCCGAGGTCGGCCCCGTGCTCGGCGCCCACGTCGGCCCCGGCCTGCTCGGGGTCGGCAGCGTGCCGACCGAGCTGGTCACTTAGGTAGTCGCTAGCGGTTGCGGCGACGCCGCAACATTGCGCGGGCGCCGATCAGGAATCCGACCGCGGCGGCACCCACCATCAGCTGCTGTTTGTGCTGCTCGGCCTGACGGCGCCAGTCGGTCAGCTCGTTGACGCGGACTCGCAGCGCCTCGACGGAGGTGCCGAGTTCGCGGCGCTTGAGGTCGATGTCGCGGCGGATCTCCGCCGGGGTGCGTTGGGGGGCGCCGGCGGTCACCCGGTCTCCCTTTCGAGCATCTCCTTGGTCAGCTTCGCCTCGGCGATCGCCTGCTCGGGCACCGGCGGCGAACCCGCCTTGAGGGCGCGGAAGGCGATGAAGCCGGCGAGGGCGGCGATCAGCAAGAAGATCCCGGCGGTGACGAAGTAGCCGGCCCAGATGTTGCCGCTGAACAGTTCTTCTCCCAGCAGCCAAGCGATGCCGTGCAGAATCAGGATCAGAGCCAGAAAGGCGAAGGTGCCGGCGGCGATCCCGACGACCGAGCCGCGGGCGAGCTTGCTGACTTTGGCCGAGACCTCGGCCTTGGCGAGCTCGATCTCCTCGCGGACGAGGATCGAGGCGCTCTCAGAGACCTCGACGACGAGGTCGGCCAGGGAGCGCTGGCTGGGGGGCGGCGGCGTCCCCGGGGGCGGGGTCGGCGGCGGGTTCTGAACGGGCTCGGCCATCGATGCCTAATCCGGCGGATCTTCGTTGTAGATCCGCCGGTAGATCAGCGATGCCGCGCGGGCGGCGACGATGCTCGCCAACGCACCCGTCCCGGCCAGCAGGCCGCTCCAGACGAGACGCTTGACCAGGTCGTTATCCACTCAGCTCAAACCTTTCCCCATGCGAAGTTGGCAGTAAACCATCTAACGCGGCTCGAGGCCGTCGCAGATCGTCGTGACAAGAAGATCCCGGGCCGCGTCGAAGTCGGTGTCGGAGGCCGGAATCGTCCCGAAGATCCAGCCGGAGAGCAGCTGCTCGACCGCCCCGTAGAAGGCCATCGAGGCGAACATCGGCTCGACGTCGTTGCGCAGAGCGCCCCCCTCCTGGCCGTCGGCGACGATCTTGGCGATCCCCTCGTAGGCGCGGCGGATCTGCTCGAGGTGGGTCTGCCCGAATGAGTTCGCGGCCCGCGTCACCTCGACGATGATCACCTTCATCAGCTCCGGGTCGTGGCGGTAGGAGTCGAAGATGAAGCCGGCGACGGCGCCGAGCTTGGCGCGCGGATCGGCGCCGGTCTTGTCGGCCTCCTCGATCGCCGCCAGCAGCAGCGACCAGCGCTCGATGAAGAGTTCGTTCAGGACCTCGTCCTTGGAGCTGAAGTAGTGGTAAACGAGCCCGTAGGCGACCCCGGCCTCGTCGGCGATGTCGGAGACGCGGGTCGCGTGGAAGCCCTGGCGGGCGAAGACGCGAACGGCCGCGTCGAGGATCAGCCGGCGCTTGTCGGCGGGCGGAGCCTGGGCCATCAGGTGCGGTCCTCGCTCGGCTGCGGCCAGAGGTAGGCGCCGGGTTGGCGGTTGGCAAGCGAGGGCAGAGACTCGCGCACGCGGTCCTGCGCCGCCAGGTCGAGGTCGGCGACGACGAAGCACTCGCCGTCGGGAGCAGTCGCCAGGACCACGCCCCAGGGGTCGACGATCATCGAGCGACCGAAGGAGCTGTAGTGCGGCGGCGCCTCGCCGCACTGGTTGGGGGCGACGACGAAGACCTGGTCCTCGATCGCCCGCGCCCGCAGCAGCACTTCCCAGTGGTCGCGGCCGGTGGCGAGGGTGAAGGCGGAGGGAACGGCGATCACGCGGGCGCCGCGCAGGGCGAGGATCCGGAAGAGCTCGGGGAAGCGAAGGTCGTAACAGACGGTCATCCCCACGGTCAGGTCGCCGACCGGCGCGACGACCGGTTCGGTCCCGGCGCGCTCGTGCTCGGACTCGCGATAGGAGACGCCGCCGGCGTCGACGTCGAACATGTGGATCTTGCGGTAGACGGCGACGTCCTCGCCCCCGGGGCCGATCAGGACCGAGGTGTTGGAGGCCTTCTCCCCCTCCTCCCCGCGCTCGGAGATGCTGCCGGCCAGCAGGTGGATGCCGAGCTCCCGCGCCCAGCCGCGGGCGGCGCCGAGGCTCGGGCCGTCGAGCGGCTCCGCCCCGGCGACCAGCTCCTCGCCGCCGGCCAGGAGGTTCCACTTCTCGGGCAGGGCGACGAATTCGGCGCCGGCCCCTGCCGCATCGCGCACGAGGCGCTCGGCGGCGGCCAGATTCCGCGCCTTGTCCCCATTCGAGTTCAGCTGTACGGCGGCTACGCGCACCAGGAAGGCCCTTCGGTTGATTGACCAGTCAATCGGACGAAGTATATGAACGCTTCTGGTCCCTTGGCGGGGACCGGAGAAGGGCCAAATCCAGGTACCAAGGGGGGAGAGATTCTCCCGGCCGATTCTTGCCACAGCAGGGTGGGGCAAGAATCGGATACGCGGAGCAGGCAGGCATGGCAGCTCGCCGCACGCCAACACGGAGTCGTGACGCGGCGGCAGTTGCTCGCGCTCGGATACAGCCCGAGGTCGGTTGAACACCGCGTCGCTCGTGGGCGCCTCTTCCCGGTCAGCCTTGGTGTCTACGCAGTCGGCTGGCCCGGCCTGACCCAGAAGAGGCGATGGATGGCAGCCGTTCTTGCCGGGGGCGACGGAGCAATCTTGAGCCACCGCAGCGCTGCGGCGCTCTGGGAAATCGGCATCGAGGCAGAGGGACGGATCGATGTCAGCGTGCGGCGCCGCTGCGAACTGCGCCGGCCGGGAGTCTTGTTCCGAGGTCGTCCTTCCCTCGCGCCGAAGGACCTCGTGCTCCGAGACGACATTCCGGCCACCTCAGGCGGTCCGGACTCTTGTGGATCTGGCCACTGAACTTGGCCCCATCCCGCTCGAGCGGGCCGTGAACGATGCGGACAAGCGGGACCTGATCGACCCGGAGGCGTTACGGGAGGAACTTGCTCGATTCGCCGGCGAGCCTGGTGTCAGGTCGATGCGCCAGCTGCTCGACAAGCTCTTCTTCCGGCTCTCGGACTCGGATCTCGAGATCTACTTCCGCCGCATCGTCAGGGGAGCGAGACTCCCGATGCCGCTGAGCAAACAACGTGTCAACGACTTCGAAGTGGACTTCTTCTGGCCCGAACTTGGTCTTGTGGTTGAGACCGACGGCCTCCGCTACCACCGCACTCCTTCGGCCCAGATCCGCGACGCCCGCCGCGACCGAGCGCATGTGATGGTCGGGATGACGCCGCTGCGCTTTACCCACTACGAGGTCCGCTACGAACAGCGTCGTGTCCGCGCCGCCCTCGCGAAGACGATCACCATGCTCCAGCAGCGCATCCGGCTTTGACCACAGCCCGCTGTGGCGAGAATCTGCTGCGCTGCTTAGTCGCGGGGCGTAACCTTCTTCAGGTCGTGAACGAGGCCAGCAAGGACGACGCCGAGCGCAAGCAGGTAACGGTCCTGTTCGCCGACGTCAGCGGCTCGATGGATCTGGCCGAGCAGGAGGACCCGGAGGAGTGGCGCAAGATCATGCAGCGCTTCTTCTCGCTGCTGGCGGAGACGGTGACCCGCTTCGAGGGAACGGTGGACAAGTTCACCGGTGACGGGATCATGGCCATCTTCGGGGCGCCGATCGCCCACGAGGACCACGCGCGGCGGGCCTGTTACGCCGCCCTGCAGATGCTCGACGACGTCGCCGAGTACGCCGGTGAGCTGCGGCGGGCGAAGGGGCTCAACTTCTCGACCCGGATCGGGATCAACTCCGGCGAGGTGGTCGCCGGCGCAATTAGCGGGGGAGGCGGCGAGGGCTCCTACACCGCGATCGGCCACACGGTTGGCCTGGCGCAGCGGATGGAGCAGCTGGCCGAGCCCGGCAAGGCCTACCTGACCGAGCACGCCGCCGAGCTGGCGCGGGGCTACCTCGACCTCAGCGACCTCGGAGCGTTCGAGATCAAGGGGGCGAGCCGGCCGGTCAAGGTCTTCGAGCTCGCCGGGGTGGGCGAGGCGCGCTCCCGGCTCGATCTCGCCCGCGAGCGCGGCTTCTCCCGCTTCGTCGGCCGCGAGCGGGAGCTGCAGGCGCTGGAGGAGGCGCTGAGGCGGGCCAAGGAAGGCGAAGCGGGCGCGATCGGCGTCGTCGCCGAGCCGGGCATCGGCAAGAGCCGCCTCTACCACGAGTTCGTCCAGCGCTGCCGCAGCGAGGGAACCGAGGTCTTCGAGGCGCAGGGGCAGGCGCACGGCCGATCGATCCCCTTCATGCCGATCCTGCAGATGCTGCGTGCCTTCTTCGGGATCGGCGACAACGACCCCGAGCAACTGGCGCGGGAGAAGATCGCGGGCCGGGCGCTGCTCCTCGACAGCTCCTTCGCCGAGGACCTGCCGCTGCTCTTCGATTTCCTCGGCGTCCCCGATCCTGACCGGCCGGTGCAGCAGATGAGCCCGGAGGCGCGGCAGCGCTCCCTGGCCGAAGTCCTCTGCCGTCTAGTCGGGAACCCGTCGCGGAAGAAGACGCTGATGCTCGTCTTCGAGGATCTGCACTGGATCGACGAGGGAAGCCAGCTGATGCTGCAAGGCCTGATCGCGGGCTTCGCGGGGACGCGCACGCTGGTCCTGGCGAACTACCGGCCGGAGTACTCGCCTCCCTGGCAGGAGGACCCCTGCTGGCAGGCGCTCGAGCTGGCGCCGCTGCGGCGCGAGGACACGCGCGAGCTGCTGTGCGACCTCGCCGGCGAGGACCCTTCGCTCGACGGGCTCGACGAGCCGATCCACGAGCGCACCGGCGGCAACCCCTTCTTCATCGAGGAGATCGTCCGCGAGCTGGCCGAGTCCGGCCACCTCGAAGGCGAGCGCGGCGCCTACCGGCTGGTGCGCCCGATCGAGGACGCGGGCGTCCCGGTCACCGTGCAGGCGGTGCTGGCGGCGCGGATCGACCGGCTCCCCGCCAACGCCAAGCAGCTGCTGCAGGTCGCCTCCGTCCTCGGCAAGGAGGTCAGCGCCGAGGCTCTGGGAATCGCCGCCGGGCTCGACGAAGAGGCGATGGAGCGGTCGCTGCGCGAGCTGACCGAAGGCGGCTTCCTCTATGAAGCCGAGATCTATCCCCAGCGCCTCCTTGCCTTTCGCCACCCGCTGACCCGCGAGGTCGCCTACGGCACCCAGCTGGCGGAGCAGCGGGCCGCCACCCACGCGAAAGCGGCGCGGGCGCTGATCGAGCTCAACCCGGCCGACCGCTACGACGAGCTCTCGGCCCTGATCGCCGATCACCTGCGCCAGGGCGACGAGCCGCTGGAGGCCGCCCGCTGGTCGGCCCGCGGCGCCCACTGGGCGGGCCACAGTCGCCCCCGCGACGCGCTGCGCCTCTGGCGCCAGGTGATGGAGCTGGTCGACGGGCTCGACGAGGACGAGGAGACGGCGGCGATGGCGGTCCACTCGCGGCTGCTGCAGCTGCAGTACGCCTGGCGCGTAGGGATGAGCCGCGAGGAAGAAGGGCGGCTCGTCGCCGAGGCCGAGGAGATCGCGGCGCGGAGTCAGGACCTCCACTCCCTGGCCCTGCTGCGGGTGGCCACCTTGATCCGTCCCGGCCTCGAGCACCAAGGCCGGGTCTGGGTGAGAGACGCCGAGGAGACGGTTGCCCTCGCCGACCAGACCGAGAACCGTCACCTGCAGGTCGCGGTTCGCGGGGCGGGCGCCTATGCGTATCTCTGCACCGGGGACTTCGAGGGATTCGAGCGGGCTCTCGACGAGATGCTGGAGCTGGTCGGCGACGACGGCTCGATCGGGGCCAACATCGTCTTCGGCAGCCCGATCGCCTGGGGGTTGATGGGCAAAGGGATGGTCCGCCGTGAGAGCGTCGAATTCGACGCGGCCGAAGAGCTGTTCAAGCGGGCGCTGAAGATCGCCTTGGACGAGGATGATCCGGAGACCGCGAGCTGGATCCGCACCAACCAATCGGGGCTGCTGGCGATGCGCGGTGAGGCCGAGGCGGCCCTGGCGGCCGCCCGGCGCAACTGCGAGCTGACCGACCGGCTCGGCGACGTCTTCTCGCGGAGCCTCGCCCTGGCGAACCTCAGCTGGACCCAAATGAACGCCGAAGACCCTGAGGGAGCACTGGAATCGATCGAAGCGGCAGATCGCCTCTACCGCGAGGCGATCGGCAACGGCGGCGAGATGGACGCCTGGCGGCTGCAGCTGCGGGCGCAAGCACTCACCCGTCTCGGTCGGGCCGAGGAGGCGGTCGAGGTGGCGGAGCGGGCGGCTCGGATCTCCGGTGAACGGGAAATGATGTGGACCTATCCGGTGGCGATGCTGGCGCTGGCGCGGGCCTACGAGGCGGCCGGAAGCGAAGGCGCCGAGGAGGCGCTGCAGGAGGCCGAGCGGGCGGCGCGGGCGACGAAGGCGCGGTCGCTCCTCGTCGACATCCAGGCCGAGAAGGAGCAGCTCGGCTCTCGCACCAGCCGCATGTACTGAACCGCCGTCGCCGCTCTAGCTGCGTCGCTCGAGCTCGGCGACCATCAGCTTCGTGTGCAGGGCGGCGATGAAGTCCTTCAGCGGCTGCGCGCCGGCTTCGAGCAGCTCGACCACCCGCTCCGGCGCCACCTCGCCGGCGAGGCGTTCCATCACCACGTCGACCTCCTGGCGGACCAGCTCCTCCAGGGCGGCTTTGTAGCGCAGGGTGTCGTAGACGGTGAAGCCGATCTGCTCGTCGTAGCCGCCGGCGCGGAAGCGACTGATCGCCTCGATGATCTTCACATCCGAGGGCGAGTAGCCGCGGCTGTTCGGCGTCAGCACCTCCAGCTCGGCTAGCCGGTCGAGGACCTCCTTGGGGACGCCGTAGCGCTTGCGGACCTCGGCGGCGCTGGTGCGGGAGCGCTCGCCGGCCAGCGCCCGGTCGAGGATCTGGTCGCCGAGCTCGAGCATCGCCTGGGCGCGCTCGGGGTCCTGGTCGAGGACGTTCTTGATCGCCTTCAGCGGCAGGAAGCGCTCCTCCTGCAGGCGCTTGATCAGCTTGATCCGGTCGACGAACTCCGGCGGGTAGTAGGCCATGTTGCGGCTGGTCTTGACCGGCTCCGGCAAGAGGCCCTCGCGCAGGTAGTGCTTGA
>Ga0190273_10000640_pt1 | contig 12750 bp, 9 predicted proteins | sample Popmic504IS_FD_134513 | JGI IMG/M metagenome (GOLD analysis project Ga0190273, IMG submission 134513) | Populus adjacent soil microbial communities from riparian zone of Shoshone River, Wyoming, USA - 504 IS | ecosystem: Environmental > Terrestrial > Soil > Riparian zone > Trees stand | place...
AAACTCATTCGCGTTCCAGATTTTTGAATTCAGTTGTCATTGATGGTTAAGCATTTGCGTTCATACCCGCAACGGTTCAGATATATATATGAACAAGTGTAATATAAGTATACACTTATACGTTTTAAGGACAATATAAAACTGCCGGGAGGGTCACCTATGTGACCGTTCAGGCAGGTATTATTTAATATCTGGCCCGTTAAATCCCAATCCGATGAAATCACTTTTGAAACTACTATGTTACCTGGCTGCTGTCACTATTGCACTGCTCCTTATTTTCCCGGCCGGTGTTTCCGGCCAGGTCAAGTTTGGCAATAGCTATGTTAACCTGTCAAAGAAAGCCGTGGGCGGAACTGTTCAACCCGGTGATACACTTGAGATCCGGGTAAACATTTATTTTCCATCAGGATTTAACGGAAACAATATTTATTTCGCACGATATGTTGACAATCTTCCGACAAACACTGCATTTGCAGATGATTCGTTACGCCTGATCACAAATGAAGGATTAACGTATCAAAACTGGACGCTTGCTTCCGATGTCGGCGATCTCGGCACCTACCTTCCGGTTCCCGGGGCCGGAGAATACAATGTGCGCATCAACGTTGGTATCAATGCCACCGAACCACCGGATAATACTTCTACCAATGCCATTGGTGGCGGCGACCTGAAGCCGAATACCAGTCGGCCAAGAGCTGGTGGTGGTTTACTCGTTACAACAGCTTTCAAAGTTGTGGTTACAGGTGCGGTTGGTGATATCATTACACTTGGTTCAGGCAAATTTTTATACAAGCTCACAAACTTAATCGGTGATCCTGATGTGGAAGTGTCAACGATACCATACCAGATCCTTATTTCAAACAATGATCCGATATGTAACAACGCGGTTGGAAGAAACTTTGTAGCCGAAGCGGGCGGAACTTTTGACAGTGGTATTGTGCAGAACAGATCAACCGGCCCTTCACTTTTAATTCCTAGCTACACTTATAATCCCTTAACGCCGGCTACACAAACCGGCGACGGAACCTATGCTATAGTTAACAATCTTAGTCCGTATGCAAGTACTTTCCAGGGCGCTGACAAACGTCCGTTCTGTGCTTCAACAGTAACGCCTCCACCAACAATCAATGATTGTGGTAACCGGATGTTTACCGGCCACTGGGATATCATTGGCGATCATACCGGCAGCTTAACGCCTGATGGAAACACGCCCAAGGCCGTTGGCGACCTTGGTGGTTATATGCTGGTCGTGAACTCCGACTATGCAACCAGTGAAGCCTATCGCCAAAGTATAACCGGACTTTGCCCTAATACATCTTATGAATTCTCACTGTGGGTACGAAATGTGTGTACTAATTGCGGAGTTGATTCAACCGGCGCCGCAACCTGGCGTCCGGGAGTACTTCCGAATCTGACGTTTGCAATCGATGATCTCGACAGATATTCTTCAGGTCAGGTTGATACTGTTGGCTGGATAAAAAAAGGATTTCTTTTCAAAACAGGAATGGCACAAACTGATATAACCATTTCCATCCGTAATAATGCTTCCGGTGGTGGTGGTAATGATTGGGCAATAGATGACATTGCACTTGTTACCTGCAACCCCGATCTTACTATGCTGCCTTCGCCAACACAACGCACCTGCCTCGGTCAACAGGTTGATCTTTCAACACATGTCGGATCATTTTTTGATAACTATCGCGAATATCGCTGGGAAAAAAGTACTGATGGTGGTGTCACCTTCAATGAAATCCTGACTGGTACGGGCAACCCGCTGCCAACGGGCCCAGGCGGGCAATATGAATTTGACGCTGCGTTACCAAGTTTTATAAGTGATACGGTTGATCACATGAATCAATACCGGTTCTCTATTGCCTCTTCACCTGCGAATCTGAACGATCCGAATTGTTCCTATGTAGCAGTCACTACGATAACCTTATATGTTGACAACTGTAATTGGGTACTAAAAACAGATCTGCTCAATTTCACCGGCAGATTAGTAAACCAACATGCAAGGCTTAACTGGAAAACCGTCAATGAAGAAAGTTATACATTATATGATATCGAGAAAAGCGAAGATGGTCATAGTTACCGGGTCATAGCGACCATGGCTGGCCGGGGTTTGTCGAACAGTGGCGGCGAATATTATTTTACTGATCCCGCTGTCGCATCGCGCCTTTCTTACTACCGGATCAAAACACGTGAAAAAGAAAAGTATAAATTCAGTAAGCAGGTGGTACTCGCGAACGGCCTTGATTTTGGAATTAAATCGCTGGTCAATCCTTTTGTGGACAAGATAACATTTGACGTTATGTCACCGGCAAGTGGCAAAGCAAGCGTGATGCTGATTGATAATTATGGAAGAACAGTATATCAATCAGTCATTAGCATTGCTGCTGGTGTAAACGCGGTTAATATGGGTCAGCTATCCGGCCTTGGGCGCGGTATTTATAACTTGCAGATAAAGATGGATGAAAAAACGATTACAAAAAAGGTGCTGAAGCTTTAAAATTGCAGCTCCTTTGTCAGGACATCTATATTAAAAACATTTGTAAGAAAGCGCATACTTTGTTCGTCCTGGCAGAAAAGCACCTTCACCTACTACGTTGAACGTTTTAACATAGTTCTGCGCATCAAGTGAGTAACCAGTAAAGGTGGCCACCGAAGAATCTTCAACATCACCATTTGTATTATACTCAGTGATTGTCGATTTTATAGGAAGGTTCACGCTGTTCTTACCATAGTTGATTGCTGACTGGGCATAAAACACTTCAAAATTTGGAAACAGGCATATGAAGTCTTTCGCAGTTTTTGAAGCGTCGTAAACATAGTCTACATGGGTAGATAATTTAGTGCCGACGATTTCTGTAGCAGTCTGGGTAAGGTTACCATTTGTCCAGGTAAAATTTACAGCGTATTGGGTAAAAGTTGGAGTTGACGGTTCAGCGTATGCAGCTCTTATGAGGTTTCCATTGGCATTAAAAGTATAAGTGATGATAAGCTTTGGCGTAGTTGTATCTTTCACTCCGTCAAAATAACCATTAAAGGTTTTGATCCTCCCGTTTGCATCAAGCTCAAAATACTGTTCTGCGTCAATATTTACCCTGGTTGCTGTATGATTAAGATTGAAGTTGAGCAGCACTTGTTTACTGCCATTGGATGGATCGGTAGCTATATATTGAATCCCTGTTACCTTGTTTGCTGAATTGAATGAACTCGCCACAGATGAGTACTCTTTGCTGGAAGCAGAATCAAGAAAAGCAATGTTTGAAACTTTACAAATCCCCTGAAGTGGAGGAGTCGTCACAGCCTGGAAAGAAGCTGAGAACTTGCCATTGGTAATTGTCTTTTTCTCTCCGGCTGAATTTTCAACTTCACCACTAAAAGTTCCGGTTACCGAAGTTGCGTTCAGCGTGGTAATTACCACAGTAAAAGCATCAGCCTCAGTGGGTATATTTGAATAAACAATCGATCCATTTTCCACGTAGGCAAAAGAAACGTTCGGGTTTTTAAAATTCGTGGCAGTGATACTTGTACCAACCACCTGCAGAAAGATCTGACCCTTACCATCTGCGGTGCCACCTTCAAAAACAAAACTCTGAAATCCACCGGCAGGCTCCAGGTATGCTGTGTCAATGGTCCCTTTGAATGTGGCAGTTCCTTCCGTAAACTCCCATTGAGCGCCGGCGGGTCCGGGATTGCCGGATTCATTGCTTAGTTCCTTTTGACACGAGAAGAAGATAATACCCAGGATGGCTAAGAGACTCAGGAGTTTCAAACGTTTCATAAAGTAGTTTTTGTTCGACCGGGTACTGGCAAATGGTGACTGTTACAGTACTTGTACTGTATCATTCACGGGCGCATTTGTATCAACGGTTGCGTGCTTGTCTTCGTTGGGTTTTTTGTGAAAAAACTTTTTCTGGAATATGAGGATAACGATCACGCCGATTGAGATAGAAGCATCAGCAAGGTTAAAAATAGGGGAAAAAAACGTAAATCTCTCACCGCCCCAGACCGGGATCCAGGAAGGCAGGGTTTTATCTTCAATAATCGGCATATATAGCATGTCCACTACCCTGCCATGTAAAAAGCTCTCATATCCCTTTGGCGGGAACATTTTTGCTACTGCAACACGGGTGCTGTCTTCGAAGATCAGCCCATAAAACATGCTGTCGAGCAGATTGCCAAGTGCACCGGCGAAAATCATGGATACACAGATAATAAAACCAGGATGATACTTTTTTTGAATAATGCTTTTGATATAAAATACCCCAAACACCACTGCAACCATCCTGAATACCGTTAACAAAACTTTACCCCATTCGCCGCCAAATTTCCAACCCCAGGCCATGCCTTCGTTTTCAATAAAAAATAATCTGAACCATGATCCTACCAGGGGGATCTGTTCATGATAGGACATTGTGGTTTTTACCCAGATTTTCAGCGCCTGGTCCGCAATTATGATAGAAAGAATGATTAAAACCGCTGTTCTGCTCTTCAACTTAAGATTTTTTGAGTTTCAAAGATAAGGCTTAAACTCCCATACGAATGGCCACCAGCGACCGAATACGATTAAACACGTGATTTTTAACTTTGATGGGTTATTCCTCAAAATAAACCCGTCTTACCCTTTGCGAAACACCGGTTAGTATCTCATAAGGAATAGTACCCGTCCATGCTGCCAGTTCGGTTACAGGCAGTGCCGGACCAAAAATCGTAACCTCATCGCCGGCAGCCACATCCCCAATGCCGGTTATGTCTATCATCGTCATATCCATACAAATACTACCGATAACCGGTGCCCGCTTGCCATGAACAAGCATGTGACCGATACCATTTCCAAGCCTACGATTATACCCATCAGCGTAGCCTATCCTTACGGTGGCAATAAGTGCAACATGATCCGTTTTGCCACGTCGACCATAGCCAACCGTATCTTCACTACTGATTTTTTTAACCTGCGCAACGGTTGACTTCAGCGTTGATACTTCCTGCAGATCTGCCTCCTTTGGCATCCATCGATCGATCCCATATAAACCAATGCCGAGCCTTACCATATCAAGTTGAAGTTCCGGATGTCGCGAAGCCCCTGACGAATTTGCAATGTGTTTAATAACGTTGTATCCAAGTTTTTTTTCAATAATCAAAACCATTTTACCATATCTCTCTGCCTGTTCTGCTGTAAACTGATCAAACGCGGGGTCTTCGCTTGCAGCAAGATGGCTAAAAACAGATTTAATTTTTACAGCCGTATTAAAACTTATAAACTCAACATCTTCGGCAGATAAGCCAAGGCGATTCATCCCGGTTTCGAGCTCAAGATGTACCGGGAACTGCTGGATACCACGGGCCGACAGAAAATCTACGAATTGCGTATAGATTCCGATGCTATAGAGATCCGGTTCAAGATTATATTCAAGAAGTACATCGAAGGCAGCAGCATCAGTATTCATAACCATAATTGGAAGGTTAATGCCACCGTTTCGAAGCGCCACCCCTTCATCAGCATATGCCACAGCCAGGTAATCTACATTATGGAACTGTAGTATGTTGGCAATTTCAAAGCTGCCACTACCATAACTGAATGCTTTAACCATTGCCATGATCCGGGTTCCGGAATGCAGGATTTTTTTATAAGCATTGAGGTTGTGAACAATTGCATTCAAATCAATCTCAAGTACTGTTTGATGAACTTTCTGCTGGAGAAGCTGATCAATACCTTCGAGTTTAAAGATCCTTGCTCCTTTGATCAAAATGGTTTCATCCCGAAAACTAAGTTCTCCAAAAGCTTTCCGAAAAGCATGGACCGATGGGTAGAAGAAAGTTTTAATGGGGAAGTCGAACTGGTAGTCACCAAGATACCGGCTAATCTGTTCACCTATCGCAATAAGCCGGTTAACGCTATGTTGTTTAAGTAAAGCAGCAACATTGCCATAGAGCTCCTGGTAGTCAAGACCAGACTCGAGAATATCAGAGAGTATTACCGTTTTTAACGCATGCTGTTTTTGCTGAGATAAAAAATCAAGTGCTATCCGTAATGAACTAAGGTCCGAACTATAGCTGTCGTTAATAACTGATGAATTATTGACCCCGCTTTTTAACTCAAGCCTCATCTCCACAGGGGTTAATCTGCTCAGCCGCTCCGAGATCACGGAAAATTCCAATCCGAAATATAATAACACACAACAACAATGCATGGCATTTTCCAACGACGCATCATCAGTAAAAGGAATACGGAATTTAAACGTATCGCTCTGCCACTGTACATTCACTTCAGTAAAAGCAGCGGTTTTATTGATATCCATAAGTCTGACCGCAGCACTATCATTGGAACCCCAGCTTATAAACTGTGAAATGCCGGTTAATTGAACCTTAACCTGTTCCGCGAGGTCTGTATCGTCGTTCCGGTATATAAGTACACGGCTGTTTTTAAATAGCGATAATTTTTCACAGATCTTTTCACGCTGCCCCGGAAATCCTTCATTATGTGCTTCACCTATATTTGTTAAGATGCCGATCGAGGGATCTATGATCGGTTGAAGATTTTGCATTTCATTCATCGATGATATACCTGCCTCAAATATCCCAAGCTGATGTTTCGCATTGATCTGCCATATGCTTTGAGGTACACCAATCTGGGAATTATAACTACCCGGGCTCCTGACAATTCTATACTGTGGTTCCAGCAATTGATTCAGCCATTCTTTAACTACTGTTTTACCATTGCTCCCTGTGATCCCGATCACCGGTATCTCGAAGCGATGCCGGTGAACCTTCGCCAATTGCTGCAAAGCCTGCACGGTATCACGCACAATAATGAAGTTCGCATCAGGCGGAACTGTTCTTCCCGGAAACCGACTTACGAGGAAGTTTCGGACACCTTTATCATACAATCCAGAAATGAAATCATGGCCGTCGCGTCTATGACTCACAATGGCAATAAATAATGTTTCAGCAGGAAAAATAAGTTTACGACTGTCGGTTAACAGATGAACAATTTTAGTTTTTGCTCCCTCTGCATGAAGTTCACCATTTACAATCTGGCTTATAGTGTTGATATCGTACGTCATGATCTTTACCAGGTATCAGGCGAACAAAGTTTTAGTGAAGGTCAGTATCATTGTGTTTGTTATCCGGGTTTACTGCCTCATGCCGCGAGGCCACTGACAGCGAGTATACTATTGAAGCGACTATACACACCAGGATCACCAGCAGTGATACATAAACAGGTATATGAAATGGTATGATCTCTGCAAGCATCTTCAGACCGATAAACACCAGCACTACAGCAATGCCTTGTTGCAGATGTGAAAATTTGTTCACAGCACCCTTTAATAAAAAGAACAGCGAGCGAAGGCCAAGAACCGCAAAAATGTTTGAGGTATATATGACGAGCCGGTTTTGTGATATACCAAATACTGCAGGTATTGAGTCGAGTGCAAAAACGATATCGGTAGTTGCAAGCATCACGACCACCACAAATATGCTGGTATAATACTTCTTACCATTATATAACATGGTAAACTTACCACCCCCATCCTGTGGTATGAGAGGAAGAAAACTTTTAAGGAACTTATATACCTTATTCTCCGCAAGATTACTCGGCTCGTCATGTTTAGCCGAAAACATCTTGATTCCGGTATAAAGCAGTATCAGGCCAAATATATAAAGCAACCATTCAAAACGTTCAACGAGTGCAATGCCGACTGTGATAAAAATGATACGGAACACGATCGCCATCATGATACCAATCAGCAATACCCGGGCATAATATTCCTCTTTAACTCCAAAAAAGCTAAAGATCAGAATAAAGACAAAGATGTTATCTATGCTAAGGGACCACTCTGTGAGATAAGCACTGAGATATTCAAGTGCAATCTTTTGACCATCCTGGAACCACATGAAAACAAAAAATCCCATGGCAAGCGTTACCCAGAACATCGTTTGCCAAAGTGCTTTTTTGATGGTCATGTGGGTACCCTTCTTACTCAATAACCCAAGATCAAAAATCAATGCGACTACAAGTAGAATCCCAAAAGTTAAATACGTTATCTGCTCAGGTTTCATGAATATTATTAATACTGTAAAGATAGGGAACTGCCTGCGGCGGCATCCCGTTCGCGGGCATTATCGGACTTAAAAGCACAAATCACACCGATTGATATTTTCTGCGCCTCACAAATTGGTAAATAAGTCCAAAAATGATGATCATAGCCATCGGCAAGACGATATTTAATATCTGCCACTGCAACTTTCCGGCATCGACTTTCTTAGGATCAAGGAGGCGCAGGGAATAGTCTTTTGCACGCGCCTCAAGTATCCCCGAGGGATTAGTGAGATACTCAATACAATTCAATATGAAGTCCTGGTTGGCATATTTGTATTTTGTAAATTGATTTTCCCCCATTGCAAGCGGGCCGTCTTTTGGACTGAAAACATTGGCCACAATATCTGCATCGGAGATCACAATCATTTTACTTCCCGGGCCGGAATTATTTTTAAACGGCTGGCCGGCACCCGCAAGTGAGTCTGCCTTTGCCTTTGAAACCCGGTTAGCATATAAGGAACTAAACTGCCCTTCCAGTAACATGGCAATCGGAATGTTTTTCCGGTTGAACGTGCTGATCTCTTCTTTTGTTTTTGCACTGTTGAGTGTAACTATAGCAGGTGTACTAAGGGATCTGGAAGCTGACGAAGTTGCAAGCAACACCGTCTTTCTGATACCTTCGGTTTTAACCGTATCGATGGAGTTGGGAAAGATGCTTAATACATCATCAAGGTTCTTGGATATAGGATGGCCCGAGTAAGATGAAAGCAATGGGAAATAGGGCCATGGAATAAGTTCCATCTGGGGCTTATCACCAAAATTTCCCACTACCTGCGGCAATTTATCACACTTGATATCCTGCACAAGATCCTGGTTTATACGTACACCATATTTAAATAGCAAATCGTCTGCATTTAACCCACGGTCGAAAGCGACAAAATCACTTTCGCTTCGCACAAGGCTATCCATTTCAGCATACAACTGATCCATCAACCAGATCAGTTTACCACCGTTCATTACATACTGGTCAATCTTCAACTTCTGATTATCAGTGAATGGAACTGTTGGTTTTACAATCATAATTGCATCAAAGTCCTGCGGCAGCACCGTCACGCTATCGATTGGTACAAAGCTGAATCCATACCTGGGCTTGATGGTGTTTGCAATCAGATCGTAAACATTATAAGTGGCGGGTTCACCGTTTCCCAGCAAATACCCGATAACCGCTACCGAATCAGTAGTAAGTTTTTGAATAGCACTCGCAAAACGATATTCCAGCAATGCCTCTGCGTTGTTGAGTGTCTGGTATCCACCCGTCATACTCTGCCCTTCCAGCAAGTTCACAGCGATCTCATTACCCCGGTACGCTACAACGGCTCCGGGATATACAAGCCGCTCCTCCTGAGATTCACCTGCACTCGCCTGTACCTGCACATTTGTTGGTTTCAAACCAAGGCTATCGGTAACATAATTGATATAATTGATCCTTGCTGTGTCGTTGAGTCCCTCTCCCGGGCGGCCAAATTTCAGATGGATGTTTCCCTTTCCGAGTTCGCGAAATTCCTGCAGTAATTCCTTTGTTTCGTTTGAAAGATTCTTGAAAGGAGCGGGCATCTCACCGTCGAGGAAAAAGGTAATTGAAACCCGGTCATTAAGATTGCGCAGCAACTTTTTTGTCGGATCAGATAATGTATATCGTTTTTCCGAGGTAAGATCAAGCCGGTAATGAACCTGCGACGCAAGATAGTTCACGGCGAACAGCACAAGGAGCAGGTAAATCCACCAATACTTTGAGGAAAACAGTTTGTTCATATTTATTGGTTGTGGTGTTTCTGCCTGTCTAACAGGTACAGGTACACGAAACTTATCAGCTGTATTTGCTTATTAAATTGCGATTCGTAAAAATGAGAAAAAACGAAACAATGCTTATAAAATATATAAGGTCCCGCGTATCAATAACGCCACGGCTGATGCTTTTATAGTGAAAGTCTATTCCCAGCATCGCGATCAGATAGTCTGCGCTTCCACCCGCACCTGCAATCGCGCTGATTGCTTCAAAACCATTATAAATTACAAAGCATAAGAACGCCGCGGCAATGAATGCAACTACTGCGTTGCTTGTAAAGCTACTGCAGCAAACTCCGATCGCCACAAATACAGCTGAAAGGAATAGTAATCCAATATAGGAGCCGATTGTTCCCCCGGTGTCCAGGGCCTGTTCAAATGAAAGTTGGTTGAGACTTACAACGTAGATAAGGGTCGGTATCAGGGCAATGATCACAACCAGTAACGAGCCGAGGTATTTGCCTCCTACAACCTGCCAGCTGCTGAGTGGCTTAGTCTGCAGAATTTCATAGGTGCCGCTTCTGAATTCGTCCGAGAAACTACGCATGGTAATCGCTGGTATCAACAAAAGCAAAATCATCGGCGCCAGCTCAAAAAAACGATCGAGTGTTGTATAACCGAAGTCGAGGATGTTATCGGGAAAAACAAAAAGAAACAGTCCGTTGACCAATAGAAAAACTGCAATGGCAATATACCCGGTAAGACTACTGAAAAACTGCCGGAATTCTTTTTTACAAACGGACCACATGGCTACGAAAATACGGCTTTAGGGTTATATGAAGTAAAGAGCAGGCGGGACATGAAAAAATCCCTTACAATGAAGGGATTCAATTATATGATGGGGTTTATATTTAATAATGATACCTGTGATCGAAGATGACGCTTCAAAACGGTTGGTTACTGCATAGATCGTTAAACTGCGAAGCTTTCTCCACAGGCGCAGCTTCTTGAAGCGTTTGGATTGTTGAAATGAAAACCTTTGCCGTTCAGGCCATCTGTGAAATCGAGCGTTGTGTTAACCAGGTATAAAAAACTCTTCAGATCAGTCACGACCTTAACGCCCTTATCTTCAAAAACCTGGTCGTTGGGCTTGCTTTGATTGTCGAAATCCATTTTATAGCTGAGTCCTGAACAACCGCCGCCGATAACAGATACCCGTAGAAAAAAATCAGGTTGTCCCTCGATATGTGACTCCTGCATCAATTTTTCAACTTTTTCTTTTGCCTTATCGCTTACGTAAATCATAACGCTCTATTTGGGTGTCGGAATTATTTTATACAAAATTACCACATTTTCAGGCGGGATTCAAGGCCCGCATCGTGGTTACCGCAACTTTAATCTTTTCTATAGTAAAATCGATTTCTTCCCCGGTAGTAAACCGGCCAACACTAAAACGAAGGGAGCTATGAGCCTGGTCATCGCTCAATCCCATGGCTTTTAGCACGTAACTGGGTTCGATTGAGGCAGAGGTGCAGGCAGAACCGGAAGAAACCGCCACATCTTTGTTAATCGCCATCAATAAACCCTCGCTTTCAGCATTTTTGAAAGCGATATTGGTAACCTGCGGCAGGCGATCCGTTAAGCTACCGTTCACCGAAGTACCAGGCAATTGCAGCAATCCGTTTTCGAGGCGGTCCCGCAAGCCGGAAAGCCGGATAGCTTCGGCAGTCATTTCAAGCTTTGCTATCGCGCAAGCCTTGCCAAGACCTGCAATCGAAGGCACATTAAGCGTGCCGCTTCTAACGCCTTTTTCATGTCCGCCTCCATCCATCTGGGCCACCAGCCGCACCCGGGGGTCTTTTCTGCGAATGTATAATGCGCCAACGCCTTTTGGACCGTAAAATTTATGTCCACTGAAACACATAAGATCGATTCCATCCCGGATTACATCAACCGGTACCTTGCCAATTGCCTGGGTGGCATCACAAAAAAACAGGACCCCATGCTTTTTTGCGATCTGGCCAATTTCCCTGACCGGTTGTAAAGAACCAGTTTCATTATTCGCATACATCACTGAGATGAGAATCGTTTCAGGCCGGATCGCCGCCTCTAATTCCGCTGCTGAAATTATTCCTTCAGCATTAACACTAAGGTAGGTGACGGATGCTCCGTGTTTCTCAAGATGTGCACAGGTATCAAGTACTGCTTTATGTTCGGTGTTTACGGTAATGATATGATTACCCTTTACCGCATACATTCCGAACACACCTTTGATGGCAAGGTTCACCCCTTCCGTTGATCCCGAAGTAAAAATTATTTCTTTTGGAGTGGCACCGATCAGATTAGCAGCCTGTTCCCTGGCAAATTCAACAGCCTCTTCTGCCTGCCAACCAAATTGATGGTTACGGCTTGCGGCGTTGCCGTAATGTTCCGTGAAATAAGGTATCATGGTTTCAACAACGCGCGGGTCGCAGGGAGTTGTAGCATTATGATCTAAATAAACAGGTAACTTCATTAAAATGGTTTCCCGGTTTTATAAGGAAGCATTGTTCTAATAACATAAAACTACTGCAAATGGTTCTATTTTAGAGTCTGCAAACCATCAAGACATGTTGAAAGTTGAACATATTGGAATTGCTGTTAAAAGCCTTGAGCATTCCGTACCATTGTATGAAGCGCTATTAAATACGAAGCGGTACAAAACCGAGGAAGTGCCGACCGAGCATGTCAGAACCGCTTTCTTTAAAAAGGGAGAAACAAAAATTGAGTTACTTGAAAGCACTGACCCCGGTGGAGTAATCGCAAAATTTATAGAAAACAAGGGTGAAGGCATTCATCATATTGCCTACGATGTTGAAGATATTGAGGCGGAAATGATAAGATTAACCGGAGAAGGCTTTGTATTGATAAATAAGGAA